>VOFC01005655.1_pt1 | contig 33465 bp, 45 predicted proteins | sample 5384161 | NCBI WGS metagenome assembly VOFC01 (sample SAMN12384722, study PRJNA508395) | human gut metagenome | isolation source: healthy gut B | host: Homo sapiens
GCTGGTTCGATAGATCTTCTGACAAAACGGCGTCAAGCTGAACTCCATGCCGGGAGTGCCAGCGTCCAGCAGGATGCCGGTCACGTTGAATTTTCGTGCGGCTTGCTCCTTGCGGAGCGTTTCCAGATAGTCCTCCGGCAGCTCACACAGGCCGTCGGTCAGAAAGACAATGTCGGCATTCTCAAAGCCGGTGCCCATGAGTTGGATTGCCTCATCCAAGGGCCGCTGAAATCCGTGCCGCCACCTAAAAATGTCTCTGCGGCATTCATCTTATCCTGCATGGAATACTGCCCAGGCAGAAAAACGTCCACCTTGCACTCAGAAGAACCGGCAAAATGAATGAGCGCGAATTTGCGCCGATTTTCTGCTGCAATATCCAGCAGCGTCAGCGCCACAGCCTTCCCCCACGCGGCAGCGTCTCCGCGCGTGGAGCCGGATTCATCGAGGCAGCAGATGATGTCACCCATGCCCTTGTGAATAGGTTCGCGCCTGCAGTACTGCTTGAGCCGCCGCTGCTGATACTTCTTTACAAACAGCGGCACCGTCTGCGGCGAAGCAAGCATGGCGAACTCTGAACCGATAGCACGGGAAAGATCATTGCCCAGCTCCAGCGCATAGGTTTCTCCGCGCCCATAGGCGTAGCCGTTGCGCTTGCCTTGCGCGAATATCTCACGAAACCGGCCAAGGTGCTTTGAAATCTCCAACAGCGCTGGATTCTTCCGCACCTTCTGAAGAAGCTCGGTGTTCACCGCATTTTTTTCCATCTTACCGGTATCATCGCTCCACGCGCCGAGGATTATCTGAACTTCCTTTGCCTTCTCTGCGGCTGCGCTGACAGCGGCAGAAACACATTCCAGATATAGCGGCTTTGTTTTGCGGCGCTGTGGTATCCACCATTTTTGCGACGGCTTCGGCCTGCTGCGTTTTGCTTTCCGCCTGATTCGCCGCGTCGATCACTGCCTGCTCCAGCGTGGGGTTCTGCACAGAATCCCGCATTTGCTCCCAAAGCTCTGTAAGCTTCTGCTGCGCCTCATTTCGTGCAGCTTGCAGCTTTTCAAGCGTCTTCAGTGTACCGTCTTGCCGCCGAGCTCCGGCAGCAGCTCATCCAGCTGCGCGCCGATCCTTGCCGTAAACTCGGACGCGGCCTCGTAGGCAGGCAGCTCCCGACCTCGCAGATCGACTTGATCGTGGGATAGTCCGCATCCTCGGTCACATGGTCGAGCAGCTTCGCGTTGAATTTCTGCGCCTCTGCCGTGAGTCTGTCCGGGGCATTTCGTTTGGGAAACAGCGAATAGAATGACTGAAAAACATCTCTGGACAATGCAGGAAAGCTGTGCAGCTTAGGTACGGCTTTCTGCTGGATGGCTTCCATGCTTCATCGTCCCTGCTCAGATCACGGTAGATGCAGTCCTCCAGCTTGGAGCTTTGCAGAACACGATCCGTTTTCTGTGCTGCGGGTGTCCCGGCATACTGAAAATTGCCCCAGCGGGAATCCAGAACGCTTTGTATGGTACGGAAGTATTTTTTCATTTTGCACCTCCATAGAAAAGACAGGGTGGGAAGACCACCCTGCACTGTCAGTTTAATAGTTCCCGCCGAAGTTCGGCACGAAGCTGCCGGGCTGTGCGCTGCCAAAGTTGGGCGTAAAGCCGCCTGACTGTGCAGGCGCACCGAAACCCTGCGTAGATGCGGAAGCAGAACCGCCATCGTCTTCCTTCTTGCTGTCGCCAAAATAGATGTTTTCCGCGAGAATTTCCGCCGTGCGGCGCTTGTTGCCTTCTTTGTCTTCCCAGTTCCGGATCTGCAAACGACCGGAAATAACAGCCATGCGGCCTTTCGCAAAATACTTCGCCGCAAATTCAGCCGTGCTTCGCCATGCAACGACATCAAGAAAATCTGTCTCTTTCTGCCCGTCCTGCTGCGAAAAATCGCGGTCTACCGCCACGGAAAATGATGTGACGGAAACGCCAGAAGCTGTTTTACGAAGCTCCGGATCGCGCGTGAGTCTGCCCATAACTACAATGTGATTCAGCATAAATTACCCTCCTTGAAAATTAGTCCTGTTTGGCTTTCATTTCTTCCAGCTTCTTATTTATCTCGGAAATTGTAAAGATGCCGTGAAGTTCCTTTCCTACTTTAGGATGCCGAAGCCTCACAGCCCACATGAACACCTTGCTATTGAACTTTGATTCCGGCATACGCTCAATTTCATCTGAAGAGTAGCGGCGGTCTCGAATTTCCATATACCGAACACCGCTTTCTTCTTCGAAGAACGTATTCATTTCCGGAACCGTTGCTCTGATTTTAATTTGACTCTCCAGTCCTGAACCTCCCAATCATTACTGTAATACTGCCAGCTGTTCCAACGGCGTATAAGTAAAGCCAATGGCCTCATGCGCCACCTTGCTGATGCGCTCCAGCTCGGAAAGCAGTCCGTCCGTAAGCGCCCTTTCGCTGTCAGACGCAGCATTTGCGGCCATCTCGGTCTGCATCTGGTAGAGCCGCACCAGCTCGCCGCGGAATTTGCGGAGCGCAGCCTGCTTCGTGCGCTCGTTTTCCGCCGCACCGCAGGCGCTGTCGAAATCGTCCTTTGCGTCCTGTGCCATGGCAAGAAGGTCGCTGACCTTTTCCTGCATCGGATTGATGCACAGACGCTCCAACGTGCCGGTTACAAACTCGCGGTCACTCGGCTGCTGCCAGAAGTAATTCCGCAGCACCAGAAGATCGGTCGATGTGACCTCCGTATGTCCCTCCAGCCACGCCTTTGCCTGCGCAATAGAGAAGTAGCTGAGGAATTTTCGGTCGGACACGGGGATTTGGGCACGCAGTGCACAGAGCACGTCGTCCATCAGGTCATGGATTTTGTCAGAAACCTGAATGGAGGAAACTTCCTGCTGCATGGCGCGCAGTTCCTCCAGCGAGATCGTCGCATGGACTGCGCCGAACGAGCCGCCGAGCTTGTCTTTCAGGATCGCCAGTCGATGTGCCTTTTCCGAGATATTTTCCGTGACGACCTTCAATTCCAGCCGGTCATAGAGCGCCGAGAGGATCTTTTCCTCCGGGTCATTGAAATTCGGGATCTCGTTGGACGCGGCGAAAAAGGAGGTCGTCGGAATGGGATAGGTCCGACCTTCATTGGTGTATTTCCGCTCGTTGAGCGCCGTCAGCAGCGCATTCAGAACACCGTCATTGCATTTGAAAATCTCATCCAAAAACACAATGTCAGCCTCTGGAATCTTGCCCGCGGTCTGCACGACCGGTTCACACGGATGCAGTGCGGCAACCGCTTTGCGGTAGGCATCCAGTTTACCGCTGACCTCCGCCAGTTTGTCAAACGTCGCCGTCTCGCTTTTCATCTGCGGCAGACCGTTCAGGAAACTCTGCAAATCAAAGCGCAGGTTCTGGTAAATACCGTCCCCCTCGAACGCAGATTCCGGCACAGAGCCGGGGATCAGACTGGAAAGATCAAGCCGACCGAAGAGCTGTTCTTCGTCCGTCTGCTTGGAAAGCAGGCGCTCAAACTGCTTTGCGCCTGTGATGCGGCTGCGGAAAGCGTTGATCGCGTAGCTCTTGGCCTGTCCGGGATCGCCCAGAATAAACAGGTTCTTCCGTGTCAGAAGCGCAATGGCAATCAGTTCGACCAGTTCTTCACGCTCCGAAACAGAGCGCTATTCACATCGGCCATGACAGCCAGCATTTTATTTCGTAAGCTCATGCGGCATCCCTCATACGGTAGGCATCCAGCGAGATCACGTTCCCGCAAGATTCCGCGGGCATTCCGGTCATGCCGTGCAGCCGGTAAGGACGCTTGCAGTTGAGAAACTCAAAATGGAGCTGCGCGAAGATATGCTGCTCCAGATCGCCTTTCTCCGGATCATACGACATGACCGCCCGGATGAGCCGCAGCGCAAGTTGCTGATACACGTCGTCCGTGTCCAGCTTTGCCGCACGGATGAGTGCGCGGTTCTGCTTCATCACGGCCTTGATGCACCACAGATGTTTTCCACGATGGCGTTTCTCTGAGAAATGGTGAAATTGTTTTTCATGGTCTTTCTCCTTCGTATTTGGGGAGGCAGATGCCTCCATGTGTGTTTTGTCAGGCGGTAGCCTTTTTCTGCTCTCTGCGGTTCTGTCTGGCGCGCTCGGCGTCAAACGACGGGGCGGGGATGTAGCCATCCAGTGTTTTATAGAGGATGACGGACTGTACGCCGTCAAAGACCTCCACGACCTGATGCAGTCCCAGATGCACGTTCAAAAGCTCCTCCACGGGTGTTGTCCGAGACTGCCGCTGGAACGCGTATGCGTCCAGATCAAGCTGCCGCACCTCGGAGAGCGTGTATCTGGATGCCGTGGGGGCGATCTCCCGTCCGAGAGACTTGCAGAGATTTTCGTGCATGAGCCAGCTTTCCGTGCTGGCAAAGTCATAGATGCGCACCAAGCTCGGACGGATGCGCTTCTTGCACCAGTCCGGAACGCGCAGCATGTTGTGCCAGCGCTTTCAAGGCGCGGCTTTTTCTTCTTCGTGCAGTAGGATTCTCCAAACTGCACCACCACGCCGCCGAGCTGACCGGGGTTCTCGTCCCTTGTACTCGAAAACGTGGTCGCAGTCTGTGCATACGGGAACCTTGGGCCGGATCTTCATATCGCGTCCTCCTTATTTCGGTTTGTCCATTTTTGCCCGGCAGAGGTCGATCACGCGCTGGCAGGTATCAATTTCAAATCCGCCGATGTGCGTTTCTTCCTCTGAGAGCTTTAATTCTCGTGCCAGCCATTGATAGGCTTTCGTCCGGCTGATGTGCTGCTTCTGCCAGTAAGCGTCGAACACCTGATGGGCTTCGATGCGCTTGAGCCGCAGAATCTCATTTGCCACATCGCCGAGCGGCCGCGCGGTACCCTTGTGGCAGCCAACGCGGGCATTGCAGTTCTGGCACTGATATAGGTATTCATTCTGCATTCCGAGCCGTTCCGTAGAGCTGCCATAGACATCAGCAGCGGGAACGAGCCGGATGATCCCGCCGCAGTAGCGGCAGATGGTCGGTTTCTTCAAATAGGCGTGTCCTCCTTTTTATGCCGCCTCCTTGTGCGGCTTTTTTGTCTTTTGGGGTTTCGATTCGATGGTCTTCGGTTCACGCGCCGCCGTCTGGAAGCAGACAAGCTCATCCGTTTTGAGAAGCAGTGCGCCGTGCTGCACGACCTCCAGCATGAGCGTTCCGTTCAGCGCTTTCAGGCACTCCATGAGCTGCGCCGGATTGTACCAGTACACGCCCGCGGGTTCGCCGCTCAGTGCGACCACATCCATCGCCGTCTCCGAAATGCCGTATTCGCTCTCACAGCGCACAGTCAGCCGGCTTCCTGCAAAGGACAGGGAAAACCGATTCTGTGTGCCGGTGACACTCAGCGCCTGTGAAATAGCATCGCGGAGCAGAGCACTGTCGGTCAGGACAGTAAACTGCTGCTTCAGATTGGATAGCACCTGCGACACGGCAAGGTATGGCCCCTCCATAACTCGCGCGGCAAATGAAAAGTTCTCTTTCGTAAACACAATGGTCTTTCCGGTCGTGCCGACCTGCAGCTTCTCGCGGTTCTCCACCAGCGCCGCCAGCTTTTCCAGCGAAGCAGCCGGAATGAGGAAGCTGATGTTCCCGCGGCTCTCGCGGTCGCCCTTGGCAGACGCGATGCGGAAGCTGTCTGTGCTGACCGCCTGCAAGCCGTCCGCACCGAAGATCAGATTCACACATTTGAGCATCGGGTCGCAGTCTCCTCGGAAACGGCAAACGCCGTTCGTTTGGTCAGCGACGGAATTCCGCTCACAGGCACGGTTGCCGCCGGGCAGGGAATCTCCATGCGCGGGTATTGTGCCGCGTCCATGACGGGAATGGCGTATTCTGCGTTCCCGGAGGAAACAACGAGCTTTCCGTTTTTCATCTGGAAAGTCACGCGCTCGCCATCCAGCAGGCGCAGCATTCCAGAGAGAAGCGGGGCTTTTACGACAACGCGGCCCTCACGCACGATCTGCGCGGGAAGCTGCTGCTCCAATGCGATCTCCAGATTCCCGGACGCAACGGTAAGCGTGTCCTGCTCTGCCTGCAAATACGCGCATTGCAGAATTTCGATCGTGGAGACTCTAGGCGCAATGCGCTCGGCGTTCTGCGCCGCAGCAAGCAGCTCTGTGCGGTTGACGGTGAATTTCATAGCATCCTCCTTTTTACGCAACGGAATCGAATAGACTCAGCTGGTTTTCCACCTGCTGCGTTTTCTTCGTCCGTTTGGCTTTCTGCTGTTCCAGCTGCACCATGGCAGCTTGCAGCTTTTCTTCCTGCTCCACTGTAAACACGCGCTTCGGCTGTTCGATCATCGCGGGCACGGATTCCGGCGGCAAAGAGGTTTCTTCGGCGGGTACTTCTGGTACTTCTCTGTCCGGATTCTCGAACGCCATCTTCCTGAACGCTGCCGCAATATCCTCCACATTGTCGCGGATGCCGAGCATCAGCTCCTTTGCCATCTGCGAGGTCATGTCCTGTACGTCGCTCATTGCGGCAAGTCCTTCCTCAGAGAAGTTTCCTTCGATGAGTCCGGCGACCGCCAGCTTTGAGGCCATGAGCTTCAGGCATTTCTGCTGCATGGTGTCCTCGTAGTAGAGCATATAGACCTTGACCGCAGGCGCTTTCTGGTTGATGCGCCAGCTTCGGCGCGACGCCTGCCGCAGCGTAAAGAGCTTGTAGCCCATACTGTAGAACACCAGCGTTGTAAAGGCGTTGAGATCCAAGCCCGTCTCCACCAAAGACGGGTTTGCAATCAGCACCTGCGTCCCGGCAGCGAGCTTTCTTCTGCACCCATTCCTCACGGTCGGTGGTCTTGATTTTGTCGGTCAAAATCTCTGTGCAGTAGCCTTTATCCGTCAGAAACCGCTTGAGCTTCTGCTGGGAATCCGTGCGCACCCAGCTTGTGTAGATGAGCGCACGCTCGCCGTTCTGAATGGCAGCTTTTTACGATTTCCAGCGTCCGTTTTGTTCCTCTTTTCTCCGAGCGTGTCCGCATCCCCGATGTTCTCAGACATCGCTGTCGGGGTAGAGAATGGGCTTCTGGTCATACGGCTGATCCGGATAGACAGTCAGCAGGTTCAGATACGCGGAAAGGATCTTTTTCGCCACGCGGCGGTCCGAACGTAATACCCGTACAAGCGCATCCTCGATGCGCTTGTACTCCGTCTCTACCGCCTCGGCCATTTCGACAGGCAATGGGAATTTCCTCATAGCTTGGGAGTGCCTTGCCCATGTCAGACAGCGACAAAAACGCCGTTTTTTCCAGCAGGAACCGCGAAAACACCAGCGGCGAAACGCCCGGAAGCTGGCGCGTCCGAACACTGCTTTTCTGCGATCTGCGCTTTGCGGCATAGCTTTCATCGGCTTCGGTGTAGGTTGTTTCCACAACGCCATACTCCGTATTGAACAGCGCGGGCTTTTCATGCGGCTTTCCGTCTGCCAGCATCAGCTGCGCCGACGTGCGGTAGAGCAGATGAAAAATGCCGGAGCTGTAGCCGTTGATGAGCGTGGCCGTCATGCCGATGACCTTTTTTGCCGTGCCAAACAGCTCTGCCATGGCATCGACCCTGGCCGCTGTCGTTGTTGTACTCGTGCAGTTCGTCCACGATGAGACCGTCGAGCCTGCCGCGGTACCGCTTCTTGATATACGAGCTGAGCGGATACCGCCGGCACGCGCCGCGCGTCGGGAAATATCCGTCCGGATTCTCGTGAAGTGACAGCAAAGCATCCAGTGCAGCGGGGTTCTTCGTCTTCTGCATGGCATGGACTGCCAGCTTCCGATACACCCAGCCGTATTCCGGAATCTTGACCCACGGAGACGGCACGCTTGGATTCACCGCTGTCCACAAAAGGGACTTTCGCAATTCATACATTGATGATTGCGCCGGTTTCTCTATGCGGAACGCCTCCGGTTTCGCGGTCACCCAATCGTATGTATCGTCGCTGCTTGGCAATTCTATGACGGAACCACAGCTGCGGCAGCGGAACGCGCCTTTTCCGCGCGTCAAGCAGAACCGCCGGGCGGCGCATATAGCCGTCTCGGGCTTTTCTCCTTGCTGATAACGGCGCAGATGCTTTTGTCGCCCTGCCGGTACTGCGCGTACAGGCTGTCCAGCTCCACAATGCTGCGGACAATGACGCCCACGGTATCCGGCAGCGTTTCGGCAATTTCGCGCACCCACTTCTTTGCGACGTGCGACGGGCAGAGAACGATGTTGAACGTCTTTTTTTCCGTTTCTGCGCCTGATACGCTGCCAGTGCGGTCGCGCCGATCTTCGTTTTGCCGGACCCGCATTCTGCCACAATGAACGCGGATTTTCCCTCCGAGAGCTTGCGCTTGACCGATTCCGCGACCGCAAGCTGCGCCGGGTAAAGGCTGTAGCCTGCACGTGCGCAGATATAGTCGTTGATGCGCAGGATCTCCGGGGAAAGCTGTTCCGCGGCTAGGGTCAAAGAGCGGTTGGAACTGATTACGGATTCGTTCTGCGACGGTCACGCCGAACGCGCTTAGATAGCTGGTGACGGAATGCACGTCTGTCAAAGCCGTTGAGGTTCTGAACTGTTCCGGGAATACGAATTGCGCCGCTTTTCAGGCCTTCCTCCAGCACCTTGACGATATTGGCGTCGTCCTTCTTGCACAGCAGCAGCCACGCCTCCAGCCGTTCCCGGATGGAGATGACGCGCAGCGGCTTGAGCCATCTGCGCCGCCGCAGTTCGTCCAGAACATAGTCCTGAAACTCCGGGATGAGCGGCACGGCGGTTTTCCGGTCCAGCGCTTCAAACAGCGCCCTTTCGGTCTCCCGCCGGACAAAAAAGAACACACTTCCGCGGCGGCAGCTCCACATTTGTCTGACCGTCCGCCTGTGCTTCTTCATCCTTTTTTGCCGCAGCGTCTTTATCATCCAGCGTGAGGATGGTCGCCCCGGCATAAATCCCGTCGTGACTCAGATGGCATTCATACTTCTTGGGCTCGCAGGCGAGCATGGCTGGTTCACCGGCAAATTCCGTTTCCAGCGTCGCGCCGGCGTAGATCGCATCCGCCATGGCACGCACCATCTCTGGATAGCCGCCGAAGCGGATCGCCCGAAGATGCTGCTTCCGTCCGTCCGGTTCAAGGATGATTGTGTCCGCATACGCGCTGAGACGGATCTCCTGCTTTGGGATTGTAATAGCTGATTGGCATGAGTCGGCTCTTTTTCTGGTTTTCCTCCTTTCGTTGTTTGGACACAGACCGTAACTGCCAAGCGGCAGTCACCTTTCGTCATTTTGGTATTCACTGGCCTGCAAAAGACCGTAATCAACTCCGCCCTCAAAACTGCTCCGCCCTGATACTGCTCTGACCTGGCAATTACGGTCTTTACGCAAGAAGAACGGATTAGCAGGAAACAGGTAAATCCTGCTTGTCTATGCTACTTCACCTCTCTTATTCACTGGCCTGATTTTTAACGTATATATGGTGCCGTTGGTAAAGATCGGAACCGGGGTTGATAAGTGTCTGTCGGCAAAGAAGAGTTGTGCCGAGATAAGGTTTGTCTCGGTTCATATGTAAAAACGGATTGTATTTCAAGTCCACAGCAGCAAACGGCTTATTTTTTGCTTCAGGCACAAATAAAGTTTCACACTTATGGCTCATTTTAATGGGAAAACGAATGAAACTCAAAGCACTTAGTCCATTACGACAACGATATGGACACGCGCTTCGGCGACTGCATTTTTGCTGTACGGCGAAACGTCTCTGGTCACGTTTTACGACTGCGGACATTCGCGGCACGCGCAGGAGGTTGAGGCCTGGCTTTTCTGGAAAGCATCGTGCGATCAAGACTGTCGATGTCGTGGTATCACATAATGATTCTGACCACACCGACGGGTGTGCGAGCTGCTGAACTGGCTGAAGGACAGTGGAAAGTATACTGTGCAGGTGTTTACCCATCAATATTTGAAGTACGCGAAGGATATTCTTGATAAAAGTTGACGACGGACGCAGGAATCAGTGAATCCCTGAAAGAATCGCTGCTGGAGAAGTTTGACCATATCAAGGAAATCATCGAGACGGCGGAGGCGTGTGGTTTTGAACGTGTGAACGCGGTTCCGGATACTGCCGTTGGCGAATGCACGATCGTTGGACCGACGGAGGAGGAGTTCATTGAAGTTGCGGCCAAGGCGATCGACTGCTTAGAAACTTGCGACATCCGGCGGGGATGCTTGCCAAACAGTTATAGTGACAGCGTTCAGCGAAGTCGCTGGCGAATACTATACTGCGGTGACACGTACTTAAGTTCTACCATGAGCTGTTCTTCGCGTTCGCTTCGCGTAATGAAAACGTACCTTAATGGTTTCAGAAAACAACGGCGGTTCGGCAGCTGGTTGATTCATGAAAAAAGGACATGGGCTCTGGGATGGAAAGATTTGTTATATAGATGATTTGGGGACGACAGGCTTTCCCTGGAGCAAATCAAGGCGCCGGTATTTAAGCGCCGTGAAGACCGCTGCAGTTTCGCCCGGAGTCAAGGACTGCGAAGGAACTTTGCGGGTTTGTATCTTAATACATAGCAGTTTCTCATAAATGCTGCAGATCCCCATTGGATACCCTCTCCAATGGCATTATGAGGATGTTTGATTCTGGCAGTTTCTGGTTTGATCACCAGTTTGGATACCAATGGTCGATGAAGATAGGCTGAATTTCAAACTGCTGCAAAGCGAAAGGCCCGACTGCTGGGGGCTGGGGGACGGTCCTGACTGTTGTTATCTGCCTGTCCACATGCCATCATACTGAGCTTGTGGTTTTTAATAAAAATGCGATTGGATTAGGAAATTTTTCGTTCATTTACCGATGCCTGTCTGCTATGCCATTAATTATGTTCTTTGTCTAAGGTGCTTTCGCAAAGAGACTTTCAGAAAGTTATGAGTTAATAAAGGTTGATAAATACACAAGAAAGACAAATGATTGGCCTTAATTTTCAAGCTTTAATCAGGTAATATTATGCTGGGATGCAAAATTGAAATTGTATGTCAATAGAAGTCATAAAAGTATTTTCATTGTCGAAAAGGGCCAAAATCAATTAAGTTAAACTTTAACAGTGTTTTCAGCATTTCTTGAAGTATTCGCTGCTTTATAGGGGTTTGTTTGAAAGCCTGTAACGTTCATTTATTAATACCATCACATTGTTGCTAGCTATACCATAAATTAATCCACACCTTTAAAGCAGCCACTTAGGACTATTAGAAAGGTTTCATCAATTAACGGCCTCAAGACTTCTACAGCTTTGCTGCTTTCGGTGCTCTCCATGACCAGTTCGGCCAGATAACTCGCACTTCTGTTGTTCGCGCCGAGCAGCCGGTTGAAACAACGAGCAGATTAGGGATCCTCCCACAGGCTTGAATCTCTGGCTTCTTCATATTCGGACAGAAAAAAGCGGAGCTTTTTCCGGGCCTCGGAAGTCCGGCCTGCTCGATCACGCGGATACAATCCTCTCTGGTCCAGCTCCACTCGTAAAGCGGATAGTGCTTTTCGTACTTTTTGTCCATTACATCCCGCGGGGGCTGCGTGCTGTATGCGGCGCGTTTCGCCAACGTCATAGCCGACGTATTTATGAACACGCTGGCCGCTGGCCGCTTTGCACGGTGGGTAGTTGTTGCAATACTTATCCTGTGTTCCAATCTTATGCTTGAGAGAGCACCGCTTAAAAGCCGTAGGCCGTGGAAGCGTTCCGCTGTTGATGCATTCCTGCTCCAGCGTCATACGATCCCCCGTACTTATTGTAATACTGCACGATCGTGATCTCAGGCAGACCATGCTCCACCAGCCAGCGGTTGAATGTTTCGATGAACAACCTTGATCTGCTCCGCCCTGTGATTGCTCTGACCTGAATACGGCTTAATTATAATATAGTGATTACCAGGGCGAAACTTGCAGACACTTCAAGAATAAAACAAGCCTTGATGATTAGGAACTGAAAATGTACCGCTTTTAAATCCTGTGAACAGTAATGCGAAATATTAGTGGACCCCAAAATGCTAGTAACGAGTAAGGGCGCAATGAAATTATTGTCTCAAAGTGGAGCAGCTATATATTGATAAATAATCTGGTATATGGCCGCATGCTCATTCTCATTAAAGCGTTACTATTGCAAAATCTCCATATATTCCTTGAAGGTACGCTAAGGCTATCCAACGATGTGGCTATTAGTCTTCTCCAATTTGAAACTGTATGCTGCCAGTACTATCAGTTGGCGAGTGAATGATTTCTCGTTCGTGTCTATAAAAGATATTAATAATTGTCTTCGAATCTTTGGCTGATAAGGTATATTCATTATTACCCAATTCGCTGCATACCAGTAACGTGACGATTAACGGTTGCGATTCTGGCGCTTTGTGGTTCCTCGTATCGGCATTATCTGAATGGGCTTCGGTATGTGGATTTTCAGAAACGCTATTTTCAGATAACGTGGCAACAGGTGTTAGTGGGGCCGTTTCGAGATTTAAGCAACCTGACAGCATGAGAGATTCCGCCTATGAGAAAAATGAATATATCTTACTAATCTCACTTATGCTTTTTCTTGCTTCAATCATGACCACGCTACTCCAGTATATGATGTATCACCATAAAAATTTTATTGGGGTCGTTCCAGCACCAGGAACAAGCGCGGCGGCATCACTGCTGCCTGCCGAACAGTATTTTGCCCATTTATTAGTGGCCAAAACGCTTCGGCAAATTCATAACCGTTGTCCCAAGTTATCTTTCCATTCCAACCCTAAATAAGCTCGGTTGGTATGCCCGTTAATTTTAAATGCATCGGCCCAACCAGTGGTTTCAGCAGTTGAGCAAGCATCTAAAAAGACAAAATGCCAATTGCCAGTCACATCGTCTGTTTGGTTATCAATGATTCCGCTTAAATCCTATAGAAGAAGTATCCCCGTGCCGGTGAAATAGAAGGCATATTCAGTCGATAGAGCTTTAAAAATAGTTCCGTATCGGTATTCATCGTGCTGTCAGTATAGGGAAGATGATGTCACTACATAGCCGAGTCTTCTCATGGCAGAAAAGCAGCCCAAGTCATTTATCTATTCGCCAAGAATTAAACTTTCTAACTTCATGAAGCAGAGCAGGCGCTTAAATCCGAGTTATAATTATATGCAGAAAATTCGCTGATTCCTGAATAGCTACGAAGAAAATCCCTGTTTCTGACATCATAATATCACGGCAAATATATGCGCCACTCAATGCATCAACATAAATTATTGTATTCACGTTTGGGCGGTGATTTTATATACCAAATAGCAAAATACCGTCTTCGTATTCATGTATATTTGTATTGTAAAGTTCTATCATCGATATATGTCAACTCAGCAATACTGAACACATTTTCTCCATGAGAAAAAACTATTTTTAACGGAAAAAGCTTCAGCCTTGCTGACAATCGGCTCTTTCGCGTTTGGTAAGCTATTGAATTTACCGCAATTGTAAATTTTAATGTGTTTTTATTAAAAGACAATATTGAGCGATTGTAATGGATTTACGACCCCGTTTTCGTACATTTTTCAAAGGTTAAAAACAGGTATTCATCATCGAAGAATCATATGATTCGGGAAACACGTGGCAAATTACTATCCTCAATGTTAAGCAACTGGTAAGCTTGTCCATTTTGTTAACGCAGTATTATTGTAGATCTTGAGATGTGAAGTTATTAGACTGGATTGCCAAAGACGGACTATGTAAAAGTTGAGATTTTTCGTATTTCTCCGTCCTTAGAAAAAGATAATTCTGTGCGATCTTCACTGATGAATTGAATATAGTCTTCGCCAGTAGCGGTGTTAAGAATCTGATTTGCGCTGGTAATTTTTATACTGCAACCGAACAAATCGTCAATTTCTGAAAGTGTATCTCCTGCACTTGAATGGTATGTATTGTGCAAAATCTCATCAAAGAATTAGCAGCATCATTTGAATGGATCGTTTTAACGATCTGCTCCTTTAATGTAAATATCAGTATTACGGCAATCCATATCCTCAGTATATATGAGCAAAGAGACGGCTGTGCTTCATTACTGTTATAAAAGTCATAACTTTCGACCCGGCCAGCAAACACAATTGAAGATAAGCAATTTACGAAGAGGCACAGGAATGACAGAATGCCTATTTTCTTTTTTTAACTTTGACATAAAAATAACCTCCATCAATAGTGAAATTTAATAGCATTGTTTTCGGGGTTAGTATGTGCATTGTAGTATCTAATATTGTAATTATCCATACTGTTCTGTTAAGTAGAGTTGAACACGGCGGTTAATTTGCTCAGATGTTTCATTGACAGAGTGCACCAGCAAACATATAACTAGTTTCATCTAAAATAATATCGGAAATCATTTCGTCGTAATACGTCGCACTGTAAAATGCTCTCTTGTATTTCGGAAAGTTGCGATAAGTATGTTTTCGAGATGCCTTGCGCAATGGCCTCATCTAAGGTTTTTCAAGTGGTTTTGCAAGGGAAGCCATCCGCCCCGTGTGGTATAATATTCTGAGGAAAAACTTCATAAATTCCCATGCGCCTTACACTTTCTCATCTGCAGTTACAGGAATTGCCATGGGAAGATTCAAATAAAAATTCCCGTTCGGACATCAGGATAACCCGCAAAGTATAGTGTGCTGTCGAAACTTCTTACTGATTCAACGAATATTTCCGGCGAAAGAATCATTAGTTGGGCAAATAAGACTTCACCTTTTTTAGCGCATCAGTTCATTCTCAGATATATATTGAAGCTGATCTTGTGGTTGGATGTTGTTGAAATTCTAGAAAATCAATGGCTGCATCAGAGCTAAACTGCGACTGTGCGTTTTTGTAATCCACCAAAGAGTTAATCATATACATTGGCAGCGTTACTGCCAATGATTCCTCTCTGTAGAAAGCAGAAATCAGCGTTGGTCATTCTCTAGTTCTGAGTTAACAGCAGAAAATGTCCAAAATCCATTCGTAGTAAGGGGCTTTTCTCGTGGATAGAAGTGGTTTACAATGGAATAACTTTGGGGAAGTTGGTACAAATAATGATTGGAATTTTTCTAGAGCAACGATTAAGTTAGCTGTGAAATCGTCTAAACTTAGAAGAATCATCGGAATCAATCAATCCACGCATGGGTTTTCAACGACCCCTCTGCTGGAAATACTAATAAAGGGAAGCCCATTAACAAACAGAGGTCCGGTGAATCGCCTTGCAGCAAGTCAATCTGAAGTTGCTCTAATGCTTGGTCTCCGTACTGTTCTTCGTAATCAGTATATTCTATAGAATATTCGGGATGAGTCATTTTAAAGTCTGCAATAGCAGATGACAACACAAAAAGGGACGACTGAGACCGGCGATTCGTAAGATGGTGTCAAATTCTCTCCCGATAAACCTTTCGTCTGGCTCAATGCAAAATAGGCGATCAATTGGGTCACCACTTCGCCAAGTTGCTCCGATATATTTCCCATTTTCGATACAAGAAAAGGAAGCCAAGTTATAGGAATTGATGCCGCACGTATCAAATGATAGAATCCGAGAGTTACTTCTGGCTCGCCGATGTTCCACCCATATAAATCATTTTTCCCCAACAATGAGTATCGAAATGAGGTACAACCAGGAATAGATTGCGTTAAACTGAAACGTTTTTGGAAGATCACCGATTTTTGGAGGATGCTTCGCCTGCTTTTATTGAATAGAATTCTCCGATATCTTTACAATACATGATCATCTCATCGTTTGATGTGCGAAAAATTTAGATATTTCGCTGGGAGCCTCCTAGCTTGAATAGAGTAAAATTGCCATCTGCTAGATTACAAAGATTCGAATAATATACCTATCCGTTTATAGATGGAGCCGTCGTTGAACTGGATTTGCTGCAAATTGCTGCGCGAATCTGTCCAAGATAGAGAAATTTCTTTATCTTTATAATGCAGAGTCAAACACTTTCATCATCACTATCTATCCGTTCAAGATAGCAAAGAGAATCCGAGTCCTTCTTGTTAATGTCAAACGATAGAATATAACCGTTTTCTGGAGGTGCTGAGTGGGCAATCCATAATTATTCCTTCAGAATAGCTATATTTTAATATATGGTCAGTTCCAATATCATTTTGATATTTACAACCCCATATATATACAGCGTTTTTCTGTCGGAATTATTCGGAAATCAAAGAGAGTGCTGTGCTCTCAAGATAGTTTACGAAATTTCCCTGATGCAACCGTCACGGCAATATTGCTGTTATCCAAGAGATCTTGGCGTGACTCATTTAGTAACTTCACTGGAGTCACTTTCAAATGCCATTGTAGACGCTTCCTTGGAACTACATGCAGTTAGTAACAGCACCAAGCAGAGCGCCATGGCGACATATAGCTTCTGCATAAAAGACTTTGTCCTCACTACCTTTCTATTTTATTAGGGAAAAAGGGTGCGGAGGACACCCTTTTCTTTTGACAAAAATTGCGGTTTTAGTTTAGACCGTAAGTTCCATAAATTGTGGGATATACTACGAGATTAAACGAATCTCAATTTCTCCACAGCCATAAATAGTAACTTTTGCGTGAAATCTGTCAGCCAAAAGGCATCGCACGTACCTGTGCTGTTCAGAAGACTGTTTTGAATGATTTTAAAGCGACTTTCCAGTCAGATAATCGACAGCTTCTGCAGTTGCGTAGATTCCTCGGACTGCACTTCCATCCACTTCGAGAACATATCCAGTTCACCCGCACCTGCGTCGTTCTTCCCATAGTATGTAAGCGTTCCGGTTAAGGTGTTCGTGCCATGTGTGGCAGGTTTTGTATCATCTACCGCAAATGCTACACAGCTGAGCGATAGAATGAGCACAAATGTCAGAATCAGCGGAATCACTTTCTTGATGTATTTTTCATAGCTTTCCTCCATACGTTATTTTGTTGTTTCATATTTCTTTAAAAAGCGGCCGCTTTAATAAAGATAACATAACACTTACTTCGCATTGGCAGAACAGATGGCAATTGTGGTGATTTCTTATCGCAATGAATCTTTTGTATGATTAGACAATCAGTAACCTGAAATGCAACAATCTGTCTCATTTTCCTATTTTATATTAAACGAATTGATTTGTAAATAGCGTTGCAAATGAACAATGCGGCTGTCTTATAAAAATATAAAGCAATATACGTAAGCGTCAAACCTAACCGCGCATATGATCAAATACGTCATCAAGCATTTCAGCGACTTCTTGATCACTTGCAAGAACCTGACCGTGAAAAGAATTTTTCAGAGGATGATCCTCAGCGTGCCAATGAAACAAGATTTCGGCAAGTCTGTGGGCATCAGGTGAATATGCAAAACGAATTCCGGTATCATCGTCAGTAATTTCAGTAAGAAGCTCGTTCCCTTTAACAGTTAATTTGCTATTACGATAGGGACATTTTTCGAGGTTTCTATCCATACGTCATATACAGCTCCTAGCCCAAGGATATGTGTATAACCAAAAATCTCAGAATATTAGTACAAGCGTGGGGATGATGTTTGAGACTTGAAGCCTAGTTTATTGACTGAATACTAGAATAGACGTACTTGTCTTGTCAAACCGCATATCGAGCACCGATAATAGCTGCCATAGGTAGTCCAACTGTGAGAGGATGTCCCGTAATTGGGACTTGCGTTTGCAAGAACTGGTTAGTGCATAAGTATGGCACGAAACTTGGTCGTCACAGTTCCCTGTCAACAACAGTAATCGTGTTACCAGAGACTGCAACAACTATACCTGTATGCGAACTGGTGCTATCGCTGACTCCTTCAAAAAAGATATCTCTCCTACTTTCGGGGTATAAGTGAGTCCCTGACGTATGGTATACCCCTAAGTTTTTTGAATTGGCTCAGTCCGTCTGGGCAGCCAAAGGAATACATAGGAATCACAGACGTTGCGATTTTCGCTTGATTGGCACACCAACTCACAAACATTGCACCACGGTTGCCCGTTCTTTTCCGTACCATGCCCCATACTTTGTATAGTTTTGAGATCCTGCGTTTGCGGTAAAAGAATCCAGATTCTCGTTTGTGACTTTCTCTTTATATCCAATTTGTGTCTTTGCCGTATAGACAAAACAGCTGCTTGAATTTTTTTGAACTAATGCCAGAAGTTCATCCTGCTCGAGCATATTGGTAGGGGCAACATAAAGAACACGATTCAAACAAAGATAGGGCCTCTACATATGCATCTGATACTACAATCAGGTTGTCGTTCTCGTTGAAAAGAGTCTTAAAGTATGAAGCACATTTTCGGTTTGTGCGTTACTTTGTGGTGTCACATAGCTTATAGTTTCATCGAGTGTCTTTAGCGTTACCTCTGCTCCTTACCGTTCAATTGAAGTGACCGGGTAGATGCCGTATAGAACTTTGATTGCAGATGTTGCTTCCCACCACATCTCTGCTCAGTTCAGATGTACCTGATCATTTAAATGTCAGTGATATTATCTTTATCATCAAAGTGTTCCTGCGCAGCATCAATTACTTCATCTCTTCTTCCTCTTCAAATATCGTTACGAGTTTAGGATACCATAGAAAAACTTCTCTGGAGTTCGATTTCACAGGCATCGCCAGCGAACACTGCATATTGGCATCAGGTCATATCATTAATAGTCAGCTGTTAAAGTTTTCTGAGGGTATTAGCCAACAGCTGGCGCAACAATGGGAGAAACAACTGTTTTGTGATATTTCTTTCATACAGGAAGGGACCATGATTATACAGCCAGATAAGCCAGGCTGCTTGTAAGGCATCGAAGATCAAAACAGGGGTTCCAGTGGCTGGCCATATCCAGTTATTTGAAAATACCGACTATACTTTTACGGATGGCCAATATGAAGTTCGCTTCCTTTGCTCCCAGCAACAGAATATGACTTCTGAATCTTTTAAAATCACGTTGGGATTCAGATCTTTCAACAACGCTGCGGCATGAATAAATTGTTCTGACTCATCATAGGAATACTTGAATGGCAACGTTCGATCAAAGTGATCTGCGCTGGCTCAATTCACCGTGCCGCATTTTGCATCCTGCGTCACTTGATTTTGTGGCAGCTTCATCAATACTGTTGGCTCTCGCCTCACGACGATTGTCGTGTTTAATTGTGGTTTTGCAAAACCGGAAAACCATCACCATAAAATTCGACCTTAGTTATCAAGAAAGTACATATTGCGGAAATTCCATGCACCGTCATTTTGAAATTCTTGGAGGCCGCTAATCTCGCGCAGCGGCAGCAAAACGGTGACATTCTCGTGCGGGAATTGATAAACTCAAACGTCTTGGGTACGCCAGTTCAGGGCCAAGGTCAGGTCTTGAACTAACTTGTAAATATTCACCCTTGATATATCCGGTATAACCATAAGAGGAATACTGAACTTTGTACCAGTCTCCGCTAGTGCCGACGATTTCAATATGAGAATAGCTTGAAATACTTTCAACAACAGAGTATGACGTCCCCGGGCCGGAACGGATATTTACATCACTTCCGCTGGATGTGACCACCAGTCCCCACCAAGGTGAGCTTGTTGCTGGAGATGTTGCTGTGTATGCGTAAGCAAATGGGATCATGCATGCAATTAGGGCCAAAGCGCATAACGCGCCAAGTAGTCTTTTTCAGCATTTTTACCTCAATTTCTCGCTTAAAATGATTGACGAATTACAATGCTATGAATATTAATGGGCCATTGGAATCATCTTCTTTTCCTAATCAGTACGTTGACCTTAGTATCGGAGCATTTGCTAAATAATGTTTTTAAGAACCTTTTATATGATTAGACAATAATGCTGCACGGATGCAACAGTGTTTTTCGGGATTATTTCTAATTCGAACGATAATATAAAAATAGTACATATCAAAATGCATTGTATATTATTTGCTATATTTTGTTGCAATTTTCCTTCATGAATGTTTAATAGAACGAAGCCGCTTTACAATGATGTCCGAGCATTTCAAGTAAAAAAGATCCGATTGGCTTGTAAGGTAGAATGAACTTTTAAAATGAAAGGGCGTGATAATTTAATGACTTAATATAAACTAGTAGATGAGTGTTTTGAAGTAACAGATGATATGTTATAAGGGGGATTATAATGATGAAAAAAATAGTGGCATTTCTTTTAGCTACTGCAATTTCGCTTACTTTTGATTATTCCTGCGGCCGCAACGAACAATGTAAATCAATCGATGGATACCTCTAACACAATGGCAGCTGAGCAGTTGCTTGCAACAATCGATGAAGGGAATATTGAACACACCTTACAATTTCGCAGTTACAGGATGCAACAAAATATGCAAAGACGATCGTATGGCAACAGCTATTTTTGAAGAACTGAGTGGATCGCGCTGTAACATCTGGAATGTCTTATGCTGCTGCAACAAACTATATTGTGGATGGATATGTAGAGATTACAAATTATTATCAGAATTCTAATACGTTAACCATTACATATAAAGTGAAAGGCGAAAATTCCTTCGGCGGCGGCGGTTTCGTTGGCTATGATTATCCGGCGCAACGCGTGCCAATGGTGGTAGCACATCGATTTCTTCCAAAAACACAGGAACATATAGCGAGACTTATAGCGGCGTTAGTGAGCTAATTGCCAAACAGGTTTGCACATCAATGACAGCGCGAAATTATTCGGAAAGGCATCCTTATGGAACAATTTATGGATCAACCGCCATTTCAACGGACTATCACGAAGTTTCTGCGCTAGAAGTGACGGCGGGATTTGTGCTGTATACAATTGTACCTGGCATTGCGGTAGAGATACTTCCGCAAACAAAAATTATTAAATATATTGGCCAAGCAATAAACATTGGTGCTACGGTATATTCTTACTTGGATTCGCTGAATGTCAATTTGGGAGTGCCAGCACCAGTCGTTGGACACTATTATGTAACTGAGACGTGGTATAGTAATAATAAACTTAATTCGAGAGTACGAGTGTGGCTCAGCAAAGCGCGATATAACGCCGGAGAGCGGGCAATTTTTGACAGCGGTAATTATGTTGTTACAACACTTCCTGATTTTTGATAATTATGTGCATCCAAAACGCTGATTTCAAAAAAAATTGCTCCATGGGCTGGCTTTGCCACATTAGGAGTCCTGCTGGAACAATATGAACAGGCTGCTCTAGGAATTACTCTCCAAACGTTTGCGATTGGATGGATTCTATACTGTGAACAAAAAGGAATGGAGGCGGAACAAGCGCGTGAAAAAGCTTCCTCGATACATGCTCGACGATATTATTTTTTGGGTAATACCACTTTCGAGAGTTGCAATTATTTGTACCAGTATTGCGAAAATATAGTAATAACTACTGTGTAATTAAATCTTAATCTGGACATATTAAAATGGTGCCGAGCAGGATGCTGCCCGGCACTCAAGCTGTTATGATAAAAAACATCCAATTTACGTAGCCAACGATGGATGGAAAGAATGGTCGCATTTGCTGGAATAGCATTTGCAGAGAACGATGTGCTTATCGTCCCACAATCTTTCCGAATATCTGCTTCTTCCCCTCGTCATACCGCTGGATCACGACCATAACGGTATCGCCGGTTTTGAAATCCGAGTCCTCGTAATGGAACGAATACCGGCACATGACGACTGCGCCGTCGGGGAGGTTGCAGAACACGCCGCCGGCGTATTTGCCCGCGATGGTTGCCCTGCGGCGGCAACCGACGGGGTGGCGCAGGCTGGCTTCATCGAAGGGATTCGGAACAGTCTCCTTGACGGAGATCTCCAAGGCACCGGCCTTGCGGTCAAACTGCTTGACCACGCAGGTCAGCTCATCGCCCGGATGATACTGCTCCCGCAGGTCGGGGATGGCAGCATAGCTCATATCGCGCTGCGAGAGATTCACGTCGTAGCCGTAACACTCGACCAAACACCGGCGCGGTCCCACAGCCAGCACATGGCACGGCACGCGGCTGCCCGGCTGGTGGAGCGGCTGCGCCAAGAAGAAATAGCGCCGTGAGGCAAGCGCCAAACGGCGGGAGCCGATAGCGAAGCCCGCCTCACGATCCACATGGGTAATAACAAAATCGATCTGAGCGCCCGGCATGTTCCGCAGAACGAACGCCGGGCGTTCATCATTTTCAGCCCACATTTCGGTTTCCGGGATCAGGATGCGGACCCGGAACGGCACGATGACCGCGCAGTACATCCGCTTGGTCTCGATCATGTCCGGTCTGCGTGCTGCGGACGGTCATGGTATGCGGATCGACGCCGATGATCGTGCCGCGCATGACGCTTCGGCTGCGGAAGGAAGCATAGATCGTGTTCCACTCCTGCCGCTGCTCCGGGGAAAGATCCTGGTCGAGCGCACGGAAGTCCAGATCATAGAAGGACTTCTTCTCCGGGTTCGCTTGGTTCTGGCAGTTCTTCCGCTGCGCTCGATTCTTCTTCGCCGTATGGCTGCACGGGTTCTTCGATTTGTGGCTCTAATGTAGGCTGTTCTGCGGGTAATTCCTCAATCGGCATTTCGGGATTGGGATTCTCAGACTGCAAGACCTCCTCTTGCAGCACTTCGGGTTCGGTTCTTTCTTTCTGGGCATATTCCTCCTGTAAATATTATTTTCTGGCAAAAGAATCGGTGTGTGCCGTTTTTTGCCGGATCGCAAAAATGACGGGTCTGGTGTATGAAAACGCTTCTGGTCGGATGCCATCAGGCAGCAGAACGATTATTTTTCGTCCTGCCGGATCTCGCGCTCCGGCGGCGGATCGCTGCCGGACACGATGACGAATTAGCGAAGCTGGGTTCTCCAAGCGAAAAGCGGAGAAGAATATGTTTGTCCACAGCATAAAAAACTCTCCGGCTGCGCCGCGGACAGCTCCAGCATCACGTCAATGGCTTCAATCCGCTGCGGAATTGCCCATTCTTCGCATTGACTGACGATGTTGTCGGAAATTTGCAGCAGTCCGCCCATCTGCATCTGCCGCACGCAGGCATTGGTCACGCGCACGGCGTCGTCGATCGAAGAAAAGGCAAATATCTTTTGCAGCAGTGCGGCAATCTGCCGCTGCTCTGCGCAGCCGAGCTTTTCCAAGACAGCCAGCAAATACTTTTGCTGTTTCGTCAGCAGCATCAGCCTCGCCCCTTTCCCGGCGGCGAGCGCAGCGAATTGAGGTACGGATCGACCATCAGATCGCTCTCTGTTTCCGTGATGCAGTTGTAGATCGTGGACATGACGTACTTCGTAGAATCGCGGACAGGCACGTCCCGGTTGGCGTGCAGCTTGATCTCTGCTTCCTGCAAGATGAAATAGTTCAGCAGATGCAGCCGTGAGCGCACCGGCTCCGCGGCAGAACGGCCTGCCCGATGCGCAGGTTGTCCGAATAGAACAGCCGCTCAATGGCGTTCTCAAAAAACACGCGCCACCTCCGGCTCGAAATACGAAAGCTCACAAGCATCCAGAATGCCCGTGAGTTCTTTTTCATCGTCCGTCGGTTCGTCCTCCGAAGGTACGGATAGACTGACATTTGAGAAAGCTGTATCAGGTTGACTAAAATCAGTATTACTTGCGCCCGGATTCTGTGATTCTGGAACATCAGAAGCTGCGGTTCTAAAGGCGGGGATTCCGGGTTCTGGGGCGGCACATCCTGTGGTTCTTCCGCATCAAGAAACGCAGAATCCGCGGTTCTGGAACCGCAGGATTCATACGATTCTTGATGAAAACGGCACACATTCGTAGTTCGGATCGTCGATGGGCGTGACGCTGGCCAGATAGATCTGATTGGCGTCGCCGCGGCCGCAGCGCTTCTCCCAGATGAGCTGAAGCTCCGCCAGCTTGCGAAAGGCCGCTGTGACGCGCTGCTCGCAGATGCGAAGCTCCTTTGCCAGCGCCTTGCGGGGAAAGATCACAAACACCTCGCCCGCGTCGTTTACCCAGCCGTTGCGCCGCGAGAGCTGAAAGCGGTTCAGAAGAAAGGTGTACGCCACCTTTGCGTCCAGACTTATATCCGCATATCGCGGATCGGAAAATAACCATCGCGGCATCTGCATGTGCCAGACGTTTTGTACGTCCGTTTGCCGCAGAAGCCGGAAACTTGGATGCTCGGTCAGCTTGGCTGCTTTCATGGGGATTCCCTCCAAATCAGATAGTTTCACTAAAACAGAAGTTTCGATTGACTTTTTACAATCGTCTGTCATACTAATAGCATAATTTAAATTAGCATAATTGAGATTATATTAAAGGACGTGAGCCGAAATGAAATTTATAGGACGGCAGAGTGAATTGCAGACGCTGGAACAGGAATATCGTCGTGACGGCGGTTTTGTCGTGATCTATGGTCGGCGGCGCGTCGGAAAGACCCGGCTGATCAAAGGAATTTATCAAGGATAAGCCCGCCGTATATTTCCTCGCCACAGAGGAGGTTGAGGCGCAGAGCATGAAACGGATGGCCGGTGTGATCGCAAGAGCCACTGGGAATGCGCTGCTTGGCAATGTGACGTTTTCTGATTGGGCTGACCTGTTTCGTGCGGTCGCAGCATACCAGTCGGACCAGAAAAAAGGTGATCGTGCTTGATGAGTTTCCATACATGGTCAAAACCAACCTAGCATTCCCATCCATCCTGCAAAATATCTGGGATGAGTTTTTACAGGACAGCAATATCATGCTGATCCTCAGTGGCTCATTGATCGGAATGATGAAAAAGCACGCGCTTTCCTATGACAGTCCGCTCTACGGCAGAAGAACAGCACAAATCCGCTTGATGCCGCTGCCGTTTACGGCGGTCTATGCGTCACAGTCCCTGCCCTTCAATCAGGCCGTCCAGCAATATGCGCTGACCGGCGGTGTGCCGAAATATCTGGAGTTCTTTACCGAGCAGGAACCGCTGATCGATCAGATCCGCTCGATCGTGCTGTCCAAAAATGGCTTTCTATATGAGGAGCCAAACTTCCTGCTGCGCGATGAGGTGCAGACACCGATCAATTATTTCTCCATCATCCGGGTCATTGCGGACGGCAACCACAAGCTGAGTAAAGATCTGCGGCGTTCTCGAACAGGAAAGTCCCTCCGATCTCGCCGTATCTGGCAACACTGTCCGAGTTGGGCTTTGTTGTGAAGGATACGCCGATTACAGAAAAGAATCCGGAGCATTCCCGAAAAGGACTGTATTTTGTATCGGACAACTTTACCCGCTTCTGGTTCCGATATGTCTATCCATATAAAGGAGAGCTGGAGCTGGACAATCAGCAGATCGTGTTGGACGAGCTGCAAAAGACCTTTATCAGCAGCTTTGTCGCGTTTGCGTATGAAGATGTCTGCAAGAACATCTTCGCAGAGCTTTGCCGAAGCGGACAGCTTGCGTTCGTTCCCTCCAGAATCGGTTCGTATTGGCACAATGATCTGAATGCCGACACGGAGATCGACGTAGCGGCGGTTGACCGCCAGAATAAGCGGCTGTTTATCGGAGAATGCAAGTACCACCAAAAACCGGTCGATCTGCCTGTCCTTACGGCGCTGCAGCAAAAAGGTCGCAGCTTCGACTGATCTCCAGAACAGCTTTATCCGGCAAGGCTATCAGGTGCTCTATGGTCTGTTCTCCAAGAGCGGCTTTTCCTGACCGACTGCTCGCATTCAGCAAAGAGTGTGATGACCTGCTGCTGATCAATGAGGACCAGATCATCCAATTATAAGCCGCGGATAGATTCCACCGTACACTCCACCATTCCAATCTCATCATCCTCAGCCAGATCGTAGGCGGGCGGCTGCCCGCTGCGGTCTGGCTGTTTTTCGTTGTCGGGCGGTTTGGGGATGTTTGACGGTTCTTTCTGAACAGATGCTTTCTTTTGTGGCGCTGCTTCGGTTTCTTTTCTTCGCCACTCCGGGATGTAGTCAATGACACGGCAGGTAGTGAGTCCAACGTAGTCCGGCAGCTCCTCCGGCGTCATTTTGTAGAGGAGCGCGGGCTTGTGACCCTTGAACAGCGCCAGACACTTCCGGTTTTCCAAGCGCAGGACTTCATCGGGGTTCATCAGATCGCGCTGCGTGTTACTTCGCGTCTGCGAGTACCGCATGAAGGAAAACTGGATTTACCGCAGGGGCGACGTGTACCTTGCCAACCTCGACCCCTACATAGGCTCCGAGCAGGGCGGCACCCGCCCTGTGGTCGTCCTGCAAAACAACACCGGCAACTACTACTGCCCCACGCTGATCGTCGCGCCCATCACGTCCAAGGCCGGCAAGAAGCCGTCCCAGCCCACCCACTACTACGCCGAGCGCATCCGTGGGCTGGAGCTTCCCGGCATGGTGCTGCTGGAGCAGATCAAGACCATCGACAAGCGGCGTGTGAAGAAGTACCTGGGCAGGATGACCCGGCAGCAGATGGATGAGATCGGGGAAGCCATCGAAAGCCCATTCGGGTTGTACGTCCCCGAAGAAATGGAGGCTCCGTAATGAATCCCGTACTGACCATCGACCCGAGTTCGAGGCGAAATGCCCGCCGCTGACAGAGGACGAGCTTTCCCAGCTGGAAGAAAAACATCTTGGAGGAAGGGCTTGTGCTCATGCCCCTCATCGTCTGGAACGATACGATTGTGGACGGTCACAACCGCTACCGCATCGCGCAGGCGCATCCGGGCATCGAGTTCCGCACCCATGAAAAGCAGTTCAGCAACCGCTACGAAGCCCTTTCCTGGATTTGCAAGAATCAGCTTGGGCGGCGCAACCTTACGCCGCAGCAGAAGAAATATCTGATCGGGCAGCGTTACAAGGCAGAGAAACAAATACGCGGCGGCGATAGAAAAAAGCGAGCAGGCAAAATCAAGTTCCCAAAATGGGAACTTGATTTCTCCGCTTAAAACTTGTGACCGTATCGCAGAGAAACTAATACCAGCAAAAACTATGTAATTCGTGCAGAGCACTTTTCGGATGGAATTGACGCTGCCGAGGAAGTCCTTCCGGGCATCAAGAACGACCTGCTGCTGGGCAAATACAAGCCCCGCGAGACCGACGTTGCAGCTATCGCCAAGGCTGCCCCCTGAAGAACGCCGGGAAAAAGCGGAACAGCTCAGGGTGATCCCGGAAAAGAAGCCCAAGGCAGATAAGGAATCTGCCCGGAGCGGCACAAAGCGCCAGCAAGAGGTTTATGCGACTATCGACAAAGGCTACGAGGATATGAAGGACTCCAAGCGCGTCACGGAGGATTCGGCACTGGTAAGCCTGCGCTATACGGCGCGGAACATGGTCGAGACATGCGACGTGCTTTTTATGAACTTCCCCGGTCTATTGGAAAAGCCGGACTACAAAGATCAGGTCATTGAAATCATGCAGGAGCCAAAACAATACATTCTCAAATTGGAAGGAGAAACAGACAATGAACAGCATTAAGACACTCTACAAGCTGATGGAGGTCAGCAGCCGGGATTTGGAGATTCCCGATGCATACCAGCGCAAGCTGAACACCGAGCGTGTGGCAAAGATCGTGGCCGGGTTCAATGAGCGTATCGCCAACGAACCGAAGGTTAGCTTTCGTGACGGTCACTATTATGTGTTTGATGGGCAACATACTATTGTGGCGCGCAAGCACATGAACGGCAATGCCGATCTGCCGATCCTCTGCAAGGTGTACTACGGTATGACAGAGGCTGAGGAAGCTCTGCTGTTTGCCATGCAGACCGGCTACTCCGCAGCCCTGACGCCCAGCGCGAAGCTCCGTGCCAATCTTCATGGCGAGGACAAGGCGTCGGGCGAGTTTTACGAAGCGACCGAGGACGTAGGATTTCATGTGGGCTTTGAGCGCGGCGGAGGCGTCGGGCGCATCATCTGCATCAATACCGCCTTTGCGGAGTTCAAGCGCGTCGGCACAGAGATTTACTAAGGAAGCGCTGACCCTCCTGCTGGAAGCCTGGGGCGGCGATCCGGAATCCCTGAGAGCTGAGGTTCATTCAGGGGATTCATTCATTTTGTGGAGCTTTACCATGATGAGTACGACCGTAACCGCCTCATTTACAGCCTCCGCGCCTACGAGCCCAAGTTTCATCTACGCGGCGGGCAAGGCGGAAAAGGAGCTGCGGGGCGTAAAGCGCTACGTCAACCTGTTCTACCGCATCTACAACGGCAGGCGCAGGCATTCGACCCTTCCCATGAAGTTCTGAGGGAAGGTTTTTTTATCCGCATCGAGGCCAGAAACCATGGGGCTGTGTTCCGTCACAGCCCTATTCTTCTGCCCTCGGCTCGGGCTCATAGATTTATATATCCAATCATAACCATGGAATAAACAAAACAAGGAGGTATGGCATGGACGCATATACGGCATCCGATATGGATGGTCGCACCGTTGACCACAATACGCTGGTGGATAGCCGCGACGTAAAGGTCAACACGGCGCTGCCCAAGCGGGAGCGTATTTTGGATTTCATCCGTCAGATCGGCAACCCCTACTGCTACCGGCATGGGAAATATGTGGTCAGGGTCAGCTTCGCCGATACGGATGTTTCATTGGAGGACAGACTGGAAGCATATATCCGCACAAAGGGCTGATCCTGCGACATCCTCGACAGTCCTGCGCAACGCAGGGTACAATTTTGGAGGAAAGGAGCTGGCAATATGCAACACAACACCGAAACAAAAATCTGGAACGCCACGCTTTACCTCCGACTGTCGAGGGACGATGGGGATAAAGAGGAATCCAACAGCATCACCGGGCAGCGGGAGCTGCTGCGGGACTTTATCCGAACCCGCCCGGAGCTTCGGGAATACGCCGTCAGGATCGACGACGGCTTCACGGGCTCCAATTTCGAGCGGCCGAGCTTTAAGAAAATGCTGGAGGACGTAAAGGCAGGACGCACCAACTGCATCATCGTGAAAGATCTTTCGCGCTTTGGCCGTAATTATCTGGACGCTGGCGAATACATCGAGAAGATATTCCCATTTTTAGGCGTGCGGTTTATCTCCGTCAACGACAACTACGACAGTCTCGGCGGAAAAAACGCTTCGGACGAGCTTATCATCCCGTTCAAAAATCTCATAAACGAAGCTTACTGCCGGGATATTTCCGTGAAAGTCCGTACTCAGCTTGAGGTCAAGCGCAAGAGCGGCCAGTATATCGGCGCATTTGCCGTCTACGGCTATCTGAAAGATGAAGCGAACAAAATCACCTGATCGTAGATGAATACGCCGCAGATATCGTGCGGGACATCTTTTCGTGGAAGCTGGAGGGCATGAGTCCGCAGGACATAGCCAGCCGTCTGAACCACAATGGGGTGCTCTCGCCTATGGAGTACAAGAAATCTCTTGGCATGAAGTTCGCCACTTCCTTTAAGGCGAACCCGCAGGCGGTATGGTCGGCCAACGCCGTGCTTCGTATCCTGAAAAATCCGGTCTACACCGGTGTGCTCATTCAGGGCAAGGAGACCACACCAAGCTATAGGGTGCGAAAGCGCGTCACAAAGCCGGAAAGCGAATGGGCAATCGTTTCGGACGCCCACGAAGCTATCATTGAGCGCCGGGACTTTGACAGCGTACAGAAGGCGCTCTCGTTGGATACCCGCCGCAGCCCCGGCGACAGCGCCGTGCAGCTTTTCAGCGGCATGGTGTTCTTCTGCGGCGAGTGCGGCGCAAGCATGGTGCGCAAAACCGTTCCCTCCGGCAACAAAAAGTATGTCTACTACGTCTGCGCCGCGCACAAGCAGGATAAATCCTGTTCGCCCACCGGATGCGCGACGAGGCGCTTGAACAACTGGTTTTGGACACGGTAAAGCAGTATATCCGGGACGTGGTTGATCTGGACGATATTCTTGCCATGACGGATACCGCCCCCCTGAGAACCGCAGAAGCCCAGAAGGTACAGCGGCAGCTTGACAAAAAGCGCTCGGAATATGAGCGGCTCCAGAAGCTGCTCATGTCCCTGTATGAAAGCCTTGCAGACGGCATCATCGACCGGGACGAATACGCAAGGCTTAAGCAGAATTACGCAGGACGCTGCGCCGAGTGCGAAAAGCAGATGGACGCCTTGCAGGAGACCCTTACGCAGATCAGGGAGCACGGCGGCGAGCACCGGGAGTGGATGGCGCAGTTCAGAAAGCACCTGAACATCGCGGAATTGGAGCGCAGCATCGTTGTGGCGCTGATCGACCGCATCCTCATTTACAGGGACAACCGCGTGGAAGTCCGCTTCCGCTTTGCGGACGAATTTGCATGGCAGACGGATATTCTCAGAAGATCACAAATACGGGAGGTGGTATAAGTGGCAAGAACGAAACGAAAGACAAACCCGGTCATTCCGGCGATGGAAGCTCCCGCACAGGCGCAGAAGCAATACCGCACTGCCGCCTATGTCCGCCTTTCCGTAGAGGACAGCGGCAAACCCGGCGCGGATACCATAGAGGGGCAGAAAAACCTGCTGCTCCGGTTCATCGAAGATGACCCAACGCTTACCCTGTATAGGCTGTTCTGCGATAACGGACGAACAGGCACGGATTTCCAACGTCCTGAATTTGAAAAGCTCATGGATGCGGTCAAACGTGGAGAAGTTGACTGTATCGTGGTCAAAGACCTGTCCCGCTTCGGTCGTAACTACAAGGAGACCGGAAACTATCTGGAACGCATCTTCCCATTCCTCGGTGTTCGCTTCATCGCCGTCAACGACGGCTTCGACCCCTCACCGCCCAGCGGGGCGCGGACGGCTATCTCGTTCCGCTGAAAAATCTCATCAACGAGGTTTACAGCAAGGACATTTCTAAAGTCCGGCTCCGCGCTGGCGGCGAAGCAGAAAAACGGAGATTTTATCGGGGCGTGGGCACCCTATGGCTACCGCAAACAACCGGATAATCCCCGCAAGCTAGAGCCGGACGAAACGATGGCACCCGTTGTCCGGCAGATATTCCGGTGGCGAGCCGAGGGCGTGAGCGTCACGCAGATTGCAAGGCGGCTCAACGATGAGGGCGTACCATCCCCTCCGCCTACCTGTATAATACCGGCGCGTGCAAAACGGAGAAGTATAACGGCGTGAGCTGGTACGTTCAGACGGTCAAAAACATTCTGTCCCGGCAGGTGTACATCGGGCACATGGTGCAGGGAAGGAAGCGGCAGTCCTTCTACGAAAACCGGGGGCAGTACAAGAAGCCACGAGAGGAATGGATCGTCGTGGAAAATACCCACGAGCCGCTGATCGACCGTGAGACCTTTGATAAGGTGCAGGACTTGCACAGCGCAGAAATGCGGAATACTTTGAAAACCTCGGTAGATTCACGCATCTGGAAACCACCGAAAACATCCTCAAGGGGCTGGTCTGCTGTGCCGACTGCAAGCGTCCGCTGGTGCGGTACAAGAATGTGAGCCACGAAAAAAAGCTGTGGTACACCTTTATGTGCCCGACCCACGCCAACGACATTGGCAGCTGTCCGCTGAAAAACATCCGGGAGGACGCACTGTTCCCCATGCTCCTGCAAGCCATCCAGACACAGATTGCACTTGCCACCGATATGGAAGCCATTGTCCGCAAGGGTGAACAGCTCCCCAAATACAGGAAGCAGACCGCAACGCTGCAAGGCAGGCTGGACGCCGCGAAAAAGGCGCTCAAGCGCTGCAACGGCCTGTATGACAGCCTGTATCAGAGCTATGTGGATCAGCTCATGACCGAGCAGGAGTATATGACGCTGAAACGCCGCTACAAAGCGGAAGCCGAGGAAGCGGAGCGGCTGATCGAGGCTCTGACCCGCCGGCAGGCAGCGGAAGCGGCGCACACGCCGGAAAACCCGTTCCTTGCGGCCTTCGGCAGCTTCCGGGGGGCGGATGCTTTGACAAAAGAAATGGCGCAGGCACTGATTGAGCGTGTGTATGTGGACGGTGACAGCAATATCGAGATCGTGTTCCGTTACCGGGACGAATATAAAGAACTCTGTACATATCTAGAAGGGAGGCAAGCTGACGTATGAGAACGGCGATATATCTTCGCATATCCAGCGAGGATGAGGATTTGCGAACCGGCGAAAAGAACGAATCCGAGAGCATATCCAATCAGCGCAGCCTCCTGCGGGATTATGTATGCAGCCATGCAGATTTATCCGGCTCTGAAATATTGGAATTTTTGTGACGACGGCTGGAGTGGTACGAACTTCGAGCGTCCCGCGGTAAAGGAGCTTCTGGAGCAGGTCAGGCGCGGGCAAATCAACTGCATCCTGGTCAAAGACCTCTCCCGCTTTGGCCGTGATTACCTCACCGTGGGCGACTACATTTCCCGCGTGTTCCCGTTCCTCGGTGTGCGCTTCATTTCCGTCAACGACGGCTTTGACAGCAGCAATCCGCTGGACATCGACAGCCTCGATACCTCGTTTCGGACGCTGATCTACGACCTGTACAGCCGTGACCTCTCCCGCAGGGTCAAAAGCGCAAAGAAGGCCAGAGCCGAACGCGGGGGCGTTTCTCAGTCCCTATGCGCCTTACGGATATGTCAAAGACCCGGAGGACAAGAATCATCTTCTGGTAGATACGGAAGCCGCCGAGGTGATACGGCGCATCTTTCAAATGGCGGCGGATGGCGCAAAGACATGGCAGATCGCGGCAGCGCTGAACGGTGAGGGCGTAAGCTCTCCAAAGAACTACAAAGTCGAGGCGGGCTGCACAAGAACGCCGTGGCGCAGCATCCAAGAGGAAAACTTCTGGACGGCCAGTCTGGTTGCAAAATTCCTGCGAGACGAGCGGTATATTGGAAAGGCGGTGTACGGCAAACGAAGCCGGGATATTGTAGGCAGCACCCACACGGTCAAAATCTCCGCAATGATTGGGTTATCGTCCCTGACAGGCACGAGGCCATTGTGCCGGAGGCGCTGTTCGAGAAAGCGCAGGCTTGTATGCGGGAATACCGGGAATATGAAGCTGCGTCTGGCAGCGGCAATCCGCTGAAACGCAAAGGTGATTTGCGGCGTATGCGGTCACGCCATGCAACGGGACAGCCGAAAAAAGAACGGCTCCTACCGCTGCGTCACGAAAAGGCTGAATACCGGCTTTGACTGCTCGGAGGATAGAATCCCTGAGTCTGATATTCTGGATGCTGTCATTGACACCATACAGGTCTATGCCCAATACGCCGTCAGTATAGACAGGCTCCTGCAAACAAGGCAGGCGCAGCGGCAGCTTGACCGCAAACAGGCGCAGCGACAGTTGCAGACCCTCCAGAGCCGGAAAGCCCGGCTTGATAAGCGGCTGCAAGACCTCTATGAAGGACTGGTAGAGGGCGAGATATCCCGCGAGAGCTTCGCTGCGCAAAAGAAAGCCCTGACGGCGCAAGCGGAGGAAATCTCCCCACGGTCTTGGAGCTGGAGCGCAAAATAAGCGACAGCGACGACGGCAGCAACGCCGTAATCGAGCAATTCAAGAGCTATGCAGGTATTACAGCGCTGACCAGAGAGATTTCTGCCGATCTGCTGCAATCCGTCACCATCTACCCGGACGGGCGCATGGATATCCGGCTGAACCTTG
>VOFC01002662.1_pt1 | contig 33464 bp, 44 predicted proteins | sample 5384161 | NCBI WGS metagenome assembly VOFC01 (sample SAMN12384722, study PRJNA508395) | human gut metagenome | isolation source: healthy gut B | host: Homo sapiens
ATCCGGGTCGCTCATATATTCATGAATGTTTATATGGCGTTAATTGAATATATGTTACAAAATGGGATCTTAGCTCAGCTGGGAGAGCATCTGCCTTACAAGCAGAGGGTCACAGGTTCGAGCCCTGTAGGTCCCATTTATCCTATGGATAATGCCGGCGTGGCGGAACTGGCAGACGCACAGGACTTGAATATGCGAAGAACCCGGAGATCGGACCGATTGCAGGATGGCCGCCACATAAATCGGTAGAAGATAGTCTGCAAGTGATAAAGAATGTACTTAACGGTGCGGAAAGTTATGCCATCTGTGAAAAAGAGAATGGGAAAGCTATCGGTGCAATCGAACTGATATTGAACGGGCATACAGATATGACAGACTGGGATGACGAGTGTGAGTTGGGCTATTGGCTTGGGCAGCCATTCTGGGGCAGAGGCTATGTACCGGAGGCTGTCAGAGGGATTCTGCGCCACGGGTTTGAGGATCTTGGAATGCGTACCATATGGTGTGGCTATTATGATGGCAATCAAAAGTCGAAACGAGTGCAGGAAAAAGTTGGATTTGTTTATCATCACACATGTATATATGTTGATTCATGATAGAATGGTAGTGACAGAAGGGATAAATAGAATAGGAGTTACATCATGAAAAGTTTACTGATCAAAGATACAACAAAGGAAGAAAGAGAAGCAATCGTAGCAGAGTCACTTGGAAATATAGAGGGTGGCTGTGATGGGTGTGCACCGGGCATTCTGGAAATGTACCAGCCATATATTGATGGTAAGATGGAGCTGCGCGAATGCAATATGGCATTCAGAACACATTATGTTTCGGGAGAAGAACAGCCGGTCAGAAACGGTTGTGGATATGTCAGGTAAGCAATATGACGATATATCAATATGGTGAGCAGGCGGCAGAGAATGTGTTGATCCAGCTTGTGGGGAGAGCATGATCTGCCTACGGTAGAGGACGAAGTCAGAGAGATACAGAAAATGACCGAACGACCATTTTCGCTTATCGCGGCAAAGGTGGATGCGTGGAATCAGGAACTTACGCCATGGAAAGCCCCTGCTGTATATGGTACAGAAGAATTTGGAGACGGGGCAGCACAGACACTGGAAGAAATCAAGAAGCTGTGTGCAGACAAAAGTAAAACCTATTATATCGGAGGCTATTCTCTTGCGGGGCTTTTCTCGTTGTGGGCGGCTTACCAGACGAATCTGTTTGCAGGTGTGGCAGCAGCTTCACCATCCGTCTGGTTTCCGGGCTTTATCCCTTATATGAAAGAGCATGAGATAAAAGCGGAAAAAGGTATATCTGAGTCTGGGTGAGAAGGAAGAAAAGACCAAAAATCCGGTTATGGCGCAGGTGGGAGCCTGTATCCGGACAGGCTATGCACATCTGCAGGCGAGTGGGCATTTGTGTACGCTGGAATGGAATCCGGGCGGACATTTTAAGGATCCTGTATTACGAATGGCAAAGGCATTTGCATGGCTGATGAATGAATAGGAGGAAAGGCTATGTTCTGGGATAAAGTAGCGGGTGTTTACGATATTTTCACAAACATTATAAACAGAAAAACACATCAAACCTTATGTGCAGTGATAGCGGATCTGATACGACCGACAGATGAGGTACTGGAATGTGCGTGCGGAACAGGTATGCTGAGTGGTGTGATCGCCAGAAAATGTAAGAGTCTGATCGCCACAGATTTTTCTCTACCAATGCTGAAAAGAGCAGAGAAAAAATGTGCAAGATATCGGAATGTAACGTTTCAGCAGGGTAACATATTGCAGATCGATTTTGCGGCGGAAAGGTTTGATGTGGTTGTGGCGGCGAATGTTATTCATCTGCTGGAGGAACCGTATAAGGCACTGCATGAGCTTGACCGTGTCTGCAAAAAAAGGTGGCAGGATCATTATTCCGACTTATATGAATGAGAATGAAAAGGGAGAAACGAATGCGATTACGGCGCAGATCGGAAAAGCAGGAGCAGATTTTAAAAGGGAATTCACACTTGCTTCCTATCAGAAGTTTTTTGCGGATGAAGGGTATCAGAATGTAACCTATACATGGTGCGATGGCAAAGTGCCATGTGCTGTGGCGGTGATCATAAAATAACAGAGGACTATTATAACGACAAGGAGGAAGCATTACATATGGAATTACAAAAAGGAAGACCACAGGATACAACAGGCAGGCTGGCGAAGGAGATACGGACATATGATCTCTTAGATCAGCTTGGTATTTCGTATGAGCGCATTGATCATGCGCCGGCGATGACGATGGAGGACTGTCAGGAGATTGATGAGGCATTGCAGGCAACTGTCTGCAAGAATCTGTTTTTGTGCAACAGACAGGAAACGGCGTTTTATCTGTTGATGATTCCGGATACAAAGACGTTTCATACAAAGGATCTGTCGGCACAGATCGGCTCGGCGAGGCTTTCTTTTGCCAAGCCGGAATACATGGAGAAATTCCTGGATATCACCCCCGGCTCTGTCAGTGTGCTGGGTCTGATGAATGATACGGAAGATCAGGTGCAGCTTTTGATCGACGAGGATGTGCTTTCGGGAGAAATGATCGGATGCCATCCGTGCATCAACACGTCCAGCATCCGTTTTAAGACTTCTGACCTGATCGAGAAAATATTACCGGCAATGCACCATTCTTTTATCCAGGTAAAGCTGTAGGAGAGATCAGGTACAATAGCGGAAGGTTTTATCTGTGATAATACGGGCAAAGATCAGACCGAATGGCAATGCAAGAATAACAAGCAGTGCGGAAGCAAGCCATGAGGCGGCAACGGTCAGGTTCATAACGCCCAGATTGTAAAAGCCCTTGTACAGATATAAGCCCGGAACCATAATAACGATCGAAGGGACTGTGATGGATATACGCGGATATCCGGACAGTCCTTTTAATGTGGAAGCGAGGATACCGGCGATAAAGGCACCGATAAATGCCGCTGCAGCCGGGGGAAGGGAGAAAAGATCTATGAGCTCGAGTCTCATGGTATTAGAGACAGCACCAATCAGCCCCGCTGCTGCAGCAAGCCGGACAGGACTGTTGAACATCATGGAAAATCCAAAGACGCCACAGAAGCCGGCCAATAAACGAAGCAGGATCATCTGCCACAGTGCCAGGTTCAGGGGAAGAAACGGAATAGGTTTCAGCCCGAGCAGCATGGCAAGGATCCAGGCGGTCATAGTCGCAACGGTAATAATGATCAGAGAATACATAAGCCGTTCTATACCGGAACGCATATCCAGCTTGGCAAGGTCAATTCCGCTTGTGATAAACGGAAAGCCCGGAATAATGAACAGCATGGAACAGATATAGCCTGCTTCATGCTGCAGATTTACTTCAAATACAAGTTGCAGGAGCTTCAGAAGCACTGTATAGGTAAAGCAGGCAGCGGAAACAGAGGAGATAATGCATAGGAATAAAGTAAAATGATGCTTTGTCAGTTTACACCGGATGTAATTACCGATTCCTGCGCCAATGAAGGCGCAAAGCATCTCGATCATACCGCCGCCAAGTAGAAACGTAAATGCACCGCATGCCAATGCAGCGGAAACAGCGAGTGCCACCGGGGAATACAGGCTGTGGATCCGTTCAATTTCATCCAGGGCAGAATGAATTTCATCGCAGCTTAGCAGCAGTTCTTTTTCCTGAAAATGGATCACAAACTTTTCCAGACGATTCAGTTGTGAAGTATTGACACCGGTGTTTGTCAGACAGAGAGACTGTGTAAAACTGTTGTCGCCGTCAAAGCAGGTATAGTTAATGGACATCAGTCCGATATCCACGGTGCAGGTAATATTCATCAGTTCTGACAATTCATTCATGGAGCTGCGCACACGCCAGGCTCCTGTTCCGCAGGCGAGCATCATAATGCCGACTCTTCCGATCACGGATGCCTTGGCATCCAGACTGGCTTTGGTGATCGGAACAGGATTTTCTTTGTCTGCATAATCGTGCCAGTGGATCTCCATATGATTTTTTTGACAGGTATTGTGACAGTAGAAGCTTTCATAATATACTCCTTATTCTGATGTCAGGTCTAAACTGTTGCTTCCGGCTAACTTAATCATTTCTTCACGGCAGGACAATACAAGACCGTCTATGGCACGCATGTGATGGAGCATATTGGATTCAAACTGATGGATCGGCAATAAAACGCCGAGTTCATCAAAGCTTTTACCGGATTTTATGCCGGTATCCTGCCCATAGAAGACGATGGCAGAAAAGGCTTCTTTCTGGATATCCTGAAAGGCAGACCAGATAATATCATAAGCCTGTGCCTCTGTCAGATGCAGTTTCTTTGTATCAGGAAGTGCATAAAGAATTAAAATACCTCTTTCTTTGTCTTCCTGCTTTTCGCAGATCTGCATGCCGGTTGTATAATAGCGGACCAGATGATAGCCATCTGCCAGATATAGTTTGGAACGTGGCGCAGCATGGTGTGCCTCATAGATTTCATGAAATTTCTTGTATTCGTGTCGGGTAACTTTGTCCGACTTATCTGGCAGCAGATTTCCTTCAGCATCTGTGAGAAGAACGGGATTCTCGCCGCTTTTCCCATGGAAACGGCGGGGGATCAGGTAAGCCTCCTTTAACAGATCAAACATACTTCTGTTGCAGAGCTCCAGTAAAAGGGCGCTGACATCTCCGTTCTTGTAAGCATTGAGCAATACTTCCGCAAAATGCTGTGGATCAGCGTCCATTTCTCTTTTATCATCACATAAATGATCATAAAATGTTTCCATCAGTCTTTCACAGGATTCTTCTGAGGAAAGAATTCTGGAAAACATATTTTCCACTTCTTCTTCCCGTGGTAATACTAGTGCCATAAGATCATCTCCTTACCATGGCGCATTTGTCTGTGTATGATTGGCTTTTCATATGAATTTCCTGATTACAGTAAATACATCTGTACTTTCCGGAGGAGGACATACGGAAGATGTGATCGCAGTCTGTCTCAATACTGGTAATACAGCGGGGATTCTGACACCGGATCACATTTTTCAGTTCCTTTGGTGGTACAGGATGTACCTTTCTGTCTACTGTACCGTTCTGGATGTAGATAAGGGAGATCTTGTCATCCAGATATCCTAAAATATCCAGTCGGGACGGTACTGTGGTACCTTCGATCTTGATCAGGTCTTTTGTTCCGTATTTCCGGCTTTTTACATTTTGTAAAAGTGCAACGGACTGGCCGGAAGCCTCCAGATCGAGAAGACGGTAGATTTCCATCCCTTTTCCCGCTGTAATATGATCGATCACAATTCCATTTTGTATGGATTCAACCTTTAACATGAAAGTATTTCCTCCTTTGTCTGTGGATCTGGGATACCAAGCAGTGACATGATGAGTGCCATTCGCAGGTATACACCGTTTTGTACCTGGTCGAAATAGGCTGCCCTGCTGTCGTCATCCACATCAAGTGTGATTTCATCGACTCTGGGGAGCGGATGCAGAACGGGCATATCGGGAGCAGCCAGCTTTAGTTTATCCGCAGTCAGGATATAGGTGCCTTTCAAACGGATATAATCTTCTTCGTTGAAGAAACGCTCCTTTTGTACTCTCGTCATATACAGGACATCCAGCTTCGGGATTGTTGCCTCCAGATCAGTTACCTCATGGTAAGTGGTATTGGATGGTTTTAAAGTATCCTCCACCAGATATTCGGGAACCCGCAGCTCATCCGGGGAAATGAAATAAAATGTATTGCCGGGAAAACGGACGAGACTGTTTACGAGAGAATGTACGGTACGACCGAATTTCAGATCCCCGCAAAAGCCTATGGTAAGATGATCCAGTCTGCCTTTCAGCTGACGGATCGTCATCATGTCGATCAGCGTCTGGGATGGGTGGTTATGTCCGCCGTCACCGGCATTGATGATGGGAACCTTTGCATACATGGAAGCACAGAGCGGCGCACCCTCCTTTGGGTGACGCATGGCAATGATATCAGCATAGCAGCTGACAACGCGTGCAGTATCTGCGATGGTTTCTCCCTTTGTGGCGCTGGACTGGTTAGCACCGGCAAATCCGAGAGTCTGTCCGCCAAGGCTGAGCATGGCGGATTCAAAGGAAAGGCGGGTCCGGGTGCTTGGCTCATAAAAAAGAGTAGCAAGTTTTTTTCCGTCTCCCACATGGGAATAGATGGAAGGATCTGCTTTGATCCGGTCGGCAAGATCCAGAACCCGCAATGTTTCTTCTTTGGTAAAATCAAGAGGATCGATCAAATGTCTCATACCCATTCTCCTTTTACGATATACTGTTCCCGTTTGGCACCAACAGAAACGAACTGTATTTCATGATCCAGCTGTTTCTCCAGATAGGCAACATAGGCTTTAGCATTGTCCGGAAGCTGCTCCCAGCTTTCACATGCTGAGATATCTTCTGTCCAGCCAGGCAGATATTCGATAACAGGCTGATAATCATGCAGATTATCCAGTGGATCAAAGTTTTTGGTGATGGTTCCGTTTTTGTGATAACCGATAATGATCGGTATTTCGCTGAAGGCGCTCAGAACATCAAGTTTTGTCAGGGCAATTTTATCCGCCTTCTGGCATTTCAGTCCATAACGGCTGGCAACAGCGTCAAAAGGTCCGACACGGCGCGGACGTCCGGTAGCTGCACCATATTCTCCGCCATAGTCCCTGAGTGCTTTCATCCAGGAGTCTGACATGGCACCTTCTGCGACAAACGGTCCTGCACCGACGCAGGTGGAATAGGCTTTCAAAACGCCCTACCACATGGTCAATCGGTGTGCCCGGAATACCGGCTCCGATCGGACCGTAGGCTGAAATTGTGGAAGAACTGGAAGTGTAAGGGAAGATACCGTAATCGATATCCCGCATTGCACCTGAGTTGTGCTTCCAAAACTACTTTTTTGCCGTTGAGCAGTGCCTGTTCCAGATAATGTCCTGTATCACAAATATAAGGAGCAAAGAGCTGTGCCTGTTTCTGACACCAGGATAAAAGTGCGGAATAAGACATCGGTTCCTGATGGTAACAGCCTGCAAGCTCCAGATTTTTGGATTCCAGTATGGTTTTTAGCCGCGCCTGCATAGCTTCATCATCCAGATGCAGCAGATCACCGAGACGAATTTTTTACGATATTTATCACTGTAAGCATATGCGATACCACGTCTGGTAGATCCGAAAGCAGAACCGGACTTGGCAAGACGATCTTCTTCCAGTTCATCCTGTACACGATGCCAGGGCATGGAAATGGTTGCTCTTGTGGATAATTTCAGATTAGAAGGAGATACCTGAACTCCATTTTTCCGAATCTGTGCGATTTCGTTTTCCAGATGTTCCAGATCTACAACCATGCCATCTCCGAGGATGCAGACGACATTTGAATGCAAAATTCCGGAAGGAAGCAGATTAAGTACAAATTTTCCCTGATCGGTAACAACGGTATGTCCGGCATTGTTTCCTCCTGATAGCGGACAACAATATCTGCCTGTTCCGCAAGAAGATCAATAACACGTCCTTTACCTTCGTCACCCCAGTTGATTCCAGTCACAGCAGTTAACATATTTTTTACCTCCATCTATTGTTTTTTCGTTCTGCAATGATTATAATGATGTACCAGAAATAAGTAAAAGATATTATTGATATGGCAAAAAAATAAGTATTTGATATGACAAGGAAATGTAGTATAGTATGGATGTCAATTTTGAGTATTACAAAATATTTTATTATGTAGCAAAGTACAATAACTTTACAAAAGCTGCCAATATATTGCATAACAGCCAGCCTAATATCACACGGGCAATGAACTGTCTGGAGCAGGAGGTCAACTGTACACTTTTTATCCGTACAAACCGGGGCGCTTTTCTGACGCCGGAAGGAGAACGGCTGTATACAAGGGTTTCAGCAGCCATGATGCAGATCCAGCAGGCAGAAGAAGAACTGGCGGAAAGTGTCGGGCTGGAGCATGGCAGCATTTCAATCGGTGCCAGCGAGATCGCGTTGAATATCTATCTGCTCGACAGACTGAAAAAATTCCATATTGCATATCCGGGGGTACAGCTAAAGATATACAATCATTCTACGCCGCAGGCGATCAGTGCTGTCAGAAGCGGAGAAACAGATTTTGCGGTGATTACAACACCGGCTGATGTGGAAGCACCGCTGAAAGAGGTTCGCTTAAAGGCATTTAAAGATATTTTGATCGGCGGCAGGACATTTACGGCGATGGGAAGTCAGGAGCTGTCCTTAAAAGATTTAAAAGAGTATCCTTATATTTGTCTGGGAAAAGAAACAACAACCTATCATTTTTACAACCAGCTCTTTTTAAAATATGGCGTGGAGATCATTCCGGATACAGAGGCAGCGACGACCGATCAGGTGCTGCCACTTGTCAAAAGTGAGCTGGGGCTTGCCTTTCTGCCGCAAGAGATGACGGAAGAAGCGCTGGCAAAGCATGAGATCATTCAGATCCGGTTAAAGGAAGAAATCCCGGAACGTTATGTATGTATGGTATATGACAGGAAACGCCCTATGAGCGTGGCGGCGCAGAAGCTGAAGCAGATATTAGACAAAGGAGAGAGTTATGCCGAAATTAAGTAATCAGTGCGGTGCACAGAATTTCAGAAAATTACCGGCAGTCTGGCTATTTAGCTGATTTGACAAAGAAATAAAACACTGTTATATTATACAGCGTAGGGAATGAAGTTCTCCCTTGGGAAACCTAAACTGCTTACAGAGCTGATGACTTCTACGATATTATGTCGCAGAAGTGTCAGCTTTTTTATTTTAAGCTAAACTTCTGCGTAAGCAATAAGGAGGAGCAATTATGCTGACATCGTTATCACTCATTTTTCTGGTAGGACTGGCAATGGGAGCCATCTGTCAGAAGATCAAACTGCCGCGTATCATTGGTATGCTGGCAACCGGTATTATTTTAGGCCCTTATGTGCTGGATCTGTTAGATCCTTCTATTCTGGGGATTTCCGCGGAACTCAGAAAGATGGCACTGATCATTATTTTATTGAAAGCCGGGCTTTCACTGGATCTGCAGGATCTGAAAAAAGCAGGCAGATCTGCGATCATGCTTTCTTTTGTACCTGCCAGTTGTGAGATCGTTGGTTATATTCTGCTGGCACCGGTGCTTCTGGGTGTGAATCATATCGAGGCAGCAGTCATGGGAGCGGTTCTGGCAGCAGTTTCACCGGCGGTCGTTGTGCCTCGAATGGTTAGCCTGATGGAACGAAAATATGGGACAGAAAGAGCAATCCCGCAGATGATCATGGCAGGGGCTTCCTGTGATGATATTTTTGTGATCGTGCTGTTTACGACTTTTTTGAGCATGGCCCAGGGCGGAACCGCCAATGTGCTTGATTTTGTAAATATTCCGGTTTCTATTGTGCTGGGGATCCTGCTTGGCGGCATCTTTGGCTTTTTGCTGTGTCTGTTCTTTGAAACAGCATACGCAAAAAAAACATTGCATCAGAAACAGTATGAAAGTGATCATCGTACTGGGAGTTTCTTTCCTGCTGATCGCGATAGAAGGCTGGCTGGAAGGAACGGTTGCAGTTTCCGGTCTGCTGGCGGTGGTCAGTATGGCGTGTGTGATCAGGCTGAAAAGTACGGCGTTTGTTTCAAAGCGGTTGTCTGAGAAATTTGGGAAGCTGTGGTTGGCAGCAGAGGTGATCCTGTTTGTTCTGGTGGGTGCTGCTGTGGATATCCGGTATACACTAGGCGCAGGATTGCAGGCGGTTCTGCTGATCTTTGGCGCACTTGTATTCCGCACAATCGGTGTCCTGCTCAGTGTGGCGGGAACGAAGCTGAACCGGAAAGAAAGATTATTCTGCGTGATCGCTTATCTGCCGAAAGCAACCGTGCAGGCAGCGATCGGCGCTGTTCCGCTGGCAGCAGGGCTTGCCTGCGGTAAGACAGTTTTATCGGTAGCGGTTCTCGCGATCATCCTGACTGCGCCGCTGGGAGCGATCGGGATCGACCGGAGCTATGCCAGCCTTTTTAAAGAAAGAGGCGTAATAATTAAGAGAAATTTTATAGAGAAATTCCCCATTTTTTTTGTATAATAAAGATAGATCAAAACGTGATCTTAGAAAATCTTACAAAATCATTTCCTGCAGACAGGAAAGAAACGGAGGGAAAGCTTATGTACAATTTTACACTTCAGATTCCAACCAGAATTCATTTTGGAAAGGATACTATTTCCTACTTATCAGAACTGAAGGAATATGGTGATAAAGTCCTTCTTGTGTATGGCGGTGGATCGATCAAGAAAAACGGAATTTATGATACTGCAATGCAGCTTTTAAAGGATGCGGCACTTACAGTATTTGAACTTAGCGGTGTAGAACCGAACCCGCGTATTGAAACAGTCAGAAAGGGTGTTACAATTTGTAAAGAGGAAGGTATTGATATGGTGCTTGCCATTGGCGGCGGCAGTACGATCGATTGTTCCAAGGTAATTGCAGCAGGTGCAAAGTATGACGGGGATGCATGGGATCTTGTCTTAGATGCAACAAAGATCAAGGCAGCACTTCCGATCTTTGATGTTCTGACACTTTCTGCAACCGGAACAGAAATGGATCCGTTTGCGGTAATTTCAGATCTGACGAAAAATGAAAAATGGGGTACAGGATCTCCGTACATGGTTCCGACCATGTCGATCTTAAATCCTGAATATACGTATTCTGTATCTAAAAAGCAGACTGCAGCCGGAACGGCTGATATGATGAGCCATACGATGGAAAATTATTTTCTATGGAAAATGCAGACTGCCAGAAATTTATGGCAGAGGGACTGCTGCGCACCATGATCAAAAACGGACCGACCGCACTGGCAGAGCCGGATAATTACGAAGCGCGTGCCAATCTGATGTGGGCAGGCACACATGCGATCAACGGTGTAGTGGGAGACGGCTGTTCTCCTGCCTGGTGTGTGCATCCGATGGAACATGAGCTGAGTGCTTTTTATGATATTACCCACGGAGAAGGTCTTGCAATACTGACACCTGCCTGGATGGAGCATATTTTAAATGATGCCACACTTCCGATGTTTGTGGAATTTGCGAAAAATGTCTGGGGACTTTCCGGGGAGGATGAGTATGCACTTGCACATGCGGGAATCGATGCGCTCAAGACGTTCTTCTTTGAGACGATGGGACTTCCGAAGAATCTGCGGGCAGTTGGTATTACAGATGATAAGAATTTTGATGTCATGGCACAGAAAGCTTGTGACGGTTCCAAGGGTTCCTTTGTACCGCTCAGTAAGGAAGATATCGTAGAGATTTATAAAGCTGCATTTTAATGCAGACCGGGTCAAAAGCCCATGAATTTCCGATTCTACTTTCAAGGGGTGTGAATTTCCGATAGGAAATCGTATGATCTATATAGAAGAATTGATACCATTGCTTGAAAAGGAGAACGGGAATGGATCTTGTAAAAATCGGGAAATATATTGCAGAAAAAGAAAAGCACTGGGGCTGACACAGAGGCAGGTGGCGGACCGGCTCGGTATGAGCGATAAATCGGTTTCCAAATGGGAACGCGGCATTTGTCTGCCTGATGTCTCTGTATACAGCCCGCTTTGCGAGATACTTGGGATCAGTCTGAATGAATTCCTTGCCGGGAAGATATCGGACAGGATGACCTGCAGCAGAAGTCGGAGGATAATCTTCTGCAGGTAACGACGGATGGAAAGCGTCGTCAGAAGGTTTTAAACGTATCATAGGCGGACTTCTGGCATTTACCGGTGTGATCGTGCTGACTTTGGCGGGCGTATTTTACCGGCAGCACAGACCGCAGAATTATGTGGAGCCCATTGATCCGGAAAGCGCGGAAATGAAGACGGCGCAGCTTTTAGCCGGTATAGACGGTGCGTTTCTTTATAAATATAAGGTATCCAAGCCATTTCAGCAGCTGACAGTCTATGTTTCGACTTATGAGAAAGGGAAGCTCATCAGCAAAGACGAGATCATGCGGATGCATGAGAATACAGGCATCTCCGAAGGAGGGATGTTTGCGATCGTCCCGGATTTTGAACGGTTTGAGGTCAAGCTGATCGCGGATATGGATCAAATACCGGATTTGCTGGAAAGAATTCATAACACTCATGGAATTGAATTTGTGGATTATGATATTTCATTTAAAGGCATTTGCATTTAAAGGCATTTGCCCGAAATGCAGGGAGAAGGTAAAGGAGGAACAGCATGGATAGGAAAGCAATGTATAAGTTGAGTTATGGACTGTTTATATTGACCGCCAAAGAAGCAGAAAAAAGATAACGGATGCATCATTAATACAGCCATTCAGGCAGCTTCGGAACCAAACCAGTTAAGTATCTGTGTAAATAAGGCAAATTATACGCATGATATGATTCAAAGAACCGGAAAATTTACTGTATCAGTCTTAAGTCAGAAGGCACAATTTGAATTGTTCAAACATTTTGGCTTCCAATCAGGAAGAGATACCAATAAGTTTGAAGCATTTGAGCAGTGCGCCAGGGGCACAAATGGTATTTATTATATTACAGAAGGTACAAATGCATACATTTCTGTAACAGTAAAAAAGCAGAAGATCTAGGATCACATACGATGTTTATCGGTGAAATAACCGATATGGAAGTTTTAAGTAATGTTCCATCAGTGACATATGATTATTACCAGAATAATATTAAGCCCAAGCCGCAGGCAGTTGGAAAAACCGAGGATGGTCAGACAATATGGCGTTGCAGAATTTGCGGATATGAATATGTAGGCGAGGAATTACCGAATGACTTTATATGTCCTTTATGCAAGCACCCGGCATCTGATTTTGAAAAAATAGTAAAGAATACGGAGGTAAAAGAAATGGCAGTAAACAAATACGCAGGAACACAGACTGAGAAAAATTTACAGGAGGCATTTGCAGGCGAATCACAGGCAAGAAATAAGTATACCTATTTTGCATCTGTAGCAAGAAAAAGGAAGGGTATGAGCAGATGTCAGCTTTGTTTTTAAAGACTGCAGATAATGAGAAAGAACATGCAAAGATGTGGTTCAAGGAATTAGCAGGAATTGGTGATACAAAGGAAAATCTGGCAGCTGCTGCAGAAGGCGAAAATTATGAGTGGACAGATATGTACGAAGGTTTTGCTAAAACAGCTGAGGAAGAGGGCTTCCCTGAGCTTGCTGCCAAGTTCAGAGCTGTAGGTGAGATTGAGAAGCAACATGAGGAGAGATATCGTGCACTTCTTAAGAATATCGAGACAGCACAGGTATTTGAGAAGAGTGAGGTTAAGGTATGGGAGTGCCGTAACTGCGGTCATATCGTAGTTGGAACAAAGGCTCCGGAGGTATGTCCGGTATGTAATCATCCACAGAGTTATTTTGAAGTACATGAATGCGTCAAAAGAAATTTTGGGAAAGAAGGTTACCTTTTTTTCGATATTCAGTCTACCAAGGCAAAACAGTTTGGATTTTGTATGGATCTGGGCGCAGGCAGAAAGCTGACCTGTTGCGGAGACGAACCGTATAACAGCTGTGAGGAAGCATATGCGAAGGACAGCACCTGGCTGTTACACGAAGCCTTTTGTCTGCACGGACAGGCGGATATCTTCCATCCGTATGAGAAGCATCATTCCACGGTGAAAGATGCCTGTGAGCTGGCGGAGCAGCTCCATGTCAAAAATCTGCTTCTCTATCACACAGAAGACAGAAATCTTGCAAAAAGAAAAGAACTGTATACAGAGGAAGGAAAGCGGTATTATCATGGCAATCTGTATGTGCCGGATGATCTGGAAAAAATATCATTATAAGGATGAGAACGGAGGGTGTCTATGAGCCGTAGGAAATACAGCCTGCTATATCCGGCAGAGCAGGCGGAATATAAAACACTGAGTCAGACAACCATGCATGATCTGGGATTGGATCAGATCTGTAAAAAACTGTCAGCCAAAGAGGCAGAGCAGAATTATATCTTAAATGTTATGGCACGGATGTATGCAGACCCTGTGGTGACGCAGTATCGCTGTGATATTTTTGAAGATGTGCTACAGAATAAAAAGATGCGGGACGATATGATGGAAATACTTGGGCGTATCAGCTTCCTGAAGGATTATGGTGGTTTTAAAAGGGAATACGATGACAGTGCCAGCATCTGGGATCTGCTGCACAGGCTGGATGAGATCAACGATTATATCAAATGTGTGGATGCACTGCATACTTGTCTGGCGGATCCGCAGCTCCACTCGGCGGGATTTCTGGGACTGCGGGAATATGTGGAAGAAATCTATGCAGATAATGGGTTTGCAGAGCTGAAACAGGATATTGCAGGATTGAAGCTGGATACCTCACAGCTGAAAAGTATCACGGTAGGGATCAATCTGAATGACCGGTTTGAAGCGGATGGGATCGGACTTGTTTCGATTAACAGCAAGTACTTTACGAAAGCGGGCATTCTCGGTAATTTCTATGAGCATATTGCGGCGAAGGATCGGATCAATGCGGATACAGTATGGAAGAAGGATTTTAAATTCCAGCCGTTTGATGTCAATGCGGAAGGTGCGCTGCATACACCGCTGCAAAAAGCGATGGGAGCAGGGGCGACGGTAGCAGATGCCATGGTTGGAATTGTCGGTATTCCGGAAGGCGATCAGGCAAAAGATGTAACGCGATATACGGATCGCATTGTAAATCATATGGTTTCCCATATGGTCAAAAAAAGAGCAAAGGAAGTATTGAATAAATATGTTTCTGTTACGATCACCGATATGACCGATCTGATCCCGGAGATGATGTACTATATCCGGTGGGCGGAATATATGAAAAAGCTGCAGGATAAAGGCTTTTCCTTTGCAAAGGCAGTAGTCTCTCAGGCATCTGATCAAGAGGCAGACAGATATGAAATGCGGGCAAGGGGCATTTATAATCTGAAACTTGCGGTTTTTGAAACGGAAGAATCCGGTAATATCGTAACAAATGATCTGGATTTTGATAAGCTTCACAGAGTTTATGTGCTGACGGGCGCCAACCGCGGTGGTAAAACAACGATCACGCAGGCAATCGGACAACTGTTTGTACTGGCACAGGGCGGTATTTATATACCGGGCAGCGGATTTACCTTTTCTCCGGCGGATTGTATTTATACCCATTTTCCGGCAGATGAGGATAAAACACTGGATCTGGGACGTCTGGGCGAAGAATGTAAACGATTTAAGGAAATCTATGAAAATGCAGATAGCAGAAGCTTACTGCTGCTGAATGAATCCTTTTCAACTACCTCATTTGAGGAAGGGTACTATATTGCAAAGGATTGCATCAGGGCAATTTTATGTAAGGGGATGCGGACTATTTATAATACGCATATGCATAAGCTGGCATTTGATATTGCCCGGATCAATGAAGAACAGGGGCAGGCAGAGGGAAGAGCGTTTTCCCTGATCGTGCATGCAAAAGATGCAAAGCGTTCCTATCAGATTGAAGTGGCACCACCGGAAGGAAAGTCATATGCGAGTCAGATCGCACAGAAGTACGGTGTGACCTATGAGCTGTTATTACACAGGGGTTAGCCGGGTAGGCGAATCATTAACGGGCTCTCTTGACAGAAAGAAAAAACGGCATAATATCAGACTTGCCGGAACAGAGTAATGTTTAAAGGCAGAATAAATAAGGAAAGCAGGGATATTTTATGTATGAAATGAAACCAGAATATTATATCGGAATAGATATGATTGATGAGGGAACATAAGCAGCTGTTTGAGTATGCGGACGAGGCATATAAGCTGCTTCATGATGAGTTTACACCGGATAAATATGATAGGATTGATATAATATTAGAAAATCTCCGAAATTATACAGTAAAACACTTTAGTGATGAAGAGCAGTATATGGAATCTATCAATTATAAGAAGTTATTCACACAGAAAATCCAGCATCATGAATTTATACAGAAGCTTGATGAATTTATGGAACACCATAATGATGATGCAGAAGATCAGGATGAACAGATCATGGAAATTTTAAAATATCTTACAGAATGGTTGGTAAAACCATATTTTGTATGTGGATGGACAGATTCCCCAAAAACTGACAGAAAGAAAAAAGCGGATATGACGGAATGGGAAAAAGCCCAGCAGGGCTATTTATATGATGCAAGTTATGATCAGGAGATCGTAGATGCCAGAACGAAATGTGCGGATCTGTGTTATGCGTTTAACGCGTGCAGGCCGTCGGATGTTAAGACACAGGAGAAGCTGATCCGGGAAATGTTTGGTGAAATCAGAGGAAGTTTTACGATCACGGCTCCGTTTTACTGTGACTATGGCAGTAATATTTCGATCGGGGATAATTTTTTTATACCAATCACAATTGTATTATTCTGGATGGTGCAAAGGTGACATTCGGCGACAGCGTATTTATTGCGCCGAACTGTGTATTTTTCTACAGCAGGACACGCATTGGATGCCCGGATGCGCGCAGAAGGCATGGAAATTGCATTACCCATTACAGTCGGAAACAGGGTATGGATCGGCGCAAATGTATCAGTATTGCCCGGGGTAACGATCGGAGATGATACCGTGATCGGTGCAGGCAGTGTGGTAAACAAAGATATTCCGGGCGGTGTTGTGGCAGCGGGTAATCCGTGCAGAGTGATCCGTAAGATCACAGAGGCTGATAAACAGAAATATCCGATATGGAAAGAGTAAGAAAACAGAAAAATGGAGGCTGTATGCGGAAAAACAAAAGAAAATGGATCTGTATTTTAATGTTGGCATTACTGTTTTGTATCAGTGCGGCGGCAGTTACGGAGACGCGTGTACAGGCAGCGCAGACAAAGGAAACAACAGGCTTTGTGAAAAAAGAAGGGCAAAACGTACTATTATAAAAAAACGGGAAAAAGCAAAAAGGGCTGAAAACGATCGATGGCAGCAAATATTATTTCAGCAAAGTAACCGGCGTGATGCAGAAGAAGGTGTTTAAGACCGTAAAAGGAAAGAAATACTACTTTGGCGCGAACGGAAAAGCGGTCAGGGGACTGAAGAAGATCAAGAAGAACCTGTATTATTTTAATACATCGTGTGTGATGCAGAAAGGCTGGAAAACAGTCAATGGTGTGAAATATTATTTTGCGTCGAATGGCAAGGCATACAGGAACACAACGAAAAAAGTCGGTAAGATCTATGCGCGCTTTGATGAAAACGGGGCATATCAGATTACAGCCTCTATTGTATGGTAAATGGCAGAAAGATGCAGGTGCAGTATCGGACAGACCCACAGGTCAGTGATGAAATATTACTTGCAGCAATTTTGTATGCGGAAGCAGGCGGCGAGAGACAGACAGCACTTTCCGCAACGCTGGATCAGGAAACGATCCGTGTCTATAAGGGGGCAGTTAGCTGTGGGCTATACGATCTTAAACCGTATGGCGAGCAGAAGTTACCCGTCGACCGTAAAGGAAATTGTCTATGCGCAGTATCAGTTTGAACCGGCAAGAACCGGCGTTCTGACAGCACTTCTGAAGGATCAGACAAGGATCAGTACAGAGTGTAGAAATACTGCAAAAGCTGCTGCTGAAAGATTATAAGGCAGCACAGGACAGTGTAAAGGAATTTCCGCGCAGCGAGTTTACCTGGTGCAACTTTTGGGCACTCAGTTATGCAAGAAATTATTCAGATTTCTTCTCGGTGTATAAAAAAAGTGAGTATCAGGTCATTGGCAATCAGGTATTTTTCAATTATACAAAAACGATCCACAGCCAAAGCTGAGCGAATAGAGATCCTGGAAAACAGACATACTAAACAGTAGAGCTAGGGCGTAGTCAGGAGGTCCGGAATGAAGATTTTATTTTATGATACAAAAAAATATGACAGAGATTCTTTTGAAAAAGTAGTAACAGATTTTCCGGAGACGGAAATAGATTATCTGGAAGCCGATCTGTCTGTGCAGACGGCAAGACTGGCAAAGGGATATGATGCAGTCTGTGCTTTTGTCAGCTCGGATGTCAGTGAGAAGGTGCTGCAGATACTGGGACAGCGTGGGGTAAAGCTTGTACTGATGCGGTGTGCGGGCTTTAATAATGTAGATCTTGCTGCTGCAGATGCCAACGGCATTACTGTACTTCGCGTACCAGGCTATTCTCCGGAGGCAGTAGCAGAGCATGCCATGGCACTGGCACTGGCGGTGAATCGGCATATCCATAAGGGGTATATCAAGGTGCGGGAGAACAACTTCAGCCTGGTAGGATTAACCGGTGTTAACTTCTATGGAAAAACAGCAGGTATTGTCGGAACCGGCAAGATCGGCGCAGCCATGTGCAGGATTTGTCACGGATTTGGCATGAAGGTGATCGCCTATGATATTTATCAGAACCCGGATCTGGATTTTGTGGAATATGTGGATTTTGACACCTTACTTGCAAACAGTGACCTGATCTCCCTGCATTGCCCGCTGACGGAGGAAAATTATCATCTGATCAATCAGGATACGATCCGGAAAAATGAAGGATGAAGTGATCCTTGTGAATACATCACGTGGTGCCCTGATCAAGACGGATGATCTGATCGCAGGTATCCGAAGCCGGAAATTCTTTGGTGTGGGACTGGACGTGTACGAGGAAGAAACAAACAATGTGTTTGAAAACAGAGAGGATGATTTCTTAGAGCACTCCACAACAGCAAGATTGTTGTCCTTCCCTAACGTGATCGTAACTTCCCACCAGGGCTTCTTAACAGAGGAGGCACTTGCGGCGATCAGCCGGACAACATTGCAGAACGCAATGGATTTCAAAAACGCAGCGGTCAACCCGGTAAATCAGGTGAAATAATATGAAGAAAAAAGTTCTTGGGGCATGTGCAGCGACGGTGGGTGTGCTTTTGCTTATTGCTGCTGCAGTTGCTGTATGGATCTTGCAAAAACCGGAAACAAGATTTCTGGTCACAATGCAGCAGGCTCTCAGAGAAAAAGGCTTGCTTGGTGAATTTTGGGAAAGACGGGAACAAGGGCAGCTTGCGCAGCTGGATGGAAGATACCGGATCTCTCTGCCACTGCTTGGCAAGAAAAATATGGAATTTACCGCGCAGTTTTCCGATGGAACGGTATTATTCCAGCCGACGGCCAACAGTGAGGTTCTCTACAAATATGTGTATCAGGATGCGGATAACCAACAGGCACTGCAAAAGCTTCTGGGTAAGGAAGCGGAGACGCAGATCGATTTCTGGCTGTCAGTGATCGAAGGAACAGAGAATGGAAGCTCTGCGGGAAATGGTACGGGCGCACTTGGAAAAGAGCGGCAGAAGCAGCTGGTTTCCTACAGTAAAGAAGTGATGCAGGGGCTTTCGCTGACAGAAGGTAAGCAAAAGCATGCATACATAAACGGAACATATGAAACTTGCAGTTGTACGGAGATCGTGCTACCTGTGACAGATTTTTTGGATATTTACGAAGGCTATGCCAGCATCTGTGAAAAGGATGGTGTATTGCTTCCGGTACTTTCGGAGAATGAATGGCTTGGGGAACAGGAGGAGATCACTTTCCGGTTTTACCAAAAAGGACTGCAGCTTGCGGCGATCGGCGTTGAAGCAGATGGTGAGCCACTGCTTACGCTGGCAGAAGATCAGGAAGGAATACCGCGGCTTGATCTGGAACAGATCAGGATCGGATCCGATGGCAGTCTGAGTCTGGAGCTTTCTTATCTGGAGCAGGGGCAGTTGCAGCCGCTGCAGGGAGAGATACTTGATATTGGTAAGCTGACGTTTACACAGATTCCGAAATTGTTTGGTATATTTTAAAGCTGTATGCAAAGAACAAGCCCGAAGCGTTTTGCCTCGGGCTTGTTTTAGCTGCATATCTTATTTGTTGTCTTCCTCTTCATCAAAGAATTCTTCGATCGTCTCGGTTGAGGATTCTACATTGTCGATCGGTTCTTCATCTTCTTCATCGAAAGGTTCATCGTCAGCCTGTTCAGTTTCGGCTGATTCTTCTTTTTCTTCTTCCTTCGGTTCCGGAGCCGGAGTTTCTTCTTTAACTTCAGCAGCCGGAGAGACCGCTTCCTTTACTTCTTCTACTGCCGGTTTCTCTTCTTGCCCGGAAACAACAGGATCTACAGCAGGTTCTTCTGGCCTGACAGGTTCTGCCGGTACATCTTCTTTGGCTTCTTCTGCAGCCGTCTCTTCCTCAGATTTTACGGTAGAGAAACGAAGCGGTACATAGCTGCGTTCCTTGCCGCCGGAGAGATCTTTTCCTCTTCGTCAAAATCAAAATCGTTATCAAAATCGTCATCGTCAAATCTGTCTTCATCAGATTTTTTGAAATAGTAATAAGCACCTGCCGCAGCAGCGACAGCAGCGCTGAACATCAGAAATTTACCAAATTTTTTAGCCATATTGTAAACCCCTTTCTATGGAATCTGTTTTCTTTATTTTAAAATAATTTTGCCCGAACACAAGGAGTTTGTGTACAGTTTATAAGAAGTTTATGGAATTGCAAGAGTAGCTGTTCTGTGGTAGGATAAAGTGACCGCCGGAGTCAATGATACGGAAAAAGAGGAACTACAATGAACAATCGTTTTTTTGAACTTCCAAAGGAAAAACAGGATCGTTTTATCAATGCAGCACTGCAGATCTTTGCGAAAAATGGCTACAAAAAGGCAAGTACCGATGAAATCGTGAAAGCAGCCTCCATTTCCAAGGGATTGTTATTCCATTATTTCGGAAGTAAGCAGGGGCTATACGAATTTGTCTATATGTACAGCGTGAAATATATCAGCATGGAATATTCCCGTACCGTACCGCTGTTTTCCATTGATTTCTTTTCCCTGCAGCGCAAGGTAGAAGAAGCAAAGCGCGATATCATCCGCAATTATCCGTACATGAATCTGTTTGTGACGCTGGCATTTCGGGAAGAAAAAGAAATCCTGACACTGATCGCAGACAGTATGGATCAGTATTCCACAATGCTTTCCGGTATTTACCAAAAGGCGGATCTGAGCTGCTTTAAGACAGGAATTGATGCATCCGCCGTTCTGAAAATGTGTCTGTTTGTAGCGGATGGGGTATTAAATGAACAATTCCGCAACGACAGTATCGATGCGGAATCGTATTTTACGGAAGTGGAAAGTTACCTGCAGCTGTTAGAAGAAAATATGTGCTGGTAGCTTCGGCTTATTTGGACTGCTGATAAACCGGATCAGCCGGGTAACCGCCACGCAGCTTCTGCATGCCACGCTGTACGGCGTCTCTGGAATTTTTTCCAGTCAGCATCTTTGTTCCGGTAATCATATTTTTCAACAAGCCATGCAACATCTTCGCCGACACGTTTCAGATTGTCCAGCATCTGATTCAGGATCAGTGGATAGAATTCAGCTTTCTGCTTGTCATTCAGCTCTGTTTTCGCGCGTCTGCAGATATCACCAAAGTGATGCAGGCAGAAGCCTTTGCTGCCTTCAATCATCTTTTTCATTTCGCCGTCCTTCTTATACATAAAGAAGAAGGTATCCAGATATCGTTCATAAGTTTTCTCAAAGTTTGTACAGATATAGCAGGATTTTTCTTTTTCCTGTACCCAGTTATAAATGGCGTTATCTGTGGTGTCTGCCTTTTTCAGACGATTCATAAAGGAAGCTTTGCCCGGTGCAAACATCTTGATCTGACCTTCCAGCTCTTTCTGCATCTGGATATAGTGTGTTTTCAGAATCCAGGCATTTCCGAGAGAGTTACCGTAGTCAAACATTTTTTTGAAATGGGCACGGCAGAAGCCCGCCTTGTCTGTCATTTCGCGCATATCACTTTCCATATAGGAGGAGCTGGAGCCGAGCACCAGATCTAAAAGATCCTGTTCTACTTCCCGTTCCACAAAACAGAGCGGACACTCGTCATTTGCATGAAATGCATCGGTTAATGGTATGGTGTGAAGGAGGATGTGTATTATGAATACGGAAGAAAAAACCTGCATTCGTGATGCGAGGGAGCTCGGTGTTCCCAAAATGCTGCTACTTGGTCTGCAGCACATGTTTGCCATGTTTGGCGCAACTATCCTTGTTCCTATCCTGGTAAATAACTATTTTGAAGGAGAAGTCTTTTATCCGTTCAGGTGACTCTTATTTGTGCCGGCGTTGGTACACTTGTTCTTCCATCTTTGTGCGAAATTTAAAGTTCCGGCATTCCTTGGATCCTCATTTGCATTCCTAGGTGGTTTCCAGGCAGTAAGCCAGTGGTTCTGGCGCTGATAGTTAAGTTAGTTGGTGTTAAGCGTGTTATGAAGTTCCTTCCACCGGTCGTTACAGGTCCTATCATCATCTGTATCGGTCTTGGACTTGCTCCGTCAGCAGTTTCAAACGCTTCAAAAACTGGTTATTGCAATTCATCGCATTGGCGTACCATTATTATCTTTCAACATCTGGGGCAAGGGAATGTTTAAGATCATTCCTATACTCATGGGTGTAGTTGTCTCCTATGTATTTGCTCTGGCACTTCATTTTCTGGGATTTACAAATCCAAACGGAGATGCAATCCTTTAACTTTAAGACTGTTGCAGACGCTGCTGTCGTCGGACTCCCACCTTTCCAGTTGCCAAAGTTCAACCTCACTGCCATTCTTGTTATGGCACCGATCGCGATCGCAACCATGATGGAGCATATCGGTGACATGTCTGCCATTTCCGCAACAGTTGGTTCTAACTTTATTGAAGATCCGGGACTTCACCGTACGCTGATCGGTGACGGTCTTGCAACAAGTTTCTCCGCTTTGATTGGTGGACCTGCCAACACCACATATGGTGCATAGTAACAAAATATAGGAAAATAGGAACCGGGCATGTGGAAGCTTCCACATGTCCGGTTTTCGTCTCTGTCTCTGATAAGGGATTAGACCCTTTGGGCGGATGCTTTCGCCAGCTTCCGCTGAAAATAGATAAAAAAAGAGTACATTCAGCACAATGCCTACTGCCGTGGAAACAGGGGCGGCAAGACCGATCTTTGTCAGGCTGGCATCTGGCTGGATGCTCATAAAGTAAGCCAAAGGTAATCTGACAAGCAGTGTCTGCGTGAGCCCCGGATCATAACCCAGAGCGTCTGGTTATTGCCGTTGAAATAGCCGATCATGCTGAACAAAACAGCGGTCAGGATCGTTTCGGGGGCGAAGCCTTTCAGATAAGCAAAGCCGTTTTGGACAACCTCTGCATCGGTAGAAAAAATACCGGTCAGCAGGTCGCCCTTCAGCAGAATAAGTGCAAATACAAAGCAGCCGAAGACAAGCCCAATCCTAATTCCGGTCAGCATGGACTGGCGGGCTCGCTTTGAATTGCCTGCACCAACATTTTGTGCGACAAAGGAAGCCATGGACTGCATGAGGGCACTAGGGATCAGCATGGCAAAGCTGACGATCTTGCAGGCAACACCGTAACCGGAGGAAGCGGTCAGCCCCAGCCGGTTGACAAAGGCGCAGAGTGCCAGAAAGGAAATCTGGGTCAGACATTCCTGCAGTGCCAGCGGAAGCCCGATGCTTAAAAATTTGCGGCATTGTGCGTTTAATCGGAAGTCTGCCTTTGTGATCGTGAAGGGCAGCTCTTTTTTTGCCAGAATGCAGAGCGCAAATACAACGCTGACAGCCTGCGCCAGAACAGTGGCGAGGGCAGCACCCGATGCATCCATGTGCAGTCCTGCAACAAAGACAAGATCGCCGATGATATTAACGATACAGGCAACCAGTACAAAGAGCAGAGGAGAGCGGCTGTCCCACAGTCCCCTGAAAATGGCAGCAAGTAAGTTATAGGCAACAATGAAGAGAATAACAAAACCGCAGATCCGGACATAACCTGTTGTAGCTGTCAGTGCTTCTGGAGGTGCCTGCATCAGAATCGAGATCGGACGCGCAAAGCATACCAGTATCACGAGCAGGACGAGGGCAAGTATGGTAAAGACGATGGCACCGCCGCCGAGTACAGCTCCGATCTGTTTCTGCTTTTTTTCACCAAGGTAACGCGCGATCAGTACAGTAATACCCATGGAAAGCTGTATGACCACAAAGGTCACAAGATTCAGTACCTGACTGCCTGTGGAAACACCGGAAAGGCCTGCTGTAGAACCAAAGCGTCCGACAACCAGAAGGTCAACAGCACCGTAGGCTGCCTGCAGGACAAGGGCACCTAAGATCGGAAGCATAAACAGTGCCAGTTTTTTGAGAATGCTTCCCTGTGTAAAATCAGTTTTATCATTCATGTAAGAGAAATCCTCCTTTCAGACATTATGTCATACATTTTTGTAATCGTGCGGATCGTGCAGTCTGCATCCTCTTCCGTGATATCCAAAAGCAATGGTGCAAGCTGACTGAAAAATTCTTCGTTATATTTCCGGGAAAGTGCTTTTCCGGCTTCCGTCATGGAAAGATAGGTCACACGCTTATCCTGCGCAGAAGAAACCTTCTGCAGATAGCCTTTTGCTTCCATTTCCTTAACAGTCCGTGTTACGCCGGGGCGCGGAATGCCCAGTCTGTCGCTGATATCGGATACTTTTACGCGCATGCCCTTTTTCTCCATTGTTTCGATCAGATCAAAGAAATGAATGTAGGAGGGAGTAACGCCATCGGGAAGCGTGGGAAGCATGGCGCGGATCCGCTGCGCCTGATAACAGGCATCCAGCACGGCTTTTATAGTTGCTATTTCCATTTTTACATGTCCTTCCTGATTATTGCATAATAATTACCTAAGGTAATTACCGGAAGTAATTATATGAAGATTGTACCGTAATGTCAACCATTTTTTAGGAAACTGGCAGAGCTGGCAGGTGATCCGGCTGGTTATGTGAATGAAAATGCCGGCTGGCAGTCTGAACGGAAACAGGTAGATTTTTTCCGCAGGATTTTGTTATGATGGTACGAGGTAGGTGATATATACAAATGAGAGCTGAAACAAAAGGCGCGGTAAAAAACAGTGTCAGCAGGCTGATCTTTGCAGCTTTGTCAGTGCTGGTACAGGTTTTATGGATTCTGTATCTTCTGGTCCGGTTAAATACATATTCCACATGGATCTCACTGGGAACAAGTGTGCTGTCTTTTTATACTGGTGCTGCATATTTACGGAAGAGAAATGAATGCGGGCATGAAAAATGCCGTGGATCATGCTGCTCCTGCTATTCCCTATCATGGGTGTCTGCCTGTATCTGTTCTGCGGTCATTCCAGTGCCACAAAAGGAATGCGGAAGCGTTTTCATGCTACATGGGAAAGGCTCCGTGTGTATCTGCGAAAAGATGATCCGGTCATGGAGAAATTGAAAGAGCAGGATGTGACTGCTTATCATCAGTCTTATTACATCGGACATAAGGTAGGCTATCCGCTGTATGAGAATACAGATGTAGTCTTTTATAAAGAAGCAGCTGATGGATTTCATGCGCAGATCGAGGAGATGAAGAAGGCGCAGAAGTTCATCTTTATGGAATACCATGCCATAGAGGACAGGGAAGCATTTGCGGAAATGAAGGCTGTATTGTTTGCGAAGGCAAAGGAAGGCGTGGAGGTCCGCATCGTGTATGATGACGTGGGCAGTGTCGGTTTTATCAGTCCGGAATTTGTCAAGCAGATGAAGGCGCATGGCATTGACTGCAGGATCTTCAATCCGATGATGCCTGTTCTGAATATTTTTATGAACAACAGAGATCACCGTAAGATCACGGTCATTGATGGCAGAGTCGGTTTTACAGGCGGCTATAATCTGGCAAATGAGTATTTTAACATTACACATCCGTACGGTGTATGGAAGGATTCCGGCGTCCGTCTGGAGGGAGAAGCGGTCAGAAGCCTGACGCTGATCTTTATGGAAATGTGGAATGCCATCCGGGATACGGATACAGAGTATGAAAAGTATCTGCCGGACGGCGTATTTGAAGCAAAGGGCGGCGGTTATGTACAGCCATATGCGGACAGCCCATTGATAGGGAGCGCGTAGGTGAAAATGTTTACATGAACATCATCAAGGGTGCAACGGAATATGTGTACTTTATCACACCGTATCTGATCATCAGTGATGAAATGAAGCGTGAGCTCGGGCTGGCAGCCAAACGAGGTATCGATGTGCGGATCGTCACACCGGGTATTCCGGATAAGAAGCTGGTATACAGGCTGACACGTTCTTATTATGCGGGTCTGATCCGGGATGGCGTGCGTATTTATGAATATACGCCGGGCTTCTGTCATGCCAAGCAGTGTATCTGTGATGGGAAGATCGCGACAGTGGGAACGATCAATTTGGACTATAGAAGTCTGTATTTTCATTTTGAAAATGGTGTGTATTTATATGATGTACCGGCGATCAAAGACATCCGGGAGGATTTTGAAGAAGTATTTGCGGTATCAACCGAGGTAGGAAACAATTACCACACAGCAAGATCTCCGCTCAAGAGACTGGGACAGTACTTCCTGCGTCTGTTTGCACCGCTTCTGTAAGAAGGAGGAAATTATGGAATTTTGGGATATTTATGATGCAAATAAAGAAAGAACCGGTCGTACGATGAAGCGGAACGACTGGATCCTTCAGGACGGGGAATATCATCTGACCGTACTTGGTGTTGTCAGAAGAAGGGATGGGAAATTCCTCATTACGAAACGTGTCATGACAAAGGCATGGGCACCGGGCTGCTGGGAAGTATCCGGCGGTGCTGCGCAGGCTGGTGAGGATTCTAAAGATGCGGTACGTCGTGAAGTACTGGAAGAGACAGGACTTGATGTGGCAAATGCCGATGGCGGTTATGTGTTTACTTATAAAAGAGAAAATCCGGGAGAAGGGGACAACTATTTTGTAGATGTTTACTGCTTCACACTGGATTTTGCGGAAACGAATCTGAAGCTGCAGGAAGCAGAAACAGACGGTTATATGCTGGCAACTGCGCAGGAAATCGCCGCACTGGGAAAAGAAGGGAAATTCCTGCATTATGACAGCATCAAAAGAGTGTTTGCCTAACGTCTGACATCACCGATGTCCGTTACAATATGATAGCCGGCAGCTTTGACACGCTGTCTAAACAGGTTCTGCACTGTGCGCTTTCTTCGCCGGTGCAGATTTTGTTTTCATACAGTTCATACTTTTTTCCTGACACGGACAGGTGACAGATTGGGCATGACTACGTTAGCTCCGGCTTTCAGTCCGAGTTCTCTGCCGTTTGGTGCAATCGTACCGAGTGCGGTCGTGGCGGGGACCAGTACATAAGGGAACAGAAGCCGTAAAATGGCAAGCAGCCGTAAGGTAAGCGCAAGCGAACCGTTTGGCTGACCGGCAAAAAGGTGTCTGGGCGTGGGAAATATAAGGTCCGATACCGATCATATCCGGAGAAAGTGCCTGCAAAAAACGGATGTCGCAGATAAGCTGTGCGGTCGTCTGGTAAGGGAACCTACCATAAAGCCTGCACCGACCTGATAGCCGATCTCCTTCAGGTCATACAGACAGCGTTTGCGGTTGGCAAGTGACATGGAAGCGGGATGCAGCTTTTCATAGTGCGCCGGATCTGCTGTTTCATGACGCAGCAGATACCGCCTTGCACCTGCATCAAAATAGCCTGATAGTCTTCTCTTGTCTTTTCGCCGATAGAGAGTGTAATAGCACAGTCGGGAAATGCCGCATGGATCGCAGCCACAAGAGAGCAGATCCGTTCTGTTGTAAAATAAAGATCTTCCCCGCCCTGCAGGACAAAGGTACGAAAGCCGAGTGCATAGCCTTCCCTGCAGCAGGAGAGGATTTCTTCTTCTGTCAGCCGGTAGCGGTCAGCATGACTGTTTCCGGCCCGGATACCGCAATAGTAGCAGTCATTTTTGCAGTAATTGGTAAACTCGATCAGACCGCGCACAAAAACAGTATCTCCGTACACCTGTCTGCGGACAAGATCCGCTTCTGCAAAAAGGCGGTCGTCATAGTCTGCCGCATTAAGCAGCGCGGCTAACTCTTCGTCAGTCAGCGGCTGCTTACCGATCAACTTTTCAAATGCTGCTTCTGCAGGTCTGTTTTCTGCCATAGTGCCTCCGATGTTATATCAATGAAATAGTAAACGAAACAGTATATATAGATTTCATGCATTATCTTATAAAGCGTGTGTGAAAATGTCAATACGCCCATAGAAAAGCACTCGTTGAAAATGATTTGGAAAAAGAGAGAAAATGTGACAAACCGCTCTTAAAAATGGTACACTGGATAAAGAGACGAAAAGTAGATCAGAACTTTCAGATATGAGGACAGAAAATGGGATTACAATTTGTATTTGGCGGCTCCGGCAGTGGAAAGAGCACGCTGGTTTTTCAAAAGGTCATAGAACAGTCACAGCAGGATATGGCAAAGCATTTCTTTCTGATGGTACCGGATCAGTTTACGATGTACACACAAAAAGAGATCTGTGAGATGCATCCGCGTGGCGGCATTATGAATATCGATGTACTGAGCTTTTCCAGACTGATCCACCGGATCGCGGACGAAGTGGGACAGAAAGAACGTGTGATGCTGGATGATACGGGGAAAAACCTTGTGCTCCGTAAGGTGGCAGCGGATGTGGAAGAGGAGCTTGTACTGTTTCAAAAGAAACTGAAGCGGCCGGGCTATATCCATGAGGTCAAGTCCATGCTGTCGGAATTTTATCAGTATGATATCTCCCCGGATGAGCTGGAGGACATGGCAGATGCAGCAAAGGGCAGAGGGCTTCTTCCTTATAAGCTGCGTGATCTGAAGCTTTTGTATGAAGGCTTTCAGAAGTATATTCAGGAGAAATATATTGTAACGGAAGAAGCACTTGATGAGCTGTGCCATATGATTCCGCAGTCTCATATCCTGCGAAATGCGGTGCTGGTATTTGACGGATTTACCGGATTTACGCCGATTCAGAACCGGGTCATTTTAGAACTCATGCATGTGGCGCAGGAAGTGATCATTACGCTGGATGCGGACAGCGGGGCGGATCTGCACCGGACAAAGCAGCATCTGTTCGGGCTTTCCGCAGGACGTACCATAAGCTGTCAGGGCTTGCCCGGAAGGAAGATATTACGGTAAGACAGAATATTTATCTGACAAAGAAGCCGGTCAACAGGTATTTGCATAACCCGGAGCTGGCATTTTTGGAGGCGCATCTGTTCCGCTATGATAAGGCATTTTATCCGAAGGAAACGCAGATGATCCGGATCGAGGAGGCAGAAACGCTTGTCAGCGAAGTACAGCAGATGTGTATCCATATCAAAAGACTTGTCAGAAAACAGGGGTATTGCTATCGGGATATTGCAGTTGTGACCGGTGATCTGAGTGGATATGCAAGCATTGTGGAGAAGGAGTTTCTGCGTTACAAAATCCCGCTGTTTTTAGACCAGAACCGGAGTGTGTTGCACCAGCCGGCGGTAGAATATGTCAAAGGTGCCCTGCAGCTTGTGCGGGATAACTTTTCCTATGAAAGTGTGTTCCGTTTCCTGCGGACAGGTATGACGGCTTTGACGATGGATGAGATCGACAGGCTGGATCTGTATGTGATGAAAATGGGAATCCACGGCAGAAAGCAGTATGGACAGCTATTTGCACGTGGAGAGGAAGCAGGCGAGATGAATGCTCTGCGCGAGAAGCTGATGGAGGAGATCGCACCACTGCTTGTCCGTTGCAAAACAGCAAAGGAATATACGATGCAGGTATACAGCCTGTGTGAGAAAAACAGCCTGCAGAAAAAGTGCGGGAGTTGGCGGAAAAGTTTACCGAGACGGGAGATCTTGTCAAAGCAAAGGAATTTGAAAAGATCTATCCGGCGCTGATGGATCTGCTTGACCAGATCTACGGACTGATCGGAGAAGATCCGCTTTCCTGGACGAATTTATCCAGATTTTTGAGGCGGGTGTTTCGGAGATCCAGATCGGAACGATCCCGCAAAATGTCGATCAGGTTGTGGTAGGCGATATGGAACGGACCCGTTTAAAAAAGATCAAAGCATTGTTTTTCCTTGGTGTTAACGACGGGGTGATCCCTGCGCGTGGCGGCAATGGTGGCCTGCTATCGGATATGGAACGGGAATATCTGATCGAGAGCGGCAGAGAACTGGCACCTTCCCCGCGGCAGAAGCTGTTTGAACAGCAGCTTTACCTGTATCAGAATATGACAAAGCCGGCGGAATATCTCTTTTTGTCCTATGCCAAGGTGGACAGCGCCGGAAAAGACAAGACTGCCTTTCCTATCTGATCCGCGTCATGACAGGGCTGTTTCCAAAGCTGCATGTACAGACGGAAATAGAGGAAAACGAAGGATTTCTTGCAGAAGTGGAAAGTGCAGAGGACGGACTGGACGATTTTGCAGGACTACTGCGCAAATACAGGGAAGGCAGTCTGGAAAAGACAGCACTTCCTAAGCTGCGTGTCCTGCAGAAGGTGTATGATACACCGGATGCGGAAAAGATCCGGGAAGCAGCTTTTTACCGATATGAGCCGGGCAAGCTGTCCAGACAGGCGGCAGACAGCCTGTATGCGGAGCGGAATCAGGGCAGTGTCAGCAGACTGGAGCTTTTTGCTTCCTGTGCCTATGCGCATTTCCTGCGCTATGGACTGGAGCTGATGCCAAGAGCGGAATATACCTTTGAGGCGGTGGACTTTGGCAGTGTGTATCATGGCGTGCTGGAGCTGTTTGAACGGAGCCTGAAAGAGGATGGCATTTCGCTTCGGACGCTGAGCGAAGAAGAAATGGAACAGCGGCTCTGGGATGCATTTTCCGTACTCACGAAGGAATATGGTGAAACGATCCTGTACAGCAGTGCCAGAAACGAAAGAAGAATCCGGCAGATGCACAGGCTTTTGCTGCGTAGTGTCAGGACAATGCAGTATCAGATGCAGAAGGGCAGCTTTGAGCCGGCTTATTTTGAGCAGAAATTCCGTATGAAGGGTGCTTTCCCGCTGGTCGGCAAGATCGACCGGATCGACATCCGCAGGGAAAACGATGAGATCTATCTGAAGGTTATGGATTATAAATCGGGCAGGAAAGAGTTTTCACTGGATGATGTATATTATGGGCTGTCCATGCAGCTCCCTGTTTATATGAATGCGGCGGTTTCATTTTTGCAGGAACGTTACCCACAGACAACTATTATACCGGCGGCAATGCTGTATTACAGACTGCAGAAGCCGATCATTGAAATAGAAGGTACAAAGGCAGAAGAGGAGATCGAAGCAGAGATCCGCAAGCAGATGAAGCCGGATGGGCTGCTTCTGGGGAGAGGATTGTGTCCTTACCATGCTGGATCAGGGCTTTACGACGGATTCGGATGTCATGCGTGTCGGCAGAAAAAGGATGGCAGCTTTTAAGGCGGCTTCGCAGGTGATTTCACAGGAAGATCTGGGGCTTTTGCTTTCCTACACGCAGAAAAAGGCGGAACAGATGATGCAGCAGATGGCAGAAGGAGAGATCGCGGTAACACCGTTGAAAACAGGAAATCATACAAGCTGTGATTTTTGTGAATACCGGGAAGTCTGCCGGATGGATGAAAGAATAGACGGCTATCGTCTGCAGGAGCTTACGTCGCTCACAGACGAGGAAAGAAAGGAGGCGATGGAACGTGCAGTTTACGGAGGATCAGAAGAAGGTCATCGAGACGAGAAATAAAAATATACTGGTATCCGCTGCGGCGGGAAGCGGCAAGACAGCGGTTCTGGTACAGCGTATCCTGTCACGGATCACGGGAAAGGATCCGATCGATATCGACAGGCTGCTCATTGTGACCTTTACGAGTGCAGCAGCAGCGGAAATGCGCGAAAGGATCCATGCAGCCTTATTGCAGGCACAGACAGAGCACCCGGAGGATGAAAATCTGCAAAGGCAGGCAGCACTGATCCATAATGCGCAGATCACGACGATCGACAGCTACTGTATGTTCCTGCTGCGCAACCACTTTCATGAGATCGATCTGGATCCGTCATTCCGGATCGGAGATCCGGGAGAGATCCGGCTGCTGGAAAAGGACGTGATGCAGGCGGTGCTGGAAGAGGCATATAACAAAGCGGGAGCCTTCTTTTTTGGAGCTTGCGGATGCGCTCAGCCCGGATGCAAAGGATGGCAGGCTGGAAGCACTGGTGGATGAACTGTATCGTTATGCGGACAGCCATCCATGGCCGGAGGAGTGGCTCTTACACTGTAGAAAAGAACTGGAACATATAACGGCGGATACGCTCTGGCAGACGCAGTGGATGCAGTATTTGTTGCAACGGCTGGAAAAGACATTGCAGGCGGCTGTTTCTCTTGCAGGGGCAGCACAGAAGATATGTGAAAAGCCGGCGGGGCCTTATATGTATGCGGAATGTCTGGAACAGGATGAAGCTTTCCTGCAGGATTGTCTTGCGCAGAGCAGACACATTGCGGGGATAGAAGATCTGTATGCACTGGGAGAGCGGATCAGCAAAGTGAAATGGAGTATGCTTTCCCCGGAAAAAGGATGAAAGTGTCGGGGAAGCAGAAGGCAGCAGGCAAAAATCTGCGCGATTCTTATAAAGCACTGCTTGCAAAGCTTGCGGTGTACTTTTCGGATCCGGCAGATATTATGCTGGAGAGGGAGCAGCAGGCAGCAGCCCTTTCCGTGGCGCTGCTTGATCTGACACTTGTATACAGAGAGGCACTTGCGCAGGCAAAGAAGGAGAAAAATATACTGGATTTTTTCCGACGCGGAGCACGCAGCATTATCCGTTCTGATCAGAGACGATGAGCTGACAGAAACGGCAAAGAGCTATCAGGCATTTTATGAAGAAGTCATGATCGACGAATATCAGGATTCCAATATGGTACAGGAGCTTCTGCTTTCGAGCGTTTCCTCGGAAGGGGGAAAAGCCTGACCGTTTCATGGTGGGTGATATGAAGCAGAGTATTTACAAATTCCGCCTTGCCAGACCGGAGATCTTCATGGAAAAATACAGAAGCTATCAGAGCGGGGAGAAAGAAAGCTGCCTCATCACGCTGAAGAAGAATTTCCGTTCCTGTGCAGAAATCTTAGAGAGTGTCAACGACGTATTTTCTGTGATCATGGAGCCTGAGATCGGCGGGATCGCATATGATGCGGATGCCCAGTTATATCCGGGACTTTCCATGCAGCCGGGCAGCACGGAGCTGCTATTGTATGAAAGTCAGGAAGAAGATACGCTCACAGCCCGCGAAGGCGAAGCCTATATGATCGCAGAACAGATCCGTGCGCTTGTGGGCAGGGAGCAGATCGAGGATGTCAAAACCGGACAGATGCATACGCTGTCTTACCGGGATATCGTGATTTTGGTGCGTGGCGGCGCAAGTGCGATCGAGCAGCTGCAGGCAGTGCTGACAGAGGAAGGGATCCCTGTGCACGTTACCCCTCGAAAACAGGGTATTTTTCCGCGATGGAGGTCCAGTCTGTTCATGGATTTTCTGCGGGTGTGCAACAATCCATATGAGGATATTCCGTTCTGCAGTGTGGCAACTTCTCTTTTCATGGGATTTACGGAAGATGAACTGGCAATGATCCGGGCAAAGACGACGCGTGGCAGAAGCCTG
>VOFC01003065.1_pt1 | contig 33454 bp, 59 predicted proteins | sample 5384161 | NCBI WGS metagenome assembly VOFC01 (sample SAMN12384722, study PRJNA508395) | human gut metagenome | isolation source: healthy gut B | host: Homo sapiens
GGGGAGTATTTTATTTGCGCCTTTATTTGGAAAATTAATAACGAAAAAAGGACATTATCAGGGAAACAAAGGACCAGAACCCGGGTACGGCGAATGCATTTATGCAAGGCGGCATGCTGTGTGGAATATTGACATTAGTATGCGACATGGGGAAAGGTTTTATCCCTGTTTTTTTTATGCGCAAACATGTTGCAGACACAATTTGCGAACTGCATGTGGGGAATAGACGAACAGTTATGGGGAGGTCGACCGGAAATCATCGTTGTATTAGGCAGTGCATTGGTTCTGGTGGCACCAGTAGCCGGACATATCTGGCCAATTTTTCATAAGTGGAAAGGCGGGGAAAGGGATTGCGGTATCTTTTGGATGCCTGTTAGGATATTGGCCGAATATCGGTACTGCTTTGATTTTGGCGTGCTTTTTTATTTTGTTTTCACTTGTTATAAGAATTACGCCACATTTTTATCGAACAATGGCATCGTATATTTTGGGAACAGGGATTGTTTTTGTCTGGGGCGAAAGTATTGCACAGAAATTAGGCTTCCTGATGATTACGATTATTGTATGCATTCGTTTACATTTGAGTACAGAGAAGCGAGAGGAATGTAAGGTGAGGTTATTATGGACGCGTTAATTTTGTCATGCAGTACAGGTGGTGGCCATAATGCCGCCGGGTTTGCAATAAAAGAAGAACTTGAATACAGAGGCCATCGGGTTACAATGATGGATCCCTATGAATTAGTCAGCCATAAACTTGCAACTGAAGTGGGAAATGTTTATGTGAAGATGGTACAGAGATCTCCGAAATTTTTTGGATTTATTTATTCGCTTGGGTCTCTGGTGCGCAAAGTACCGGGAAAGTCGCCAGTGTATTATGCAAATATTGCTGTTGCAAAAAAAATTAAGTATATACTTGCGCGAGCATCCGGTCGATGTGATTCTTATGCCACATCTGTATCCGGCAGAGTTGATCACATATTTGAAAAAAAAAGAGGAGAAAAACTACCTTTATCTGTTTTCATAGCAACGGATTATGTGTGTATTCCATTTACAGAAGAAACGGACTGTGATTATTATGTAGTTCGGGAAAAGCACAGGTCAGAGATTTCGTAAAAAGAGGCATTCCAAAAGAAAAAATTTTTGCCATATGGAATTCCGGTAGGCCGGAATTTTGATACGGTTCGCACAGAAGCAGAGGCCGGGAAAATTCGAACATATGCGAGAAAATCGCTTGGGTTGGACAAAAATCGCAAATATATTCTTTTGACAGGTGGAAGTATCGGTGCAGGAAATATGGTCACTTATACAAAAATTTTGTGGAAGTGGTTTCGGAAACGGAAAATTTCAGGAACAGTAATTGTGGTCTGTGGTAACAACGAAAAATTGTATACAAAGATGCAGAACCTGAAGAAAAAACATAAACAAGATCTGATGATTATCAAGAAAACGGATCGGATGGCAAATTATATGTATGCATGTGATATTTTTATGTCAAAACCGGGTGGGCTTTCTTCAACGGAAGCTGCTGTGGCAAATGTTCCGTATATTCATATGAAGCCAATTCCGGGGTGCGAATCGAAGAATATAAAGTATTTTTCAAAGAATGGAATGAGTTATGCGGTGTGTTGGCCGAGATTACAGCTAATGCAGGCAATGGACCAGTTGGCAGATGAAACACATGTAAAGCATATGAAAGATTGTCAGAAAAAAATTCCGGCAGATGCCAGAAGAAAGATTTGTGACTGGGTGGAAGAGTTTATTACCACTTAGAGGAGAAGGCAAAAGAGTTCCTTATGAGGACTCGGGAGTGGTAATTTGCAAAGGGTTGGAGTATAATAAATGCGAAAAAGAAATCCAACAAAAGTGCAAACCAGCCACGATTAATTGGTTATATTTGGAGGGATAGTGAAAGCTATCCTGATTCCTCTTTGTCCGATTGTGGCAAGGAGGTTTTTTTTTATGTCAAAAGTGATCATGATACAGGGAACAATGTCAAATGCAGGAAAGAGTCTGATTGCGGCGGGATTATGCCGCATTTTCAAACAGGATGGGTATCGGGTGGCACCTTTTAAATCACAGAATATGGCATTGAATTCTTATATTACAAAAGAAGGATTAGAAATGGGAAGAGCGCAGGTCATGCAGGCAGAGGCGGCAGGAATAGAACCTTCGGTGCACATGAATCCCATTTTATTGAAACCGACCAATGATGTGGGTTCTCAGGTGATTGTCAATGGTGAAGTATTGGGAAATATGAGTGCCCGCGATTATTTTGCATACAAAAAAGAAATTGATTCCGGACATCTGCAAAGCGTTTCAGGAATTGGAAAAGCAGGCAGATATTATTGTAATCGAAGGTGCAGGAAGCCCTGCGGAGATCAATTTGAAAAAGGACGACATTGTTAATATGGGAATGGCGAAGCTTGTGGATGCACCGGTTTTGCTGGTTGGAGATATTGACCGGGGTGGTGTATTCGCGCAACTGCTGGGAACATTGATGTTGTTGGAAGAAGAGAAAAAGAACGGGTTAAAGGACTGATTATAAATAAATTTCGCGGAGATAAAACGATTCTCGATCCGGGAATTGAAATGCTTGAGGAGCGGGGAAATGTAAAAGTGACGGGAGTGGTTCCTTATATGCAGCTTTCCATTGAGGATGAGGACAGTCTCAGTGCACAGTTGGAAAATAAAGAGACAGGACTGATTGATCTGGCAGTGATTCGTTTGCCGCGTATTTCGAATTTTACGGATTTCAATGTGTTTGAGCAGTTACCGGATGTATCCGTCCGCTATGTCACATCGGTAAAGGAACTTGGAAATCCGGATATGATTTTGATTCCGGGAAGCAAAAATACGATCGGGGACTTGCAGTGGATGCGGCAAAATGGACTTGAGGCAAAAATAAAAAAGCTTTCAGGACAGATTCCTATCTGGGGAATCTGTGGCGGATATCAGATGCTTGGAATGTCGATCGAAGATCCTTATGGGGGTGGAACAGAGCTGCAAAAGAAATCCGGGGGATGGAGCTTTTGCCGGAGCATACAGTTCTTATGCCGGAGAAGACGAGAAAACAGGTAAGTGGAACATTTTATGATTTTGAGGGCTTTTTGCACCATTATCAGGAAAAAGAATACAACGGATATGAGATTCATATGGGGGAAAACGCAGGAGATACGAAATTTGGTAGGGGATATGCAGAATGCCCGAAATAAAACGGAGAATGTATATGGAAGCTATGTACATGGCGTTTTTGACCAGGGAAGTATTGCGGAGGATATTGTGAGAATCCTTGCAAAGCGAAAAGGCATTTCTTGGGAAGCGAAAGAACATTATGATTATGCGGCGTTTAAGGAATTACAATATGATCGTCTGGCAGACGGGTTGAGAGCGCATATGGATATGGAGTATGTATATTCTATTTTAAGGGAAGCAAAAATCAGTTGTGACTGGGAAAGATAAGAGCATATGACAAGAGAAGAACTTTTGGCTTTAAAGATCAAACCGATAAATAAGAAAATAGAAAAAGAAGTAAAAGCAATCTGGGATGGAATTGCGAAACCATTGGATGGGCTGGGAGAGTTTGAATTGCTTCTGGCGCGAATCGGTGGTATTTTGGAAAGTACCGATTTGAATCTGCAAAAAAGGCAATCATTGCTATGTGTGCGGACAACGGAATTGTTGCGGAGCATGTCAGTCAGTCCGGACAGGAAGTGACTGCAATTGTGACTTCTTTTATGGGAAAGCAGCAGAGTTCTGTTGGAAAGATGGCGGCACATGCGGGCGTCGATGTCATCCCGGTGGATATTGGAATCAACAGTGCGGAAAAAGATTCCCGGCGTGCGTGATTGCAAGATTATGCAGGGGACGAGAGATTTTCTTGAGGAGCCGGCGATGACGGAAGAAGAGGCATTGCGTGCGATCGAAGTCGGAATACAGTTGGTGCAGGAGTGCAAAGATAAAGGGATATACTTTGCTTGGTCGGCGAAATGGGAATTGGCAATACAACAACAAGCAGTGCTGTGGCAATCGCACTTATGGAGAAAGATGTTACAGACCCGGTGGTATTAGAGAGATGGATTGGAAGAGGTGCCGGTTTAAGTGATGCGGGACTGCAAAGAAAAAGAGCAGGTGATAAAAGCGCGTTGGAAAAATATCCGGTAGCACATATGGATGCACTGCAGATTTTAGCGACATTCGGAGGTTTGGATATTGCAGGAATGGCAGGCGTCTGTATCGGTGGTGCGCTTTATCATATTCCGGTGATTCTGGATGGATTGATCAGTACACTTGCGGGACTTGTAGCGCAGCGGCTGGTGCCGGGAGTGCAGGAGTTTTTTGATTCCATCGCACTGCAGCAAAGGAACCGGCGGCGCGTTTGTTGGCAGATGAATTGCAGTTACATCCTGTGATCGATGCAAATCTGGCGTTGGGCGAAGGAACCGGTGCTGTTATGATGTGCGAACTGTTAGATCTTGCCTTGACACTGTATGAAAAGCAGACAACATTTGATACCATGGAAATCGAGCAATATGAGCGTTTTTCGGATAAAGATGGTGTCCGTTAAGAGGAAAATGGAATGATACATTTGGTTATTGGAGGAAGTGGCAGCGGAAAATCGGAATATGCGGAAAATCTGTTAGAGGACAGTCCGGGAAAATATTATATTGCAACCATGCAGGTTTATGATGCGGAAGGCAGGAAAAAGTTGCGCGTCATCAGAGACTTCGGGCGGGAAAAGGATTTCAAACGATCGAACAGACAAGGGATATACATAAGGCGGCAGAGATTATTGTAAGAGACAGGAAGCAGACAGAAAATGCAGCGCTGCTGGAGTGCATGTCCAATCTTGTTGCAAATGAAATGTTTGGCGGTGAAACGGAAGATTCTGCAAGCAGGATGAGTGAGACAGAAAGAGAAGATTTTCTGGTAGAAAAAGTAACGGGTGGAATCCGGACACTTGCCGAAAAGCTGGACAAGCTTGTGATTGTAAGCAATAATGTTTTCGAAGATGGGATATCCTATGATGCACAGACGATGTCATATATCCGAGTGCTTGGGCGGGTCAATCAGGAACTGGCACGGATGGCAGATCATGTGACGGAAGTAATCGTGGGAATTCCGGTAAAAAGTGAAATAAGACAATGATAGAAAAGAGAGAAAATTCATGCACATTATAAAAGCAATGATTATTGCATTTTCAACATATTCGAAGATACCAATGCCACAGTTTGAATGGAAAGAAGAAGATATGCGTTACAGTATGTGCTTTTTTTTCCCATGGGTGGGAGCGGTAATTGGAGCATTGGTGTTTGCCTGGTATCGGATTGCACAAAAACTGGGATTTCATGAGTGGACCTATGTGTGTATTGCGACAGCAATCCCGTTGCTTGTGACAGGTGGATTTCATGTAGACGGATATATGGATACCATGGATGCATTTCATTCCTATCAGCCGAGAGAACGAAAACTTGAGATTTTAAAGGACGCACATATTGGAGCCTTTTCCGTAATTATGCTGGCGGTGTTTGGATTGATTTATATGGGCGCGTTCGGGCAGATCGAGGGAGCAGAAAATCTGGGAGTATTCTGTTGCGGATTTTTCCTTTCCCGTTGCCTGAGCGGACTCGGCGTAGTGTCGCTCCGTTCCGCAAAAAGTGACGGACTGCTGTATCATTTTGCAAGCACGGCGCATGAGCGATGGGTAAAAGGCGCGCTTTATTTGCAGATTATTTTGTGTGCCATACTGATGCTATGGCTTCAGGCCAAGACTGCAATTTTTTTGTGCTTGTAGCAGCGGGACTTACGTATCTGTACTATTGGTGGAGAAGCTATCGGGAACTGAATGGAATTACCGGGGACACGGCGGGCTATTTCCTTACATTGTGTGAGGGGCGATGGCTGTTGCTGCTGCTGTGATAGATTTTTTATAAAAACCGGGGAGGTACAAAATGGAGTTATATATTGGTGGCGTGGCTCAGGGAAAGAAAGCGTATGTTCTGCAGGAACGGGGCATTGCAAAGGAAGAAATCTGGGATGATTTTGAAGTGTGGTTCCGTGAGGAATTGCAGGGGAAAAAAGCCGGCTGAGGAAGATGCCCGGGCAATTCTTGCAGGGCGTCCGGAGATTGCAATCATATGCGATGAGGTAGGAAATGGTATTGTTCCGATGGACGCGTTTGAGCGGGAATACCGGGAACGTCTGGGGCGTTTTCTTATTGAAGTGGCAAAAAGGGCCGACCGTGTGGAACGAATTATGTGTGGAATAGGGCAGAGAATCAAATGAAGATAAAATGTTATTTGATCCGCCATGGACAGACGCCGGCAAACCGCCGGCACAGTTATCTTGGATGGACGGAAGAGGCACTTTCTGCGGAGGGAAGAATGCAGATAGAGTCTTTGAAAGAAAAAATGACAGGATTGGCACAGACGGAGATTGTTTTTACCAGTCCGATGCAAAGATGCCGGGAGAGTGCTCAAATTTTGTTTCCGGATAGAGAAAAAAATTGAGATTCCGGAGTGGAAAGAAATGAATTTCGGAGCTTTCGAGGGAAAAAATTATGAGCAGCTCAATGGAAATCCGCAGTATCAGGCATGGATCGACAGCAATGGTACGCTGCCTTTTCCGGAAGGAGAAAGCCGGGCGGAATTTATTGACCGTGTATGCGCAGGAATGGAAAATGCGGCGGATTATTTAAGAAACTATGCGCAGAGCAATATGTGCAGGGATTGTGGAAGTGACCGGGAAGTTACGGTGGCAGCCGTTGTGCATGGTGGGACGATCATGGCGCTTTTGAGCCATTATGGTGGCGGAGATTACTATGATTATCAGGTCGAAAACGCGGGTGGTTTTACCTGCCGGATTTTGATTGCAGGTGAACAGATTCGTTTTGTTACACAGGAAAGAGGATTCAGATGATAAAATATCACATAATTGCTTTATTTGGAGGTTTTCTACTGGATCTGCTTGTGGGAGATCCGCATTGGATGCCACACCCGATCCGGCTGATCGGTAGTGTGATCGCGAAATGTTCCAAATGGAATCGTGCGGAATAAATAAAAAAAGGTGAGCAGTTTTGGCGCGGTATGGCGATGACGATTCTGGTGGTATGTCTGACCGCTGTTGTTGCGGCGGCGATTCTGGTGGCGGGATATTGGCTGCATCCATTCGCCGGATGTATCATCGAAGGCATTATGACATATCAGATTCTTGCTACAAAATGCCTGAAAGTAGAAAGCATGAAAGTGTATAAGGCACTGAAAAGGATGATCTGAAGGTGCACGCTACGCGGTGTCGATGATCGTTGGGCGGGATACACAGGTACTCGATGCTACCGGAGTGGCAAAGGCTGCGGTGGAGACCGTAGCAGAAAATACATCGGATGGCGTGATTGCGCCACTCATTTATCTGGCAATTGGAGGTCCGATTCTCGGGTTTATGTATAAGGCAATCAATACCATGGATTCTATGGTCGGATATAAAAATGATAAATATATGTATTTCGGACGTTGCGCAGCAAAGCTGGATGATGTGGTCAATTATATTCCGGCGCGTATCAGTGCGCTTCTTATGATCGCGGTGAGCTTTTTGCCGGGAAAAGCATATGATGGCAAAGGCGCGTGGCGCATCTGGCGAAGAGACCGGCGAAAACATGCCAGTCCAAATTCGGCGCAGACAGAGGCCGTATGTGCAGGAAGTCTTGGTGTGCAGCTGGCAGGAGATGCCAGTTATTTTGGCAAAATCGTTAAGAAACCTACCATTGGAGATGCGCATAGACCTGTGGAATATGAAGATATCAAAAGAGCAAACGGACTCCTGTACCGGACGGCAATTTTATGTGAATGCCTGGCTGTGATCGGTCTGCTTTGGGTTGGCTAGATAGTGTCAGCCCATTTGCTGAAAGCAAATTATGCATGGGCTGGTGTTCAATGAAAGAGGAAAATGTATGTACAGTAATGAAAATATTCATGGGGGAGATATATACAATCACAACATAAAAGATGACTTTTCGGTGAATATCAATCCACTGGGAACTCCGTATCCGCTGAAAGATGCTTTGCGGGAGGCTTTGGAACATGTCATGGTATACCCGCAGCAGGGAAGTGAAAAAAATTGATTGAGCAAATCGCAGCAAATTTGCAGCCACCGGTAGAAAAAATCGCAGGTGTTGTGCGGCAATGGCGCATCGGAACTTCTGGCAGCAATTGTACATGCGATTCGCCCGAAAAAGGTCGTGATTCCGGTGCCGTCTTTTTATGGATATGAGTGGGCGGCACAGATGGTGGATGCTCATATGGAATTTGTACAACTGAAAGAAAACGAAAATTTTGCAATTACAGAGACGTTTCTGGATGTTTTGCGCGAAGATCTGGATCTGCTTTTTCTGGCCAGTCCGGCAAATCCGGTGGGAAACGAAATCTCACGGGAAATGCTGCGGCTGCTGTTAAAGAAGTGTAAGAAATGCGGGATAACGGTAGTGCTGGATGAGTGTTTTATTGAATTTGCAGGGGAAGCACACACACAGGAGCTGCTCCGTGATTTTAAGAATCTGATTATTGTGCGTGCGTTTACAAAGATCTATGGGATTCCGGGTGTAAGGCTTGGGTATCTGATCGCAGATCCACATATGCGGGCGCGCATTGCCCGGCAATTGCCGGAATGGAATCTGTCGGTTTTTGCGCAGGCGACAGGTGTGATCTATGAGAAAAGGCCGGACTGGGATGCAGAAAAATATCTTGCAGACACGAGAAAGCTTATTTGCAGAGAGAGAGAATATCTGATCAATGCGTTGAAAGAAACAGGAAAAGATAACATTCGCATCTATGATTCGGTGGCAAATTATATTTTATTTTACACAGAAGCGCCATTGTATGATAGGCTTTTGAAAGAAGGGATTCTCATCCGCGACTGCTCAAATTATCGCGGGTTGGGAAAGGGATACTATCGGATTGCGGTCAAAGACCATGCAAGTAATGAGCGATTGATGGAGAGATTAAGAAATGAAAGAACTTGAATATGTACTGCCGGGCGAAATTGAAAAGAGAAGTTTCGAGATCATCGGACAGGAACTGAAAGAGATGCATATTACGATTCCGGCAGATGAGGAACCGGTCACAAAGCGGGTGATCCATACGAGTGCGGATTTTGAATATGCGCACACGATGACCTATTCAAAGAATGCGGTGCAGATTGCAAAACAACTGATTGCAAATGGCGCGGATATTGTTACGGATACGAATATGGCGCTGGCTGGAATCAACAAAAAGTACTTGCGCGTTATGGTGGAGTTGCGCATTGTTTTATGGCGGATGAAGAAGTTGCGCGCATTGCGAAAAAGCCGTCAGGTCACGCGTGCCACAGTGAGCATGGAAAAGGCTGCACAAATTCAAAAGCCTGTAATCTTTGCGGTGGGAAATGCGCCAACGGCGCTGGTTTCGTTATATGAACTGATGCAAAAAAGCGATTGGAGACCGGCATTTATCATTGGTGTTCCGGTCGGATTTGTCAATGTGGAAGCCGCAAAGGAACTGATTTTGGAAACGGATGTACCGCATATTGTGAATCGCGGAAGAAAAAAGGCGGCAGCAACGTTGCCGCTGCGATTGTGAATGCAATTCTTTACGAACTGGGCAGATAAGGAGACCAGCTATGAAAAGTCAACCATAAATTAGCAAAAAAATTCTTTTTTTCATATCGGTGGTAAAAAAGGGTAACTTTAATAGAGCTCCCTTAGGGTGCTTTTTTTCAAAATCTATCGATATTGGTATACAGACCTCTTATTCGAGGTTAAATTCTACTTCGTCAGTGAGCATCTTCCAGATGACTCTGACAAGCTTGCCGGCACAGTGCCCAAGTGCATTGTAGTGAGACCGGCCTTCAGCCCTCTTGGCATCATAATAAGCCTTGAAGGTCGCGTTGTTTCTGACAACGTTCCAAGCTGCATTTACAAGGGCATATCGTAAAACACGAGAGCCCCGCTTGGACATCCTCGTTGTTTTAGCCTGGAAGTTACCAGACTGATAAACAGAAGGATCCAGACCTGCAAAAGCAAGCAGCTTGTTTGGATTGGAGAAACGGTGAATATCACCTATTTCACCAAGAATCATTCCACCATTGATATAACCGATACCAGGAATGGTCATGATGACAGAATCGTTGAATTTCATGATATCCGTCATCTCAGCTTCAATCTTTTGTAATTGGCTATCCAGTAACTCGATTTGTTGAATGGTTTGAGTTATCTGAATAGATATAGCGCTGTCGTTGGCACCGACAGACTTCTGTGCGAGAACTCTTAATTCTTTGGCCTGCTCTTTTTAGTAAAGTGTCCGTGCGAGTTCACTTTGAGCAGATTTGCCAGATGAGTCATATGCATGGAAGCAATCTCTTTTTGGAGAAGGTGCTTCTTTTAAAAGAGCATAGACAGCATTCTGATGCAGACCGGATTTGAAAAAGTATTGAATCTCTGGGAATACCTGATCAACATAGGTTGTCAGTTGGATTTTCAATCGGGTGCGTTGCTTAATGGTTTTCTGCCGAAAGCGCCCCAAGGCCTTAAGATCCATCATATCGAGATCAAAAAGAAGGTAATAAATCTTAGGTCATCCTGCATCATAAGAGTTTTAGCAATAACAAATGTGTCGACCTTATCTGTCTTTGTTTTACGAACATTGTTCTTACGCATTTGACAGGTTTTGATGGGGTTCAACACACACACTTGGTAGAACTCAGCAACAAGGTATCGAACAAGGTTGTCACCGTAGTGTGCCGTCGACTCAAGACCGATGATGATGCTGTTCTTATCGAATGATTCGAGCTTAGAGACCAGCAGTTGGAAGCCATCAGCGTCATTTGTGAATTTGAACGGCTCAATGATTATTTCACCGTCGGAAGAAATCGCAGCGGCGAAATGGTTGAGTTTAGCAATATCAATGCCTACAAAAATTTTCATGAGGTTGTACCTCCCTTTCATAAAGTCTGATACCATGATGTCCACCATCGATTATCATCGTAGACTTGATAGAAATAAGTACTCTGAGTGAAAAACACTCCGGTAACATCCAGCTGATAAACAATTCAGATAAAGGTAGCGGCAATACACTCCAGTTGAGTAGTCAAGCTACAGGGAAAAATCAAAAGTCCATAGTATCTGAATTGTATTGAACCACGATATTAAAAAGAAAGGGAACGTGTGATAATTAACTTCCTAATTATCATACAAGGAAATATGGTTTATTTTGTTGGAGCAGGACCGGGGGCGGCAGATCTGATCACGGTCAGAGGTATGCGTCTTTTGCAGAAAGCGGATGTGATCATCTATGCGGGGTCGCTTGTGAATCCGGCGCTTCTGGATTATGCGAAAGAAACATGTCAGACCTATAACAGTGCGACAATGACACTGGAAGAAGTGTTTACTGTCATGCAGGAAGCGGAAAAAGAAGGGAAGATGACCGTCCGTCTGCACACCGGAGAACCAAGCATTTACGGTGCGGTGCGCGAGCAGATGGATCTGCTGGATGAAAAGGATATTGCATATGAGAGCTGTCCGGGTGTGAGTGCCTGCTTTTGGGGCAGCGGCTTCGCTGAATCTGGAATATACACTTCCGGACGTATCGCAGTCTTTGATTATTACACGTACGGAGGGCCGGACAAAAGTTCCACCGCTGGAGAGCATTGAGCGTTTTGCGGCACATCAGGCTTCCATGGCGATTTATCTGAGCACGGGAATGTTAGAAAAGTTAAGCGAGCGGCTGATTGCCGGGGGCTATCAAAAAGGATACACCGGCTGCGCTTGTTTATAAGGCAACATGGCCGGAAGAAGAGGCATATATTTGTACGATCGGGGAGCTTTCCGAAGTGGCGAAAGCGCATGGAATTACAAAGACTGCGCTGGTGCTGGTCGGGGATGTTATTGCGCATCAGCATTACGCAAAGTCACGTTTGTATGCGGCTGATTTCGAGACGGAATTCCGTAAAGCAAAAGAATAGATCCGGAGGAAGTTATGAGAATATATATGGTCGCATTTAGTGAAAAAGGGCGTGCGCTTGCAGAAAAAATCCAGAATATTTCGTTATCTGTGGATTACGGAATGTACCTTGTGAAGGGAAAAAGGTGCAGGAAAAGACAATTGTATATCTGCGGGGAAAAGGAGCCTTTGGATGTGTGGGTAGACCTTGCATTCATGCAGGGAATGCCGCTTGTATTTATCGGTGCGGCAGGGATTGCAGTGCGCGCGATTGCGCCTTTTATTGAGAAAAAAGACCGTAGACAGTCCGGTGCTTGTGATCGATGAAAATGCGCAGTATGTTGTACCGGTTCTTTCCGGTCATCTGGGAGGCGCGAATGAGCTTGCAAGACAGCTTGCCGAAGGTTTACACGGGCACGCAGTAGTGACCACGGCGACAGACTGTGCCGGGTGTTTTGCAGTGGATCTGTTTGCAAAGAAAAATTGTCTGCGCGTGTTTGATACCCGCGGGATTGCGGCAGTTTCGACGCGGATTTTACAGGGAAATACCGTATCGGTCGCGGTGGAACATTACAGCGCACAACAGCTGGAACAACTGAGAATGCCGAAGGAACTGCTTCCGGTGGATTGGGAAGACTTCCGTCAGAAAAAGCAGGATGCCATGATTGTGGTGACAGAAGAAAAAAGAACTTTTGCAGCAGGCAGTACTGGGGCTTTTTCCGAAGAAATATGTGCTTGGTATCGGATGCCGGAAGGGCAAAAGCTGTGTGGAAATTGAACAGGGGCTGGAAGAAATGCTGACACGGCTGAAGGAGCAGGAAAATATCTGTATCTCGAAAGAAGAGATTGCAGCGATCGCATCGATCGATGTGAAGGAGAACGAAGAGGGAATCCTTGCGCTGGCACAGAAGATGCGTGTTCCGTTTTATGTGTTTACGGCCGGACAGTTGCGGGAAGTGCCGGGAGAATATTCGTCATCCGGATTTGTTGCAGAGAAGGTCGGCGTGGACAATGTATGTGAGCGGGCAGCCGTTGCAGCAGGCAATGAACTTCTGGTCAAAAAGAAGGCAGCCGATGGTGTGACTTTGCAATTGCAAATCGAAAATGGAGTGTGACATTTGATGAGTAAAGAAATTTATGTAGTAGGAATGGGACCGGGCGAAGAGTCCATGATGACCGGGCAGGCAATTGAAGTACTGGAAAAATGTGATGTGATCATTGGCTATACCGTCTACCTGGATTTGCTGGGTGCGCGTTTTGCGGATAAGGAATTTTTATCTACACCGATGCGCCAGGAGACAAAGCGCTGTCGCATGTGTTTTGAGAAGGCGATGGAAGGAAAGCGTGTCGCTATGGTATGCAGCGGGGATGCCGGAATTTATGGTATGGCATGTCTTATGCTTGAAATCGGGAAGGAATATCCGGATTGTGAGGTTGTTGTCATTCCGGGAATTACCGCGGCAAGCAGCGGTGCAGCAGTGCTTGGAGCGCCGCTCAACCATGATTTCTGTGTGATTAGTCTCAGTGATCTGCTCACACCATGGGAGCGCATTGAAAAGCGTCTGATCGCGGCGGCGGAAGGCGATTTTGCCATGGCAATCTACAATCCTTCGAGTCATAAGCGTGCGGATTATCTGCAGCGCGCCTGCGATATTTTACTGAGCCATGGGGCAAAAGAAGACCGCGCCTGTGGGTATGTGGAGAATATCGGCAGAGAAGGAACCGAAGCAGTTACCTGCACACTTGGCGAGTTGCGGGATGCAAAGGTAAACATGTTTACGACGGTTTTTATCGGAAATTCCCAGTCAGAAATTGTTGGAGATAAGTTGGTTACAAAACGAGGCTATATCGTATGAAAAAGTTTTAATCTATGCCGGAACAACAGAAGGAAGGATGCTTGCGGAGCAGCTGGCAGCAGAACATATCCCGTGTCATGTATGTGTGGCAACGGCATATGGCCAGCTTGTCATGCCAAAGATGGACGGAGTGGAAGTTACGACCGGGCGGCTTGATATTGCCCGGATGCGGCAGCTGGCATCGGAGATGACAGCGGAGAATGAGAATGTATTTGCTGCGGTGGTAGACAGTACGCATCCGTTTGCGACAGAAGTATCCGGGAATATCCGAAAAAGTCTGGAGGGGCTGGATATTCCTTTTTCGTCTGCTCCGCGGTTGCAGTGAGGCGAAAGCGGAAGAAAGGGGCAAAGATCACTTATTTTGAAGATAACGAATCCTGTGCCAAAGCGTTACAGGAGATTGAGGGAAACATTCTTTTGACAACCGGAAGCAAAGAGCTTGGCGTTTACAGTGGAATGGAAGGCTTAAAGGAGCGGCTGTATGTCCGGGTGCTTCCGGGACTGGAAAGCATTGAAATCTGTGAAAAACAGGGAATCCACGCAAAGCATATTATTGCCATGCAGGGGCCTTTTTTCCATAGATTTGAATGAGGCAATACTGCGTCAGTTTTCCATTTCCTGCCTTGTGACCAAGGAGAGCGGAAAAAGCGGAGGATATCTGGAAAAGCTGCAAGCGGCAGGAAGAACCGGAGCGCGTGCTTTTTGTGATCCGTGCACCGAAAGAAGAAGGGAAGACCTTTGAGGAAGTGGTGGATGCGTTGTATGAACAATATGGAAAAACGCATGCACTGCACGCAGAAGATACGGTGTTACATCAGCCGGAGATTGCGTTGGTCGGACTTGGCATGTCGGAACGGACATTGACACAGGAGGGGGCAAAAAAGTCGTTGCAGAGGCAGATATTGTCTTTGGTGCAAAGCGTATGATTGCGGATGTCCCGGGCGAAAAGGAAACTTATCCCTATTATCTGGCAAAAGATATCATTCCGGTTATAAGAAAAAAAAAGGAAAAAGAAGGAAAGCATGCAATCAAAGCAGCCGTACTTTTTTTCCGGAGATACCGGCTTTTACAGCGGTTGTACCAAAATGAAGAAGGAGCTGGAGAAAAACGGATTTACAAAGGTTCGCATTTATCCGGGAATCTGTTCAATATCCTACCTTGCAGCAGCCGTGGAGAGACCTGGCAGGATGCGAAACTTCTGAGCATTCACGGAAGAAAAGAGGAAACCTGGCCGGCAGAGATTTTAGACGCAGTAAATTATCATGCGAAGACGTATCTGCTGGTTTCAACAGTGGAAGATGTACAAAAGATTGGGAAACTGTTGCAGGAGGCAGAGATTTCCTGTGAAATCGTTTGCGGAAGAGATTTCGGGGGAGCGTCAGAGATTCGGACCATTGTGCCGGCAGAAGCACAGGAGATTACAAAGGAGGGCCTATATACCTGTCTGATCCGGAACGATTCGCCGAAAAAGCGGGAACTGTCGCAGAGCATTTCGGATGATGCTTTTATCCGCGGGAAAGTTCCTATGACAAAAGAGGAAATCCGTCATGTTTCTCTGGGTAAACTTCATCTGACAGAGGATGCGGTATTTTATGATATCGGAAGTGGCACGGGCTCGATTGCGGTTGCGGCAGCACAGCTTTCGCCAAATATTCAGGTGTATGCCATGGAGCGTAAAGCGGCAGCCTTGGAATTGATGCAGCAGAATATAGAGAAATTTCATTTGAAAAACGTTGCAGTTGTTGCCGGGGAGGCTCCGGATTCCATGCAGCAGCTGCCGGCACCGACGCATGCATTTGTCGGTGGCAGCGGAGGAAACTTAAAACAGATTTTAGAGGTTGTATGGCAGAAAAATCCACTTGCAAGGGTTGCAATCAATGCCATAAGCCTGGAGACGATTGCAGAAGTCACAGCCTTTTTACAGGAACACCGGGAAGATGTGGAAAGTGAAGTCATCCAGATGCAGGTGAGCCGGGGAAAACAGGCGGGAGCGTATCATCTGATGCAGGCAGAAAATCCGGTGATGATTTTTACATTAAGGAAGTTAGCATGAGAAAACGAGGCATTTTGCTGGCTGCGCCGGGGAGTGGAAGCGGAAAGACGACCATTACCTGTGCGCTTTTGGCAGCATTGAAAAAAAGAAATATTCCGGTACGGAGTTTTAAGAGCGGACCGGATTATATCGATCCGATGTTTCATTCGAGAGTGATTGGAATTCCATCCCGCAATCTGGATACTTTCTTCTCGGAAGCGTCACAGATTCAGGAACTTTATGCTTATGGGGAAGAAGGAATGTTCTCTGTAATTGAAGGTGCCATGGGGATTTATGACGGCCTTGGCGGTACGCAAAAAGAGGGATCTGCATATCATCTGGCGCAGACGCTGGATCTGCCGGTTATTCTTGTGGTGGATGCACATGGAATGGGAAGAACGCTTCTTGCACTTCTTGCAGGAATACAGTCCTATGATATGGACAAACGGCTTGCCGGTGTTATTTTAAACCGGATTACGCCGGGTTTTTATGGAATCATTGCACCTATCATCGAGGAGGAACTGCATTTACCGGTGCTTGGATTCTTTCCGAAAGCTACCGATCTGCAAATGGAAAGCAGACATCTGGGATTGAAAATGCCGGATGAGATTGCGCAGTTACAGACACAGGTGGCGCATGCGGCAGAATTGCTTGAAGCCAATGTGGATGTGGAAAAGCTGCTTGAAATGGCAGGTTGGAAGGAAGAAAAGGCAGAGGATAAGTATGGCGCAGCCGGAAGTGTTTTTGATGCGGATGAGAAAAGCGCCGTACGGATTGCGGTAGCAAAAGATGAGGCATTTTGCTTTTACTATGAAGATAATCTGCGGATGCTGCACGAAGCAGGGGCGGACCTTGTTGCATTTTCGACTTTGCACGACAAGCAACTGCCGGAGAATGTGCAGGGCATTTTACTTGGTGGTGGGTATCCGGAGCTGTGCGCAGAGGCATTGTCAGGCAATGTTTCGATGCGGAAATCCATTCGTGAGACAATTGCGCAGGGAATGCCATCGGTGGCAGAGTGTGGCGGATTTATGTATTTGCATGAGACGCTGACGGATGAAAATGGACAGACGTATCCGATGGTCGGCGCAATTCGCGGCGGATGTCATAATACGGGAAAACTGGTGCGTTTTGGATATGTGAATGTGACAGAACAGGAATCACATTTTCTATCACAAAAAGTAATCCGGGCGCATGAATTTCATTATTATGACAGTGATAACAATGGAGAATCCTGTGAAGCGGTCAAGCCGACGACGGGACGAAAATGGAAATGTATCCACGAAGGTGAAAATTTTTGGTGGGGTTATCCACATTTGTATTATCCGTCCAATCCGGCTTTTGTGGAACATTTTATCGGGGAAGCAAAAAATGGAAGAAAAGAGAAGACAGGTGTAAATCATGAAAAAAGCAATCTTGATTGTAAGTTTCGGAACAACCTATCCGGGAACCAGACAGAAGAATATTACGGCAATCCGCGAGCAGGTGCAGGCGTTGTATCTGGATGTGCTGATCGAGGAAGCGGTGTCGAGTACAATTGTTCGAAAAGCAATGCGGACGCGTGAGGACATAGAGGCAAAAAGCCCAGCTGAGGGATTAGAGGCACTAAAAGAAAAAGGTGCAACAAATGTGGTTGTACTTCCCACCCACATCATTGATGGAATTGAGAACCACCGCATGAAACAGGTGGTGCAGGAATATGCGCAGGATTTTGCATCGATTGCAGTGGCAGATGCGCTGCTTGCAACCGAAGAAGATTATGAAACCGTAGCAAAAGCTTTGTGGGAGTCGTTAAAGGATGAGGTAGGAGATGCACCTCTGATTCTTATGGGACATGGAACGGAGCATGCGGCGGATGGAAGTTATGCAATCCTCGAAGCTGCCATTCGTAATTATGCGGACCATGAAATTTATATTGCAACGGTGGAAGGTGCCGTTACGATCGAAGATGTTATTGCGCGCATGCAAAAAAAGCATGCATCATCGACAAATAAGAAAATGAGCAATCAGAGAGTGGTTGTCACACCATTCATGCTTGTAGCGGGCGACCATGCCAACAATGATATGGCAGGCGGTATGCACGAGGCGGAAAATGGGGAACCGGAAGAGGATTCCTTTGCCGGAAAATTGCAGGCCGCAGGATATACACCAGATTGTATCATCCGTGGAATCGGAGGGTATCCGGCGATACAGGGAAATTTATATGGCGCATTTGCGCAGAAAAACATCCGAAGTATTTTCAGAGAACAATGCATGTGACTGTGAAAACACAGTGCAGCAGCCGGAAAAGGGAATGCTATATGGCATTGGAGTTGGACCGGGAAATCCGAAACTTATGACATTGCAGGCGATTGAAACTATTCAAAAATGTGATGTGATCGTTCTTCCCGCAGTTTCGAAAGAGGAATGTTATGCTTATCAGATTGTGAAAAAAGTCTGTCAGAAAATAGATGGAAAAGCCTTGCTTTGTATGCCGTTTCCGATGATCAGGGATGAAAAGAAATTAGCACTTGCGCATGAACGCATTTACCAGGCCATCGAGGATTATCTGATGCAGGGGCAGACCGTGGGACTGCTTACGATTGGAGATCCGAGCGTATATTCCACATATATTTATATGCACAAGCGTGCAACAAAAGCGGGCTGGTCGGCAGAAATTATCAGTGGTGTCCCGTCTTTTTTGTGCGGTAGCTGCCCGGCTAGGAATTCCGCTCGGCGAAAAAGAGGAAGAGATTCATATTATTCCAGGTTCTTACGATGTGCAAAACACGTTGCATGATCAGGGAACCCGCGTTTATATGAAATCCGGCAAAAAGCTGCAGGAGTTGTTAGAAATCTTACGGATGAAGGAAAAACAGGATGGTAAGACACTGGAAGTGTATGGCGTGTCGAATTGTGGTATGGACAATGAGAAAGTTTACCGGGGACTTTCGGAGCTGGAAGCAGCAAAGGATATCTTACAACCGTAATTGTGAAAGGAAACTGTGATGAAACAACAGAAGGATAATCAGGACGAAGGACTGAAAGGAAATGAAAAAATAGAGGAAGCGATACAGGCTTTGCAACAGGAATCCACGCAGGAACAGCTTGCACATACGCTTACGGTGATTCGCCGGCGGATGCGTGAAAATGGGCAGCTGATCGTGGCAGTTGAGCCATCGATTGGACAGGAACAACTGAAATTACAGGCGGTTCAGACATCGGATGGAAAGACCTGGTGGTGCGCTTTTACCAGTTTTGAAGAGGAATTAAAAGGGGCAGATACTATGAAGTCTACCTTTTGTCGGATATTGGAAAGCTTTTTTCAGACAGCACTCACGGTGCCGGAGATTGAGGGAATTATTATCAATCCGTGGAATCGTACGATTATGCTCGATAAGAAGCTGATTCGTATTATTATGCCTTATAACTAGTAAATTTAATTATGTGCTCGTGCATCCGGATTATCAGGGGCAGGGAATGCCGGAGGACAAAAATAATGTGCCATTTTATTTGAAACATGGGTTTTCTGTTATGGAAAATGGTGTGGCAATCCAGCTATGTAATTATGAAAATAAGAGATAGCAGATTAGTATAAGTATAAGTATAAGTAGAAGGAGAAATGATAAAAATGAGAGTAGCAGTAACATACGAAAACGGACAGATTTTTTTCAGCATTTTGGACACACAGAGCAGTTTAAAGTGTATAATATCGAGGATAATAAAATTGTAAACACCCAGGTTGTAGATACAAACGGACAGGGACATGGCGCTCTTGCAGGTTTCCTGAATTCTGCAGGCATTGATGTACTTATCTGCGGAGGAATTGGTGGAGGTGCACAGACTGCACTTGCAGCTGCAGGAATCCAGCTGTTTGGAGGTGTATCAGGGGATGCAGATGAAGCTGTAAAGTCATATATCGAAGGAAAACTCGCATACAATCCTGATGTGCATTGTACACATCACGATCATGAAGAAGGCCATTCATGTGGGGAACATCATTGCGGCGAGGACAAGCATGGATGTGCTGGGAACCATTAATCGCATAATTCCAAATAATAGAATGCCATTATATATCGCAAAATAAATTTTCTGCAAAAGTCCGGGCGCTATGTATTTTAGTGAATACCAGGGCTTTTGTTCTATGTAAACGTTTACAGTTGTGCTATAATGGGCAAAGAAAATAGAAAAAATGAGGTGAAAATTGTGCTTAAAGCGGAAAATTTAACTCTTAATGTAGATGATGAAGGCGGCAAAAAGTGTCTTCTGAAAGATATATCATTTCAGGTAGATGACGGGGGAGATGCTCGTGATCACCGGACCAAACGGAGGCGGAAAATCAACGCTTGCCAAAACACTGATAGGAATCCAGACACCGGACAGTGGAAAAATCATACTTGATGGAGAAGATATCACAGATTTTGATATCAATCATAGAGCAAATGCAGGAATCGGTTATGCATTTCAGCAACCACCGAGATTTAAAAGGTATGACCGTTATGAAGCTGCTCAAGCTTGCGGCAAAGGACGAGCTTTCGGACAAGGGATGCTGTGATCTTCTGACAGCGGTAGGTCTTTGTGCAAAGGATTATATTTACAGACAGATTGATGGAACGCTTTCCGGAGGCGAGATGAAGCGGATCGAGATTGCATCTGTGCTTGCAAAAGAACATTCGCTTTGCATCTTTGACGAGCCGGAGGCAGGAATCGATCTGTGGAGCTTTTCTATGCTGATTCAGAAATTCGAGGAGATTCACACAGAAAAAAGCAGAGCCTTATCGTAATCTCGCATCAGGAAAAGATCATCAACATGGCAGACCGCATTATGATTATTGATGATGGAGAAATCAAGAAAATCGGCACAAAAGATGAGGTCCTGCCTTACCTTAATGGTGTGCAGAAATGCCACAAATGTGTAGAGAGACTGGAGGGAAGATCATAAGATGGTAAAGCTTGATAATGTAACAGAAGGCGTATTAGACGTCATAAATGATAATAAATTCAGTCAGACAGGTGCTTTCAATCTGCGTGAAAACGGCACATCGATCTGCCACGGAGACAGTGAGCACATCAAGATAAAGAAAAAGACGGACAAGCCGGGCATTGATATTTATATTGATGGAAAAACAAATGGAGAGGCAGTTTACATCCCTGTAGTATTAAGTAAATCCGGCATGACAGATCTTGTATACAATGACTTTTATGTGGAAGACGGCGCGGATGTAAGAATCGTGGCAGGCTGTGGAATCCATAACAGTGGCTGTAACGAGAGCCGACATGATGGCATCCACACCTTCCATGTTGGCAAAAATGCAAATGTCCGCTATGAGGAAAAGCACTATGGCGAAGGAAACGGAACAGGTGCGCGAGTGCTTAATCCCGTAACTAATATATTTGTAGGAGAGAACTCTGTTTTCACACTTGATACAGCACAGATCAAGGGCGTGGATTCGACCGTCCGGGAGACAAATGTAGAGCTTGAAAAAGATGCAAAGCTCTATGTCACAGAGCGTCTGATGACAGACGGAGAGCAGAAAGCCGAGTCAAATATTGAAGTGAAATTAAATGGAGAGGACAGCTCCGCACAGATTGTTTCCAGATCCGTTGGAAAAGGAAATTCTGTTCAGACCTTCCATCCGAATGCAATCGGAAACAGTAAATGTCAGGCTCATATCCAGTGTGATTCGATTATCATGGATCAGGCTGAGGTTGGTTCCATCCCAGAGATCAGAGCGAAAAAAATATTGATGCTGCAATCATTCATGAGGCAGCAATCGGAAGAATCAATCAATGATGAACAGCTTCTTAAGCTCCGCACACTTGGACTTACCGAGGAAGAGGCAGAGGAAGTTATCATTCAGAACTTCTTAAATTAAACTAACGGTAAATAAAAATCCAGAGCGTGATATTGATATGCTATTAGGGGCACATTAATATGCTCTGGGTTTTATTTGATGAGATGACAAATAGTGAGTACATGAAGGTTTTTGCCGGGGCTTTTCAGATATTTGTAAGACAGGAATTGCCGGTATTTTTTACTGGGAACGGGATTGTATGAAATATTGAGGAGCTTCAGAATGAGAAGAGCCTTACTATTTTTGTACAGAGCAGTAAATGTATTGGGTATGATCAATAAAAATCCGCAGAAAACAATGCAGAGTGCAAGACGAATCATCAGCAGATTCAAAGAACAAAATGGTACCGTTATCTGTAAAGAAGGGACAGATGCTTCGTCCACTAAAGACAGCAACACTCATCCTGCATTTGGATACAAACACATGCGGATGTCAAACAGTTATGTAATACCTGTGAAAATTGCAAGAACTTTTCCTGCCCGTCCAGAAAGGCATCGGCTCCGACATTGCCGCACACCTATGGTGCTATGCAGATTTTTCATGTAAATAAATGAAAGATAAGTGAGATTTATGATTTACAATGGTTATGAGTGGTTATATAATAAGTATAACCACTCATAACCATTTTGTTGTATAGATGCGTACACTTATTTATAGGAGATGCATATGGAAAATCCAAGGGAACGTATTCGTGAAATAGAAAAAAGATTGGCGCAGTTGCCGAAGGGAACCTTAACTTACAAGACGATCAATGGCAAAAAACAGCCATATGTGCAGAGGACAGTTGATGGCCGCTCAGTCAGTTATTATGTCAAAGTGTCGGAGCGGGCGCAGATTCTGATGGAATTTGCGGAGCGAAAACGGCTTGTAGAAGAGCGAAAGCATTTGCTTGCATACAGGGAAGGATTAGCTGCAATCTTAAAGAAAAATCCATATCTGGATATGAAAGTTGGATGCGGATATCAGGATTTTCGTGATTTTGCATGTGGAAGGCAGTTTTATGTAGACAAGACACATTTTATTGCGGAGTGGCTGCGCAGTGAGTCAAAAGTGACACTTATAACGAGACCGCGGCGTTTTGGAAAGACCACGCTTCTTAGTACCGTTGAAAATTTTTGGACCCGCGTTTTGGGGGACATTCCGAATATTTCGAGAAGCTTCAGGTGTGGACGGAAGAAGACTGCAGAACACTCTATGGAACGATTCCGGTAATTTCTGTTAGTTTTGGAAGTTGCAAGGGGCGTGATTATGCGCAGGCAATCCGTGGAATGATCAGCAGCTTTTACAATCTCTATGAGAGTCACCGCTATCTGATGGAGGGAAAAAACTTGATGCGGAAGACAAGGCGGTATACCAGCGAATGAAAAAGCGCTGGAGATGGGGGATGAGACAAAAGCAGAGAGTGCCATTCCGCGTTTGCAGGCTGCTTTACCGGTATTATGGGATTTGGCCGGTCATTTTACTGGATGAATATGATACACCTTTACTGGAGGCGTATACGGATGGTTACTGGGAAGAGATGATCGGAACCTGTCGCCAGTTGTTTCATGCGGCATTTAAGGAGAATGCTTATTATAGCCGGGCGATTATAACCGGAGTGACGAGGGTGACAAAAAAATTCGCTTTTTTCGGATTTGAATAATATAGAGGTAGATACGGTTACATGCGATGCTTACAGTGACTGTTTCGGGTTTACAGAGGAAGAAGTGATTGATGCGTTACAATGCCAGAATGTGCAGGAATTTAGCAAGGTAAAGGCAATGTATGACGGCTTTATTTTTGGCAGCCAGAAAGATATCTATAATCCATGGTCGATCTGTAATTATCTGCGACAGGGGGAACTGATCTGTTATTGGACGAACACAAGCAGTAATAAACTGATTGGGGAAATCATAAGAAAGCATCCGGTGCGAAGCAAGCATGAAATTGAGCAGCTGATGGCGGGAGAAACTGTTCAACAAAAAGATTAACGAGAATGTAACGTTTCAGTATCTTGATGGCGATGAAAACAGTCTGTGGTCGCTTTTTCTTGCAATCGGATATATAAAGGCCGATTACGTTGTGAAACATGGGGAGATTACAGAATGTGATGTATCAGTAACCAATCAGGAAGTTATGGAGATGTTTCGTTACGAGGTGCTTGCTATGTTTGACAATGGCAATGCAATCTATAATGATTTTGTGCAGGCATTGTTGCAGCACAATGTTTGTGATATGAACGATATACTGTTGGATATCGCATATACATCCATGAGTTATTTTGATGTTGGAAAACGCCCTTCGGAACGAGCTCCGGAGAATTTCTATCATGGACTTGTGCTGGGACTGATCGTCTCTCTACGGGACAGGTATCGCATCGTGTCAAACAGGGAGAGCGGACGAGGACGGTATGATATTGCGATGTATCCCTTACAGGATAATATGGATGCATTTCTTATGGAATTTAAAGTGCATGATGAGAAAACGGAAACGAATCTGGAAACGACTGCGGACAACGCTCTCCGTCAGATTGAAGAGAAGGGGTATGAGAAGGATCTTCATGCAGCGGGAATCAAATCGGAACATATTTACAAGCTGGGCTTTGCCTTTTCCGGCAAGGATGTGTTGGTGAAAGAAGATTTATAAAGACCAATGGTGGTGGTAGGTTGTTAATCGAAAAAAGAGATATGGTATACAGGAGGAAATTTTTATGTTCAGACCTATGCGAAGAAAAGCAAAAGAGATACAGGAAAAGTAAAGCAATAGAAGTTACAATAAAATTAAGAAAATGATAATTAGCGGAAGAATGCCAAAATTAAATTGATATTCTTCCGCTAATCTTTTATAATAAACAATAGAAAAGCGTGTAAGTGCAGGATCGGAGATGAGCAATGATGAAGTCAAGCAAAGAAATGGCAGAGATTTGGAATGTTTCAGAACGAACAGTGACTACATTCTGTAAATCGGGTAAAGTACCCGGGGCGATAAAGGAAGGAAGAACATGGAAGATACCGGAAGATGCAAAGAAACCGGCCGATGGTCGTGTTATGTCCGGTCGATACGTGAAGAAAAATATAAAAAATACGATAAAGGCATTGCCTATTGGAATTTCTGATTATGTGCGTGCACAGTCTGAATATTATTATGTGGACAAGACAATGATGATCAAAGAGTTTCTGGATCAGAAACCGTTGGTAACACTTTTACCAGACCGAGACGATTTGGAAAAACATTGAATATGGATATGTTAAGGGTTTTCTTTGAAATATCGGATGAAGATACAAGTAAGTATTTTTCTGATAAGGAAATCTGGAAATGTGGCGATACCTATCGCATGCATCAGGGAAAGTATCCGGTGATTTTTCTTACTTTCAAGGATGTAAAATTTGATTCCTGGGATGCTACACTTGATAAAATCGGCAGTCTTCTTCAGACAGAGTATGGAAGACATCAGGAATTGCTGGAAAGCGAACGTGTTGCAGCATATGAAAAAGAATATTTTACAAGAGTATTAGGTGGGAACGCTTCGGAAGTTGATTTGACATCGGCATTGGAAAAATTATCGCAAATGCTTACCGAATATTATGAAAAAGCTCCGATTATCATTATTGACGAATATGATACTCCGATTCAGGAGGGCTATTCGAAGGATTTTTATGATGAAATCATAGGGTTTATGCGCAATTTTTTTTCCGGTGCATTTAAGGATAACCGAAATCTTTCCTATGGATTCTTTACTGGGATTCTTCGTATTGCTCAGGAAAGGATTTTCAGTGGATTAAATAAGCTGACCGTGAATTCTGTAATGGATCAGGAATATGACAAATATTTTGGATTTACAAATGAAGAAGTTCATGAAATGCTGAGATATTATGATTTTCTGGATAAAGAAACAGAACTGAAAGACTGGTATGATGGTTACTTATTTGGAAATGAGGAAATTTATAATCCATGGTCAGTAATCAATTATATTGCAAAAGGATGTATTCCACAGGCATATTGGGTAAATACCGGAAAGAATGAAGTTTTGGAAGATGTTCTTAAAGTTGCAACTGATGATATTACAGAGAGATTGTATGCTCTGTTACAGGGAGAGAGTGTCATTGCCAGAATTGATCAAAACGTAATATATCGCTCGCTTGCGGAAGATCCGGCAAATATTTACAGTCTTTTATTGGTGGCAGGCTATTTAAAAACCCCAAGGAAGGAACTTCAGGCGGATGGTTCCTATTTGTGTGAGGTATCCATTCCGAACAAAGAGATAGCGGCGGTCTATAAGAGTGAGATTCTGGCTCATTTGTTACAGATAGGTGCAATCACAAGAACGACAGCAAATCGAATTGCGGAAAGTCTCTACGCCAACGATCTGGAAAAATTGCAGAAAGCGATAGCCGAGTATATGGATCGATCCGTCAGTTTTTATGATGCAGGAGCGGAAGGTTTTTATCATGGATTAGTTCTGGGGCTGATTGCTTTAATGGATAATCAATATAAGATTAAATCGAATAGAGAGTCGGGAGATGGAAGATACGATATCAGTCTGATTCAAGAGAGAAGAAGTATCCGGGCATCATTATGGAGCTGAAGTGGAAAAGTAATCTTGACGAGAGATCACTTGAAAAATTGGCGAAGGAAGCGTTAATGCAGATTGATGATAAAAGGTATGATGCAGAAATGCAGCAAGGGGGAATTAAGAGAATATTGAAACTTGGGATTGCTTTTTCGGGTAAAAAGAGTAAAGATTCAAATGAGATGATAATTATGACATATGGACTATTTGAGAAGATTGTCCAATATTGGAACAATAAAGAACAATCTTCTACATTTTAGTGATTTATAAAAGCATTTTCACATATAGATGAAACCAAACGATATCGTTCCATTATATCATCTGTGTTCTTAAGCCATTTGTCTAGGGCAAATTCCGTCAGATTGCAGAAAAATATCAATGAAGCTGCAACGGAGCAGCGCATTCACAAAATCCTTATACTGATAAAAATAGGAAAAGCCATGAAGGACGAAATAAAGGAGACATTTTGTATGCCGAATATTGTTGAACAATTTGGAAAATACATCAATAAAATTACACCGGAGCATCCGGAGCGGGCCCGTGCACTGCTTTTGGCCAGTTACCGTGCTTATGGACTCAAACTTCGCCTGGCTCCAACCCATGAGCTGCCGCCATCCCGCCAGTTTTCGGCACAGTATGTGAACAAAACGGTACAGACTATGCTTTCCCATCCGGAACGGGCGGCATTAGTCAGCGTACTTATGCCGTGTGAACTGTTAGAGACTATGTCGGTGACACCTATGTGCGCCGAATTGTATTCCTGCTTTATCAATGGAGCCTATGCGGAGTCGGCTTTTTGCGGAGGCAGCTGAAGCGGAGGGAATTGCAGAATCCTATTGCTCTTATCATAAAATACTGTTGGGCAGCGCCTATGCAGGGGTTCTGCCGGCACCAAAGTTTATCGTAAATACATCGCTGGTGTGCGATGCCAATAACCTGACATTCCGGGAACTGGCTGATTATTATGGCATTCCTCAGTTTTATGTCGATGTGCCACCCGAGCAGAGCGAGGACTGTGTTGCTTATGTGGCAAATGAACTGCGGGAACTGAAAGATTTTCTGGAAGAACATACAGGGAAAAAACTGGATGAGTCCTTGCTGAAAGAAACCGTTGCCCGGTCACAAAAGACGATTTCACTACTTAGGGAGTGCCACAAAGAAAAGAGTGGCCGGACGCTGCCAAACGATGTCGCATCGGAATTGTATGAGGTTTATATGTCGCACAATGCTTTGGGCACGAAGGAAGCTTACCGGTATGCGGATGAGCTGTTGAAAGATTTGAAGAAAGCCCCTGCTTCGCATGGAATCCGGATTCTCTGGCTGCATACTATGCCGAACTGGCAAGAACCGGTACGCCAGCTTTTTAATTGCAATGAAAATTGTCAGGTTGTCAGCTGCGACATGAATTTTGAAAGTCTGGTGAATATGGATCCGGAACATCCTTATGAAAGTATGGCGCGCCGGCTGGTATACAGTCGGTGGAATAGTGGAGAAAAGCGGGTGGAAACAGCTTTGGAGGCAGCCCGTTCCCTGCATGTGGACGGTGTCGTCTGCTTCTGTCACTGGGGTTGCAAACAGACCATGGGGCTTTCCGCAATATTCAAGCGGGAATTGGATGCGGCAGGTTTTCCGACCTTGATTTTGAACGGGGACGGTTGCGACCGGCGCAATGCCTCAGACGGACAGACTGCCACAAGGTTAAATGCTTTTTTGGAAATGTTGGAGAAACGAAATGGATAATACAATTTATTATGTCTGCAAATATACCCCTAAAGAAATCTTTTTCGGGGTTTGATCTGCCAACCGAACGGCTTGACCCGGCTCCTGCCAATTTTGAGTGTGCGGAGAGCTGTACGCATCCGAATCTTTGTGGGTACGGAAAGGCTTTGATTGAGGAAGTTATGAAGAGGGATATCCGCAGGCTTCTTCTGGTGGACTGCTGTGATGTATGCCGGCGCATTTATGATGTGCTCTGGCATCAGGGAAATATGGAATTTTTATTCCTGCTTTCACTGCCACATAAGAATACAGCGTCTTCGGTCTCTCTTTTGGAAAGGGAATTGCAGCGGCTGCAAACAGAACTTTTGGCTTTGACCGGGGAAAATTTCAATCCGGACAAAGCATTACATGCATGGAAGAGCGGTATCAGGGAAGCCGAGCAGCAGACAATAACAGAGCCTCATGTCCGGCTGATCGGGGCACATGGCGGCACATTATTGAAAGAGATGATTGAGCAGCGCATGCCACTTCCGGTTCAGGATGATACCTGTACAGGAAGAAGAATGCTGATGCCCGCGCCGGAGTGCTGGTCTGATACGGCTTATGCTTCGGCATTGTTAAATCAGCACAGGAGTTGTATGCGGATGCAGTTTCGCATTGAGGAGCCGGATGACACTGCGGTAGGAACCATTTGTCATACCATTAAATTTTGCGATTATTATGGATTTGCGTACCGACATATGAGAGCGCAAAAGGAGGAAACACTTTTGAAGATTGAAACAGACTGCACACCACAATCCAGCGGACAGCTGCATACCAGAATCGACGCCTTTGCTGAAACAATAGGCGCCGGTGCAAACCAGATAAAGAAATCAGAAAATATTCATTATATTGCCGGTGTGGACAGCGGTTCCACAAGTACGGATGCTGTAATATTAGACCGGGAGAAGAAGATTGTCAGCTCCGTTATTCTGCCTACAGGTGCAGGTGCTGCTTCCGGTGCAGAAAAAGCGCTGGCTGCAGCATTGGAATCTGCAGGTTTAAAAAGAGAGGACCTTGATGCCGTCGTCACGACCGGATACGGACGTGAAACCGTAGGACTTTCGGATGCATCGGCAACGGAGATTACCTGTCACGCAAAAGGAGCGCATTATCTGTTCTCTGACGCGCGTACGGTGATTGATATTGGCGGGCAGGATTCCAAGGTAATCCGCATCGATGAGAACGGAAATGTTGTGAATTTTGTTATGAATGATAAATGTGCTGCCGGAACGGGACGTTTCCTTGATATGATGGCAAAGACGCTGGAACTTACGCTTCCGGAGATGAGTGAGCTGGGGCTGCAGTGGAAAAATGAGGTGACAATCTCGAGTATGTGTACGGTATTTGCAGAGTCAGAGGTTGTCTCACTGGTGGCAGATAACACGGCACCGGAGGACATCATCCATGGACTGAATGCATCTGTCGCTGGAAAGACCTCATCCCTTGTCAAGCGGCTTGCGGCGAGCCGGCATATATTATGACCGGCGGTGTGGCACAGAACCAGGGAGTTGTGAAAGAATTATCAGACAAGCTGGGTGCGCAGGTGTATGTACCAAAAGAAGCACAGCTTTGTGGTGCGATAGGTGCTGCATTACTGGCATTCGGAGAGCGGTAAAGGACAGCGTCGAAGTTTTATGGGACGTAGTCAAGCAAAAAAAAGAATATTATAACATGGCAAAAAGTTTCTTGAACGAATGGTGAAATTTAACAAGAAAATAAGGAGAAATATAGTATGAAGAAATATATTTGTAAAATATGCGGCTTTGCGATGAATGAAAAAATAGATGTGGGAACGATTTGTCCGTGTTGCTTTAATGAATATCGGTGTGATGATGAACTCACAAAATATGAAATACTGATGTCATATTGTGATGGAAATTTAGATGTATTACATACAATTGCGCCAGAGTTAGATGGTGTGGATATGAAGGAATACGTTGATACAGAAATTGCATGGAGAATTTTGCGCTTAGTCTGGATAAAAAAAAAGGTGCTAAATATATATATAAACCGAGAAAGATTCTGTCACAAAGGGAAGTACAGGCACAATTAAAAAATATTGGGTATGATTATGAAGAACTAAAAAAATTAAGTCGGTTGATAACCTGTAATATGGAATTGGACGAATAAGATTTTGTTTATTATAAAGAATAACGATAGAACATCTCTGCCCCTTAAAGATTAAAGGGCAGGGATGTTGATAGATGGAACTCTTATGTCATTTGTTTCTTAAAAGATTTTCAGTACCAGTTCGTCCAAAGAAAGTCTTGTAGCCAGATGGTCATGTAAATTTGCAGGAGAACTTTCAACATAGCCAATTGCTAGAATGCTGATTGGCTCCAGATGGGCTGGCAGATGGAATTCCTCTTTGATTACGTCCGGTTTAAAAATTCCAATCCACACGGAACCCAGATCAAGGTCGGTCGCTTCCAGCATCATATGATCGGTTATAATGGAGGCGTCAATGTCTGTTGTCTGTTTGCCATCATATGGTCGCGTCCATGCTTTTTTCTGTGTCGGAACATACAACGATTGCCAATGGTGCATGATAGATATTTGCAGATTTTTCCAGTTTTGCAAGATGTTCTTTCGTTTGGAGCACCAAAAAGTCTGACCGGCTGAAGATTGGCAGCCGTCGGTGCAGCGTGAGCGGCAGCAAGAATTTTTTGAGTTTTTCTTCTTCTACATTTTTGTCTGCATAATCTCTTACAGAATATCTTTTTTCAGCAAGTTCTAAAAAGTTCATAATTTTATTCTCCTTAGGTTTTGATTTCGTTTGTATTGTGTATTTGTGTTGTAAATATGGTCGACCCGTACTATAATTGTAGCAGCAACTCAGAGAGTTGGAAAAGGACGGTCTGGTGAATCGGAAAGTTTACCCTGTCATTCCGCCAAAGACGGAGTATTCCCTTACGGAATTCGGAAGAACCTTAGAACCTGTATTGAATTCACTGTGTAGTTGGGGGCAGTATTATATTTCGACGCAGTCAGATCGAAATACAGAGACTTGTGAAGGTAGAGATAAATGTGCACAGTAGAGTCGGTTATGGATTTATAGAAGGAGTCTTGGAGGTATTAAAATGGTAAAATTATATCTGACAGCACATGCGATCTGTCACAGGAAGTTTTAGAGAAATACGATATCGATATTATTCCTTTACACACTGTAAAAGGAAACGAAGAATTAGAAGATGGCCCGGCAATTGATATATCTGCCTTATATAAATGGGCGGATGAAAATAAGACGACACCGAAGACTTCGGCACCATCCATAGAGACGGCTATGAACATTATGCGTCCCTATATCGAGGCAGGCAGGGAAATTATCTGCTTCTCGATATCCGGCGAGATGTCAACATCCGGGAATGTAATTCGGATGGCGGCGGAAGAACTGGAAGCAGAAGATGCGGTTACGGTAATTGATTCGAGAAACTTGTCAACGGGAATCGGTCTGCTTGTCGTGGAAGCTGCAATTATGGCGGCAGACGGAAAATCGCGTGAAGAAATCAGAAATAGAATTTCAGAATTAATTCCAAAGGTCCGGGCAAGTTTTGTGGTCGATACGCTTGTATATCTTTACAGGGGAGGCAGATGTAGTGCTGTTTCTGCGTTAATCGGTGGAGCGTTGGCGCTTCATCCTATGATTGTTGTCAAAGACGGGAAAATGGATGCAAGCAAAAAGTACCGCGGCAAAATCGGCAAGGTTATAAAGAATTACGCCAGAGATTTAGAGAATGATATGAAAAATGCAATGCCGGACAGGGTCTTTATCACATATTCCGAATGTGATGAAAAGATTGTTGATGAGGTCAGAGATTATATCGCTTCGCTTGGCATTTTCAAGGATATTATAGAAACGAGAGCGGGAGGTGTGATTTCTTCACATTGTGGTCCGGGTACGCTTGGCGTTTTATTTATATCAAAATAATGCAATATTTCCAACGGCAAAACGTATATGATTTGCGAGGGTTAAAAGAAAAGGAAAACGCAATCCATTTAGAAAAGGTGATATATTTTGGAAAAGGAAACGAAGCGGATGAAATTGAAAATGGATATGTTAAACGGTTCCATCTGGAACAAAATCATACAATATGCACTTCCGGTTGCAGCGACAGGAATTCTGGAGCAATTGTTTAATGCATCAGATCTCGCAATTGTGGGTAATTTTACAGGAAAAGCCAAAACCGTAGCAGTAGCGGCAGTCGGAGCCAACAGCCCGATCATCGGTCTGCTGCTTAACTTTTTTATTGGAATCGCCCTGGGTGCAAATGTCGTGATTGCCAATGCAATTGGCAAGGGCGATGAGAAAACGATACATAAAGCAGTACATACTTCCGTGATCACGGCAGTCGTCTGTGGTCTGTTGGTAACATTGTTTGGAGAGTTATTTATCGGGAATCTTCTGCAGGTGCTGAATGTGCCGGAAGATGTATTTCCGTATGCGTTATTGTATATTCGCATCTATCTTTTGGGAATGCCGGTAATTTTACTTTACAACTTTGAGGCGGCAATTTTCCGAAGCATTGAGAGACGAAGATGCCACTCGAAGCGTTGGCGGTATCCGGTGTGTTGAATGTTGCCCTGAACCTGTTTTTTGTAATTGTGCTGAAGATGACGGTAAACGGAGTAGCAATTGCGACGGTGATTGCCAATGCAGTAAGTTCGGTATTCCTTTTTATAAAACTTGTCAAAACGGATCAGGCGATTCGGATACGAAAAGAGGAACTGCGGTTTGATGGAAATGTCTTTGGACGCATTATAAGAATCGGACTGCCGGCAGGCGTACAGAGTGCCGTTTTTTCAATTGCAAATATTGTCATTCAGGCAGCAATCAACAGTCTGGGAACAGTCGTAATTGCAGCTTCAAGCGCGGCATTTAACATAGAGATTTTTGCATACTATATGCTGAATTCATTCAGTCAGGCATGTACCACATTTACCGGACAAAATTATGGTGCAGGGCAGTTGAAACGGTGTCGGAAAGTGCTGCTTTTGTGTATTGTCGAGGATTTTATTGCGACTGCGGCAACAATTATTCTGGTGCTTTTATCAGGTAAGGTTCTACTTTCCATATTCAACGATGATCCGCAGGTAATCAGCATTGGATATACAAGACTTCTGGTGGTATTTTCTGCATATATATTCAGTATGCTTTATGAAAATCTGTCTGGTTACCTGCGCGGTTTTGGAATCTCACTGGTGCCGGCAATCCTTACGATCATCGGTGTATGCGGTGTTCGATTTTTTTGGATATTCGCGGTATTTCCACAGCATAAAACATTCACAACCATTATGATGGCGTATCCGATCAGCCTGGCGACAACGGCGGTATTGATTTTTATTGCGACGATGTTCTATAGGCCGTCACATAAGTTAAATATGCAGTAAAGTTATTAAGGTAATACAAATTGATACAGAAGCACAAGGGTAGCCTTTACCACGGATTTTGCCATGGTTCC
>VOFC01005874.1_pt1 | contig 33432 bp, 46 predicted proteins | sample 5384161 | NCBI WGS metagenome assembly VOFC01 (sample SAMN12384722, study PRJNA508395) | human gut metagenome | isolation source: healthy gut B | host: Homo sapiens
CGGAAAGGGTTCCTGCTCGCATACGCTTGCCGCCATACTGCAAGAAGCGGGATATAGGGTCGGACTCTACACCTCGCCCCACCTGGTGGATTTCCGGGAGCGCATCCGGATTAACGGACAGCCTATACCCGAGGAATACGTCATCCGTTTTGTAGCGCAGGAACGTGGATTCTTCGAACCCTCCACCCCCTCCTTCTTTGAGCTGACCACTGCCATGGCCTTCCGCTACTTTGCGGATGAAAAGGTGGATGTAGCCGTAATCGAGGTGGGACTCGGCGGACGCCTGACTGCACCAATATCATCCGTCCGGATGTATGCATCATCACCAACATCAGTTTTGACCATACCCAATTCCTGGGGACACCTTGGCAAAAAAATCGCAGGAGAGAAGGCAGGAATCATTAAAAAGCGGTATCCCCGTTGTATCTACTTTGCCGAAGAGAATGACCGTGAGGACTATCCCGGAATAGAATACGAACTGAAAGGGCTCTACCAGCAGAAAAATGCCCGGACCGTACTCACCGCCCTCCCGCTACTGAAAGAAGCCGGCTACCGGCTGGACGGACAAGCAGTGCGCAGTGGCTTTGCCCGTGTGGCGGAACTGACGGGCTTGATGGGACGCTGGCAAAAAACTGCAGGACTCGCCCACCCTGATTTGTGACACCGGCCACAATGTGGGAGGCATCACCTACATTACAGAACAACTGAAGCAACAGACTTACCGACAGCTACACATCGTCATAGGCATGGTGAATGACAAGGATATACGGGGGGTACTGGCCTTGCTACCCCGGGAAGCGACCTACTACTTCACCAAAGCCAGCGTGAAGCGGGCATTGCCCGAAAGCGAACTGCAGGAGCTGGCCGCAGCAGCTGGCCTGAAAGGGCATTGCTATCCTGACGTACCCGCCGCCGTGCGGGCCGCACAAGAAAAAAGCCTCCCGGAAGATTTCATCTTCGTGGGAGGCAGCAGTTTCATTGTGGCCGACTTGTTAGCGAACCGCGATGCACTCAATCTCTACTAAGGCATCTTTGGGCAGCGCCTTCACTGCCACAGCCGAACGTGCCGGGAAAGCACCGTCAAAATAAGTGGCATATACCTTGTTCATATCAGCGAACAAGGACATGTCTGCCAGGAAAACGGTTGTCTTCACAATATTTGCCATGCCCAGGCCTGCCTCTTCCAGAATATGCTTTATATTCTCCAAGGACTGGCGGGCTTGCGCTTCCGCACCTTCAGCCATCACTCCGGTAGCTGCGTCAATAGGCAACTGACCTGATACAAATACCATTCCGCCGGCTTCGATAGCTTGGCTATAAGGGCCTATGGCGCCCGGTGCCTTCTGGCTGCAAATCACTTTCTTCATGATTGTCAAAGTTTGTTTTTATTAATAATCGGGTCTATTTTCTTTTTTCTCATAAAAAAATCCGAAGTATATGCAGTATTCCGGAAATCCACGCATTTTATAAATAAAACAACGTAATTTCACTCATAACCTGTTATACCTAGACTTAACTCATTTAACACGGGGAGTTCCCCAAAACAGAGGCTCTGCTTTGCGAAAGTAGAGCCTTTATTCTATCCCATCCCTTTACTTGCAATGCTTCTCAATCAAAGCATCCACATTGGGATCACCCAATTCCTTTGCCTTGGCAAAGCTGGCACAAGCTTCCTTGTCCTTCTTCATCTGCAGCTGGGCGATACCCATCAGACGGTAGGCTTCGGCATATTTAGGGTCTTTCTCCAGAGCAGCCTTCAGCACATTCAACGCCTCCTCGTAACGTCCCACGCGAAGATTCACCACTGCCAGTTCGGCACGGTAAGTCAAATCCTCCGGATTCAGTTCGATGGCTTTCGCCATCGTCCAGCGCACGCTGGTACTGCTTGGCCTTCAAAGCAGCCTGCTCACGGTAATAGTAGAACATGTCGTTCACTTTACCGTTCACGGCATTGTAATAGGCGTCATAATCCAACATGGCATTACGCGCCTGGTCTGCATTCATACGGGCTTGGGCACGCTCCAGCAAGTAAGGGGCGGCTTCCTCCGTATAGGGCTGGGTAAAGCGGGCCACACAACTGTCCATCAGAGCCAGTACCTCTTCGGCAGGCGCCTGCATCAGTTCCTTGGTCTTGGCAGCACTGAAGAAGGTAGCCGGAGAGGCCAGAATTGTCTTATTCACTTTATCATAGCTGGTAAATGCCGACGGATAGTCCTGCTTGGCAAACTGGATGTCACCCTCCAACTGGACATAAACCGGAAGCTCGTCAATGGCTATCGCTTTCCGTACCTCGTCCAGAGCCTTGTCGAGCGACCAATCCTTATAAACTTTCTCGGGCTTGCCCAATGCATAATTATAGATTATCTTGGCCCGGTTGTAATACACATCATCTTTCTTTGCGGCAACCTCCAAAGCCTTATCCATATCTGCGGCGACCTTATCCATGGAAGCATCTTCACGGGACATGAACAGATGCTGGGAAGCACGGCGCAGATAACCGTCGGCACTGGCAGGATATTGTGCAATGAAATCGTTCAGAGTCTCCATATACTTCTCCGGAGACAGTTGGGAAGAAGCCATGTAGAGGAACACCAAAGCCTGCTCTTCGGTATCGGGCAATGCCTTCTTGATACCGATGCCCTTCAATGACATATCTCCATAAGACAATGCGGAGATATTCTGTGACATGGCGAAATTGGCATCAATGGCATAGCAGATGGTAGCCGTGTCTTGTCCGGAGGACTTCTGCGCAAGGCCGAAGACCTGCCCGTCCACAGTCATCAGCGGACAACTCACCATCTTGTCCTTCAAACGCATATCAAGTGTATAATAGGAATAGTTACCGGAAATCTTATCAGCTTCCTTTACTTTCCCGGCAGTGAAGGAACGGTCCTTCTGGGTGGAATAAGGCAGCAGATATACATCCGCGCCGGCAGCCGGAGCCACAGCTGCCACAGTGAGTGCCGTGACTTTCTTTCCGGGTATGCCGACACGGAACTTGACAACATCGTACATGTCATCGGCCCCCATAATGGCCTCCACCGGCATCTGTGCCCCGTCCGAGCTCATCACAACGGCGCGCCGGGCACCTTTGAACAAGGTGTAGTCAGAAAGTGCAACGCCATCTTCAGTGACAAAAAAGCCGTTTCCAGTATTCAGTATCTTATCGTCCTGGTCGTAGGTCACCACCGAAAAAACGGCACGTTTGGATTTGTCTACCCACTTCGGGGCTTGTGCCACACTCCACTGAGCCAATAAACAGAGAGTGAGCATCAACAGCAATTTCTTTTTCATATCTTAGTTGGTTCTTTGTTTTACCGCTTCATAAATCAAAATGCCGGCTGCAACGGAAACATTGAGGGACTCGATGGTTCCCAACATGGGAATTTTCACCCACTCGTCACACAACGCCAGGTTGTCATAGGACACCCCTTGTCTTCGGCACCCATAATGATGCACATCGGACCGGTATAGTCGGCTTTGGTATAGTCGTAATCGCCTTTCTCCGTGGCTGCCACGATATGGAAACCACTATTCTTGAGGAATTGCAGGGGTCTCTTTCAAGCTGTGTTCGCGGCAAACGGGCAAAGTGTGCAAGGCTCCTGCCGAGGTTTTCATGGCATCTGCGTTGACAGATACACTGTTCCGTGCAGGGATAATCACGGCATCTACCGCCGCACACTCGCAAGTACGGGCAATGGCACCGAAATTGCGGACATCCGTGATGCCGTCAAGCATCACAAACAGAGGATTCTTGCCCTGCTCGAAAAGGAAAGGTACCAAGTCCTCCGTCTTCTGGTAAGTGACTGAAGAGATGAAGGCAATCACTCCCTGGTGATTCTTCCGCGTCACGCGGTTGATGCGTTCCACCGGAACGCGCTGTACCGGTATCAAAGTCCCTTTCAAGACAGCGAACAGCTCTTTTGACAAATCACTCTGAATGTCCTTCTTTACCAATATCTTGTCTATCTCTTTTCCTGCCTGAATGGCTTCTATCACGGCACGAACGCCGAAAATCATTTCACTGTTATCAACCATATATGGGTATTTACTATTTGACGATTTACTATTTACTATTTAATACTTCCAGCAATGCTCTGGCATTGTTCAGTGCGGCTTCGGTCAGCTTAGCACCACTCAGCATATGGGCTATTTCTTCCACACGTTCATCGTCGGTCAGACGACGGATGTGACTGTTTGTTTCCGTCTCGTTGTCCTGCTTGTACACCTTATAATGGGGCGTCCGCGGGCAGCAATCTGGGGCAGATGGGTGATACTGATTACCTGGCGGTCCTGCTCGCCCATCTCCTGCATGATATCCGCCATGCGGTCGGCTATCTCGCCGGAGACTCCGGTATCTATTTCGTCGAATACAATGGTAGGAAGCTTGACGGCACCGGCTATCATTGCTTTGATGGAGAGCATGACGCGGGCTATTTCACCACCCGAAGCTACGGAGGAGACGCTTTGCAATGTCCCGTTCTTATTCGCGGAAAACAAGAAGTTCACAGTATCCGCCCCGTGTATGCCCGGCTCTTTGCGGGCACCTATCTCTACCTGGAAACGGACATTGGGCATGCCCAACGGAACCAGCCGCGCAGCCATCTGCTTCTCCACTTCACGGGCAGCGGCAGTACGCGCCTTGGTGAGGACGGCAGCCTGCTTTTTCACCTTATTACATAAAGCGTCGCAACGCGCTTTCAGTTCCTCGATGCTCGTCGGACGAAGTGATGGCTGAGAGTTTGGCGGCGTATTCATCCGTCAGCGCCAGAAGTTCACCGACAGTGGAAACGCGGTGCTTCTGTTGGAGCGTATAAATCAAGTTCAGACGTTCGTTCACTTCATCCAGACGTTCGGGGTTGAACTCTATTTCATCCTCCTTACCCGACACTTCCTGCGAAATATCCTTCAACTCGATATAAGTGCTTTCCATGCGTTCGGCAAGTTCCCCGGCAACCGGATAAACCCTCTGCAGGCCGAGCATCGTATTCAGGCATTCCTTCAGCCCGGACAACAAGCCTCCTTCGTCCGAGTAGAGCATCTGCCCTACCCGATAGAGTCCGGCCTTTATCTCTTCCGCATGGCTCAGCGTATCTGCCTCTTGCTCCAGCTCCTCCTGCTCACCGGCAGACAAGTGTGCCTCTTCCAACTGTTCCAGTTGGAAACGGATATAGTCTTCGTCCGACTTATCCTGATTGGCACGGGCAACAAGGGCCTCCAAATCCTGCTGTGCCTGCTTCCATGCTCCGAAGATATGCTGGTAAGCAAACAAGGCCTCTTCGTTATGCGACAAGATGTCCAGTACATTCAACTGAAATCCCTCCTTGTTCAGCAAAAGGTTCTGATGCTGGGAATGCGTCAATCAGCTGTTCTCCCAGCTCCTTCATCTGAGCCAATGAAGCAGGCGTGTCATTGATGAATGCCCGGCTCTTGCCCGAAGCGGACACCTCGCGGCGCAGGAGGCATTCTTCCTCGTACTCCAACTCATTCTCCTCAAAGAAAGGCTGCATACCGTAAGCGGAAATATCAAAACGGGCCTCAATAATGCACTTCGAAGCTCCTACACGAATGGCTTTCACATCGGCACGCTGTCCCAGCAGCAGACCGATGGCACCCAGAATAATGGATTTTCCAGCACCGGTCTCACCCGTTATCACCGAGAAACCGCTGCTGAAGCTGATATCGAGCTTTTCAATAAGCGCATAATTCTGTATGTAAAGCGAACGCAACATAAGGATATTGACGATTTGACGATTTACTATTTACTATTTAAATCTTTCACCAGACGGTCTACGATGTCGGCAGCCACTTCGGCTTTGGACTTCAAGGGGTAGTCCGTCTTTCCCTGGTGGTCTATGATACTGATTTTATTGGTATCGCAACGAAAACCGGCTCCCTTGTCGTTCAGGGAGTTCAGCACGATGAAGTCCAGATTCTTGCGGTTGAGCTTGTCTTCCGCATTCATCTGCTCGTTATGAGTCTCAAGGGCAAAGCCTACGAGGAGGCGCCGTTGGTGCTCTGTATCGTTCTTCAGATTGCCTAAGAAAGCGGCTATGTCGCGGGTAGGTTTCAAGTTCAAACTCATCTCCCCGGTCTTTTCGCGCTTGATTTTCTCATCCGCCACTTGTTCGGGGGTGTAGTCTGCCACGGCAGCCGTCAAGATGGCGGCATCGGCATGGACAAAGGCGGCGGATGCAGCCTCGAACATCTCCTGCGCCGACTCTACCGCATGGTACTGGTGCATCGGGAAGTAAGTGCCTTGCTGCACCGGACCGGCAATCAGTATCACCTTGGCCCCTCTGGCGGTACATTCATCTGCCAGGGCAAGTCCCATCTTGCCGGAAGAATAGTTGCCGATGAAGCGCACCGGGTCTATCTTCTCATAAGTAGGTCCTGCGGTTATCATCACTGTCTTGCCCACCAGGTCGCCATCTTTGGCAGCAAAGTACATTTCCAGGTGGCGGATGATATTCTCCGGCTCCTCCATACGGCCTTTCCCCACCAGATGGCTGGCGAGTTCTCCCGTAGCAGGTTCTATGATGTGGTTTCCATAAGAGCGGAGTGTATCCAGATTCTTTTGGGTGGAAGGATGGGCATACATGTCCAGGTCCATGGCAGGCGCCACAAACACCGGAGCTTTGGCGGAAAGATAGGTGGTAATCAGCATATTGTCTGCCACGCCATTCGCCATCTTGCCGATGGTGGAAGCCGTAGCCGGGGCTATCAGCATGGCATCTGCCCACAGACCGAGGTCCACATGGCTGTTCCAGGTGCCATCGCGTTGGGCAAAGAACTCACTGATAACCGGTTTGCTGGTCAAGGCAGAGAGTGTGATAGGGGTAATAAATTCTTTTCCGGCAGGCGTAATGACCACCTGCACCTCTGCACCACGCTTAATCAGTCCGCGAATAATATAGCATGCTTTATAGGCGGCAATGCTGCCCGTAATGCCCAATACTATTTTCTTCCCTTTCAGTATATTTGCCATTTATTTCTGAGTCATTTCACGCAGACGTATCTTGGTCAGCGTGGCTTTGGTATTCAGGGTAAAATCACTGTTCAGAATCCAGCTGTAATAGCCGGGGTCGCGCTTCAAGACATCGGATACCGACATGCCTTTGTACTTGCCAAAATTGAATACTTCCACACCTTTATCGTCGTAGACCATACGGCCGGCAAAGTCCACATTCTTGTTGAAGCTGGAATAGTCGGCAAGGAAAGCCACGTCATTCTGCAACTCCGGATAGCGGTCCAACTGAGACATCAGCACCTCATAAGTGGCACGTGTATCGGCCTCTGCCGTATGGGCGTCTTCCAGACTCTTGCCGCAATAGAATTTATAGGCAGCAGACAGCGTGCGTTGCTCCATCTTGTGGAAAATGACCTGCACGTCCACAAACTTGCGGCGGCTCATGTCAATGTCCACACCGGCACGAAGGAACTCTTCCGCCAGGACGGGGATATCAAAACGGTTGGAGTTGAAGCCCGCCAAGTCGCATCCTTCAATGTCATTGGCAATGTTGCGCGCCACTTCCTTTGAATGTGGGGCAGTCGGCTATATCGGCATCGTAGATGCCATGAACGGCAGATGCTTCGGCAGGAATGGGCATTTCGGGGTTGATACGCATGGTTTTGGACTCCTCATTCCCGTTGGGATATACCTTGAGGTAACAAATTTCGACAATTCGGTCTGAGTTGATATTGGTACCCGTAGTCTCCAAATCAAAAAAGACTATCGGATTTTTCAGATTCAATTTCATTGTTTTTTCGTTTTATAAGCTCTGGCTATGAGCTATAAATTATAAGTTTAACTTACAAGCCACGAGCTACAAGTACCGTGCGGCATAATTGCGCAGCCACTTGTAGCTCGTAGCTCATAATCCGATTGCTAATATTCATCAGTCATTCAGCATCATCGGCATCAGCAGCATCAGCAAGTCTTCGTTCTCTTCCTGCTCTACCGGAATAATGACACCTGCACGTGAAGGATCTGCCAGTTCGATAACGATTTCATCGGCAGAAATGTTATTCAGAATGTCAATCAGGAAAGTGGACTTGAAACCGATGCTCATCGGATTGCCCGCATACTGGCAAACCAGTGTTTCTTCGGCCGATGTAGAGAAATCGATGTCCTGTGCGGAGATGACAATCAGATTCTCCTGCATACGGAGCTTGATAAGGCTGCTTGCCTGCGAAGAGAAGATGGACACGCGGCGCAAAGCACCGAGCAGTTGCAGGCGGTCTACCGTCACTTTATAAGGGTTGTTCTGCGGAATCACAGAGTTGTAGTTGGGATAGCGACCTTCGATAAGACGGCACACCATGCGGTAGCTTTCCAGTGTGAACACAGCGTTGCGTTCGTCGAACTCGATAGTCACCATGCCTTGCTCTTTCGGCAGCAGATTCTTCATCATCAGCGAAGCCGGCTTCTTGGGCAGGATAAAGGCGGCACGTTCGTTACCTTTGGCGGCCAGTGTCTTGCAGCGCACCAGCTTATGACCGTCTGATGCCACCATCGTGATGTCCTCCGTTGTGATATCGAAATAGATACCGTTCATCACGGGACGAAGCTCGTCATCAGCCGTAGCAAACACGGCACGGTTGATACCACCCAGCAACACTTGTGCATCCATTTCCACACGTACGGCATTGTCACCCAACATGGCAGACTGCGGGAACTCGTCCGCATTCTGCCCCATCAGGCTGTATTTACCGTTCTGATACTGTACCGTGATTTCAAGGGAATCCGTATTGATTTCAAAAGTCAACGGTTGTTCGGGAATTTCCTTCAAAGCGTCCAAAAGGGTTTTGGCTGTGACGGCAAAACGGCCGTCCATATCACTTTCATTCACTTCGACCGTAGTGACCATCGTCGTTTCACTGTCGGAAACAGTTGCAGACAAGGTTCCGTCTTGCAGTTCAAAGAGGAAACAATCCAAAATAGGCAACGCATTCTTCGAATTAATCACACGGCTGATAGCCTGCAAATGACTGGAGAGCGCAGTACTCGAAACGATAAATTTCATATCTTCTGTATATTTAAGTTTTTTATTTTGCTAACGTCTTAGAAACCGTTTTTATCTTTTTCAAACTGACGGACAAAGTTAAAAAAAGAATTCCCTACGACAAAGAAATAGCAAGAAAAAACAGCCGAATATTCGTCTCATATTCCTAAAAAATTGTAACTTCGCCGCATCATTTAAAAAGAAAACAATGGAATTTACAGGAAAAATCATCGCTATACTCCAGCCCAGAGGCGGAGTTTCCAAGTCAGGTAACGAATGGAAATCACAAGAATATGTGATTGAAGACCATGGCCAATATCCGCGCAAAATGTGTTTTGACGTATTTGGAGCGGACAAAATCGAACAGTTCAATATTCAGATGGGCGAAGAGCTGACAGTATCTTTTGATGTAGACGCACGCCAATGGCAAGACCGTTGGTTCAACAGTATTCGCGCATGGAAGGTAGAACGCGTAAGCACTGCCGCACCCGCTCCGGGCGCTCCCTGTTCCGCCGCCGGCTCCCACTGCCGCACCGGAATTCCTCGCAGGGGATGCAAAGGATGACCTGCCGTTCTAAGAATATGTTATAATTCACCACAGATTGCACAGATTAACACAGCTAAAAATTCTTGATTATCAAAATTCTAGAATTGCCCGGTGATAAAAACACACATACGTATAAAGAGCAGACTCAGATGATACCTGTCAATTGAGTCAGCAAGGTATTACATGAGGCAATATATAACAACGATATCCTTTTCGCCTTTGGATAAAGATGATAATCAGGGTATGCCTGCGGAACAGGGAGGCGCATCCACTTCCTTCGGAGAAGTATAAAGCAATGACTGCAAGCGGCGTTCAGCCTGTAACACATTCTTCACCGAACACTCATCACCGCACAAGGAATCTCATTTACTGTATCTTTCGACTGAAAAGACAGGATATCACCTGGTCTCCTGCATACATTTTCAAGAAATCCATCCATTCTTCATCTCTTTCTTTAATATAATCGGAATAAGTCGCCTTGGCATATTCCTGTTCCGCCGTAAAGCTGCACATGGCATCCATGTCCGAAATGGCCCAACAATCATAAAAGAAAGTAGAAAGTGGAAGCTGCCTCCCGAACCCCTCACCGGATGCTGGCGACGCAAAGCATTTATAAAAGTATGTGTAGTGTCCGATCCGTGACTAATCCCCGAACAATAAATAGCATTCCCATTCAGCTTCAAATCAAATTCCGCCCAACTTCCCAAATAGGTCTGCGAACGAATACCATCTCCGTATTTTTACCCATCTCCACCGATTTAATGCGCACATACACCGTAGCTTCCACGTTCGCATTCTTCCCGGCATGCATCAGTTTGAATGAAGCGCATATCTATCAACGATTTTTTGGAGAGCCGCGTCAATCACCTGTTCTATCAATCGCTTCCTGAAAGCTGATCGCCAGGAAGTCCGATGTGAAATACGCTGAAAGGAAACGTCCGTCAGGCATAGGATAAATGCTGATTTCCTCACCTCTGTAATCAAAGAATTTAGAAGGGAATGAACTGGAACAATATTTTCCTGGATGAACGACTCACCAACTCATAATCACCTGATCCCAGACTGCAATACAACACTTGATTCAATGGCGTATCCGGCCCATGAAAACTGATAAGCATTTTGTTCATCTGCTTACTAAGTCCGTGCGGAGTATCCTCAAGCCAAAGGTATGCAGATAGTTTTCAGATAAACAAAAAAGTTCGGAAGCATAAAGGAAGTGATTATCTTTGCTGCAACTCAACTGGTTGATGTCATCCACCATTCCTGCCATACGGTCTGTTTCCAGCACAGTTATTGCGCTTTGAGGCACTAGAGTATAGAGATTAAAAAATCTTTCTGACTCTCCACCTCATTCAACCTAAAGAATGAATACACCCTGAACCCCCAATATAGCAAACACTATGGACACAATCATGGCAATTTATGATAAGGCGTAACTTCATGGTTTTTCAGGCATCAAGTTTCGGCAAAAATAAGTATTTCTACTAATAAACAAAACAAATGTTTCAAAAACTTAGTAGATATAAAAAAGTTTTAGAATGCCCGCCTTTAAAACTCTATTTCCATTCCATCAAAAAGCCAGATGCACATCAGGAGGAAGCTTTTCGAGTTCGACATGCAATCCGGCATGATGACTCATGTGAATAAAATAAGTTTCGCGCGCACCAATGCGCTTTGCCGTCTCCAATGCCTCGGAAAATACTTGATGCGTAGGATGCGGCTTGACACGCAAGGCATTCACAACCAGAACATCCAAAGTCTTGCAATTGTTCATAGGAGTCTTCAGGCATGGTCAGCATATCTGCAATATAAGCCAAACGTTTTACCTATACGATATCCCAGAATAGGCAGACGCCCGTGCATCACCTGAAAAGGAATAATTCCGTATGATTGATAAAGAAGTTCTTTCCTGCCCACTTCTTGCAAGAAAATCTGAGGTACACCGGGATATTTTATGTTCCAAAACAATAGGGCATTCGCGCACGCAAGAGTGAGTTGCCGTATAGATTATCGGAATATATGGGAATCTCGCCGAAACGGCAGAAAGGACGAAGATCATCCAGTCCTCCAACATGGTCATAGTGCTCATGAGTAATCAGCACTCCATCTATTTTCCAAATGGGCTACCCTCAACATCTGTTCCCGGAAATCCGGTCCACAATCAATCAGTATCACCGCGTCATCCGTATGCAACAAAGAAGACGCACGCAAGCGGTTATCACGCGGATCGGCAGAAGTGCAAACTTCGCACTTACAACCTATTTCAGGCACTCCTGTCGATGTTCCGCTTCCTAATATTCTTAGTTTCACTTTAATTACATATTAATTATCAATCATCAGTTCATTCAAAAGCGACCTCTGATAATCATGATTACTTCAAATAAAATTCACTTCGGGATGTATGTCAATGCCAAACTTATCGCGAACTGACGCCCTTTACAGCATCCGAAAGAGCTACAATATCAGCCCCCGTTGCCCCACCCCGGTTTACAACACCAATGCCTGCTTATCATGCACGGCGGCAGGTCCCAGCGATTTCCCTTTCCAACCACACTGGTCTATCATCCAACCGCAGGAATTTTTATCCGGTCAGCACTCATTTCATAAAAAAGGCATCTGAGGATATTGTTCCCGTAAGGCTTCAAAAACTTCACGCGCAACGACAGGATTCATAAAGAAACTGCCTGCATTGCCCAATACTTTCGGATCAGGCAATTTACTTTCACGAATATCGATAATAACCTGTCGTAATGTCTTCAAGTCAACTTTCGGGTATTTCTCAAGTTCCTGACGAATAGTACCATAGTCCAATGTATAAGACTCTTTCTTACTCAAAGAGAAACCAACATACGTGACAAACACCTGCTTCATTTCCGGCCGTTTAAAAACACTGCTCCGGTATGAATAATCACATTCATCCGTTTGGTAAACATGCTTCACACCCTGTATGTTCACCGTTTCTACGAAAGAAATCAGATCTTTCACTTCCACGCCATAAGCACCAATATTTTGTACAGCCGAAGCCCCCACCTCCCCGGGAATAAGAGATAGGTTTTCAACTCCATACCAACCCCGATCCGCACAATAGCCCACGAAATCATCCCACACCACACCGGCACCTACACGCACCGAAACCTTTTCTTCATCTTCAGCCGTTACTTCAATGCCGCCAATACGCGAATGCAATATCACCCCTCATAATTTCCGGTAAACAACAGATTGCTCCCTCCGCCAATATGCAGATAAGGAGAAGTGATGCGTCCGGCGGCAATCAACTTCTCCAATTCTTCTACTGAACTGTATTCCAAAAACACGGCAGCTTCCACATTAAGCCCGAATGTATTCGGTATCTTACATTTAATTTTTTAATTATTAATTTTTAATTATTAAATGCTCGTATCCTCATATTTATATAACTCCCACTCTCCACGATGTCTGCGGAAATAGAAAATATTGGTATATCCGTTTCAATCCCATTTACTTTCAGGATTTTCGTATTAGAGTAATCGCTATTCTTTTGTCCGTAATTGATATTGGACAGTTTGTCTACAGGCAATACCGGACGGAAAGCATACCACTGATTCAAGTCGAGTGTAGTCTCCAGGATAGAAAAATTCATCATCCGGATCTATCGTAATATATTCCTAAAGGTTCGCGAATATGCCGGCTCTGATAAACACTATCAGTCACAAAACGCAAATAAAACGCAACGAAGTCTTCATTCTCCCCTGCTCTATCTGCCGGAGATTAATAGCTTCCAGCATCCAGACCCTTGGTATGTTCGAAATAGTATTTTTTCACCATACGGTTTTCCAGCAAAATCCATTCCACCTGTACGGATGTCAAGGCAGTATCTCCCACCAATTCCAAGTCATCTTCATCATCGAAGAGCAATGTGTAATAATGCTCTGGGTAAACAGATAATCATGCTCCCAGTCTCCCTCTATTTTCGAAGGTGTATCGACGTTGTAAAAAGACAACGGGAACTTGGTCCGCTGCCGTTGCAGGGCGGCATCCGAAGCATAACTATAGATAAAATCATCAAACGATTCATCCGCTTCTATTGGGCTTAGGGTCATTATCATCTTCAACCTCCGGCACAGTATCAGCCTTATGTGAAGCTGAATCCACCAAATTGGTGATTGTCGCAAAAGGATCCATCTTCGTCTTTTTGTTGCCGCACGACACCAAGAAAACGAGAAGAAAGAACCCTCAATCCTATTTTTTTCTATTCTTTACCGGCCCCTGAAGGTCACTTATTTAGTTTAGCTCTTAACTTCTCAAGCATGTCCACCGTCATGGACTCTAAATCATATTGCGGTTTCCAATCCCACTTTTTCACGAGTTAACAACTGTCATCCAAGCTGTCGGGCCAACTGTCGGCAATGGATTGCTCAATGGATCAATTCATATACCATTTCAAAATCGGGCACATGCTTTTTTATCTCCCGCAGATTTCCTCCGGATCAAAACTCATGGCAGCGATATTGAAAGCGTTCCGATGTCTTCAGACGTGTTGGAATTGCTTCCATCAACGAAATGGCTGCATTCAGCGCATCAGGCATATACATCATATCCATATAAGTACCGGTTTCAAAGGACATACGAACTTTTCACCTTTCACTGCGGGAGTAAAAATATCGACCGCATAGTTGTAGTCCCTCCTGGAGGAGTTACATTGGAAATGATGCCCGGAAAACGAACCGCACGAGTATCTACTCCATATTTAGTATAATAATAATCGCTCAACAATTCAGTAGTTACTTTGGTTACCCCATACATCGTACGAGGACGCTGAATCGTATCTTGCGGCGTTTTTTTACATGAGGTGTAGCTTCTCCAAACGAAACCGATAGAACTCGGAGTAAACACTGCGCAGCCATATTCACGTGCCACTTCCAGCACATTCCATAATCCGTCTATACCAATTTTCCAAGCCATGGCCGGGCGGCTTTCGGCAACCACCGAAAGCAAAGCTGCCAGATTATAAATCGTATCAATCTTGAATTGGCGCGCCACCACTTCAATAGACTGACGGTCGGTTACGTCGGCAATAGCAGAAGGCCCCGATGCTTTTAATTCTCCTTTAGGCATAGCACTCGGAATGTATCCGGCTATAACATGGTCATCTCCATAACGTTTACGCAATTCCAATCGTGAGTTCCGAACCTATCTGTCCGGTTGCTCCAATTACCAAAATATTCTTCATACGACTTATTTATAAGGTGCTCCATCCTTAGAGACGTGCAAATATACATACTTTTTTTTTCATTATTCTATCATTTTGCTATTGTTTATTTGAAGAAAAATCGTGTCCTTTGTATCGTTTAGTAATAAGATGACAAACTTTTAATTTATAAAGCTATGTACGGGGAAAATGAAAAGAACACCTCAGCAATACGCTTGCTGAAATTAAAGAGGCCGGACTCTACAAAGAAGAGCGCCTGATCGAGAGTGCGCAACAAGCCGCCATCACCGTAAAAGGGAAGGAAGTGCTGAATTTCTGCGCCAACAATTACCTGGGTTTGTCCAACCATCCGCGACTGATTGCCGCTGCCCAAAAGATGATGGATCACCGTGGCTACGGCATGTCCTCCGTTCGTTTCATTTGTGGAACACAAGATATACACAAAGAACTGGAAGCTGCTATTTCCGACTATTTCCAAACAGAAGACACGATTCTATATGCTGCCTGCTTCGATGCAAACGGTGGTGTGTTCGAACCTCTATTCAGCGAGGAAGATGCTATCATCTCCGATTCCCTGAACCACGCCTCCATCATTGACGGTGTACGCCTGTGTAAGGCCAAACGTTACCGCTATGCCAATGCCGACATGGCCGAACTGGAGAAGTGTCTGCAAGAAGCACAGGCCCAGCGTTTCCGCATTGTTGTAACAGACGGTGTATTCTCCATGGATGGCAATGTAGCTCCGATGGATCAAATCTGTGATCTGGCAGAAAAAGTATGATGCTTTAGTCATGGTAGACGAGTCTCACTCTGCCGGCGTAGTAGGTCCAACAGGCCACGGTGTAAGCGAGCTATTCAAAACTTACGGACGTGTGGATATTTACACCGGTACACTGGGTAAGGCTTTTGGCGGAGCCATGGGCGGATTCACCACGGACGCAAAGAGATTATCGACCTGCTGCGCCAACGCAGTCGCCCATATCTGTTCTCCAATTCTGTTGCTCCTGCCGTGATCGGTGCAAGTATCGAAGTCTTCAATATGCTGAGAGAAAGCAATGCCCTGCATGACAAATTAGTAGAAAACGTTAATTACTTCCGCGAAAAAATGACTGCCGCCGGGTTTGACATCAAGCCTACACAAAAGTGCTATCTGCGCCGTGATGCTGTATGATGCCAAACTTTTCGCAGATTTACGCCGCCCGTATGCAAGAAGAAGGCATTTACGTCACCGGATTCTATTATCCCGTGGTTCCGAAAGACCAGGCACGCATCCGTGTACAGATCTCTGCCGGACACGAAAGAGAACATCTTGACAAAGTGTATAGATGCATTCATCAAGGTAGGAAAAGAACTTGGAGTATTATCGCGCTAAAGCGCGATAAGCTACGGGCCACAAGTGACGAGTTACAAGTTGCTGCGCTGTATTCGTAAGCGAATAATTATTCGCCAGACTACCACACCGAAAGGAACTTGCAACTCGTCACTTGTAGCTTGTAGCTTTACCACCGGCAGCACCACCGTAAAACCTGCTTCCTTTCCCCCGGTTCCGACCACAGTTCGATTTTGCCCCCGCAATTTTTCTACAATCACCTGACAGATAGAAAGTCCCAAGCCGGCTCCTTGCGAAAACTCATCCTGTTTATAGAAACGGCTAAAGATCATTTTTCTGTTCTGAGAGTTCAATGCTCTTCCTGGTACCTTCCACATAGATAGCCACTGGTCCGATTCAGAAATTATTAACGGTATCCTAACTTGATATATCCGGTTTTAGAAACTTAGAAGCATTATTCAGGAAATTAGTGATCATCGTGTTGAAAACTTCAAGCGTCCTTATCAACCATACAATGTCCACCTGTACCGCATCCAACTACCTTTGATGAATTCCAACTGTTCGGGAATCAACATATCTGATGAGTCGGCATAAATACTGTCAACAAATCTTCATCTATTTATATCCTCCTCTGCGGAAGCAGTATCGCATTTTATAGCGAAACTCCCACCACTGCAGTGATAGTTCTTTCTCCTTTTTCATTAAAGTCACAACGCACCTGAGAAACCACTTTTGCCTGCCTAGAAATGTTTTTCCTGAAAAGCCTCACAATCCAGATATACGATACGAATAACTCCATTTCCCTTTTTCATATACGATATTTTATCTATCAACCGATAATTGAAATGAATGATAGCACGACATACTTTCCGGCACAAGAATGCACCATTAAAATACCGCCGTTCTCCCTGATCCGAACACGCTGTTCAAAACGCTCAGAAAAATCCATATATATATAGGCAGAAATGTATTTTCATTATCCAACTATCTTGATCCATAAACTGCAAACAAAGGTATCTAAAATATGTATAATCCCAAGAAAAAAAAAGAAGCTGTCTGATTTTTCAGACAGCTTATCTTGGCAATTCTATATCAAAAGACTATCTAACGTTCGCCCAATTTCACATCTACAAAAAGACACCTGTTGCACCGGCTTTTTCTTTATCATATCAACGATGCCTGCGGCAGTAGCCTCTTCTTCTACCTGTTCGCGTACAAATCCCCACAGGAAGTCCTGCGTTGCTTTATCTTTTTCGGCAGCAGCCACATCCACCAACTTGTCGATCATTTCGGATACACGACATTCGTGCTTGTATACCTGTTCAAACACTTCCAGCGGAGTACCGAAATCGGAACCATCCAGCTTATCAACTTTGGCTTTACCGCCACGTCTGATTACGTAATCAGCCAATGCACAGGCATGTTCGTTCTCTTCTGCCCCTGTTTTTTTCAACCAATGTGCCATACCACAATATCCTTCTTTCTCCATATAGAAAGACATAGCCAATACATGTTAGCCGACCACATTTCAGCTGTGATCTGCTCGTTAATTGCATTTTGTAATTTTTCAGTAATCATAATCGTATTTTTAAATTAAATTGAAATCATTACAAAAGTAACAATGATACACTGACATTGTTCATTTGATAACATTTTTTATATAAAATAACCGGATTGACGGGCGTTTCCTGCAAAATCGTCTCAGCATTGAAACAGGGACACTCCTTGACCCACTCTTCCGGTTCATTTCACCGTTGCCGTTCAAGTCAGGGCTAAAGGTCACGATGCCCTACCAGCCGGGGAACCCGGATAATCCCTCAACAACAGCATCACCAATACACGGAGAGAGTGTTTCTGCAAATCTGTTCTTGTATCAGCAGCCCGGCCATTCCATCCAGGCCACCTTCATAGCACACACCAATAGAGTGAGCATTATATCCGCGAACATGCGCACCAGATTTTTCAACGGGCGAAGACTCTTTGATATCCCCGTTCTTCCTTATATAATAATGATAACCCGCGAGAATCCCCGGCGCAGGTGGTCTGTGATTAAGTCATATTCCGTATAGCAACGGTCAGCGCGGGTGGCGCTGCAATGAATGACGATTAAATCAATTTTTCTCATAAGATATTAAATTAGGTCACGCATCACTTTCACCGTCATGGCATGCGCGCTCAAGGCACCCAGAACGGCAGAGGCAATAGCGATGACAATCTTCAATACAGTATCCAAAGATAATTTTTTCATAATTATTCAAGTTTAGGTTAGTTATTAAAGAATCAGCTATCCCAGCGGATTTTCATCCAGATCACCGTCCCGCCGGAGTTAGACCACCGGAATTACCTCCCTCCGATGATCCGCCTTCATCCTCCCTTTTTATCCAGAGCAAAGGATACATTGGCGGACTTCGGGTTTCGGCATGGTTCCATTTACCAAGTTTCAATCCTTTATCCGGTACAAAACGGATATTCACCCGTTTGATATTCTTCACCGTACAATCCTGCCGAATTTTCTCCACGCCCGAACAGCGGAACGTCATGTGAAATATCCCAAACTGATCCAGTTTCACTTTGTCTCCGTTGCCAAATTTTCCTGAACCTCCTCTACAATGCTTCGATCACGTGTTTCACATCTCCTTTGGTCATAGCACAGCTTTTCTGTATACGGTGGCAAGGGTATCAATATCTACCGTTTTGCACGTACCGGGTTTCTGACGAAGATAGAACAATTGCGGAGACGCTTTATCACTCACGATTTTTCTGCGCTGGAAGCGCTCTACAAAGGTACATCCATAAATCAAAAGAGTTAAGGTTTAGAGTTAAAAAACATTCTGTAATGCCTTAAGCACTTCACAAAGATACAACATACGGTAGGCCAAGTCAAGTGTTTCGTTATTTATTTTCCACAAAAACAATTATTTTCCACCTTATATCACGCACCATCCCTCACTCGACTTGTGCCCGTAGCTACTTCGCATTCTTCATCATCCACTCCATCGGCGGCACATATTCCCCCATTTTCGTCAGGCTGGAGTTATGGCCAAAGTAGATATCACCCGTCTCCATTCCTATGTTTCGCCATGATCACCACTCCAAGCCCCTCGGAGGGATACTTGCTTTATGTTCCGTCGGTATTCAAGCCATGCAGGGCGGGACGATACAACAACATCACCATATCGGCATCCTGTTCGGATTGCCCTTTCACGCAAATCGCTTAGAAGCGGACGAGGGACGCCCTTCGTCTCAGTACGATTCAGCTGGCTGAGCAACAACACCGGTACATCCAGTTCCTTCGCCATCACCTTTTGCCTTCCGGTGGCCTGCGCCACTTCCTGTTCGCGGTTACGATTATTCCGGTCGGATTTCATATCACAAAGTTGCAGGTAATCCAGAATAATCATATCACATTCTCCCTTACTTTTCAGCATACGGGCCACGGAACGCACATGATCCATGCTCACCACCGAACTATCATCTATACGGATGGGCAATTGCGAAAGTCGTTGTGAAGCCTCGCGCACCTGCCGCAACTCACTCGTATCGAGCTGTCCCCGCGCAAATGCGAGGCATCCACATTTTCGGTAGCGGCAAGCAGCCAGCGATCTCCCAGGCGTTCACCCTGCATTTCCAGACTGAAGACCACCGTATGATAACCGGCTGCCGCAGCAGTCTTCGCCAAGTGAAGGGCAAAGCCGTTTTCCTACTGCCGGACGGGCAGCGATGATGTTCAAATCTCCACGCTGCCATCCCGAAGTCAGTTTGTCCAGATCGGAGAACCCCGTGGAATGCCCGTAATGCCATCCGGCTACCTTCCACACGAGTCTCCACTTGCGCCAAAGTGTCTTCCATCAGTTGTCCCATGGTGCGAAGATGATCTGCCGTTCCCATATCCCCTTCAAGATGGTCGAGCAAATCGTGTATGCCTCCCAGTGCATCCGTGATGTCTACGGATTCATCGGCAGCGGCAGCCAACTGCTTGTGCGAACCGATAATCATCTCCCTGCGGATAAACAGTTCCCGAAGTATACATGCATGATATTCCACATGTGTCCCCTGACGCTATGCGCGAAGCAATCCTCGTCAGATTATAGGGGCCGCCCACTTTCTCCAGAGCGCCACGCGCGGCCAGCCTCCTCTTCACCGTGAGGATATCTATTTTCTTTCCTGCATGGAACATGGACTGAACAGCGGCAAAAATCATCCCGTTCACCTCAGTGTAGAACATCTCGGACGCAACTTATCGGCTACCAAGGCAATCGCCTCACTCTCCACCATGCAAGCGCCAATCACGGCTTCTTCCAGATCGGCGTCCTGCGGGTTCAAAATTTCTTTTTCTTTCACCTGTTTCTCTATTTATCCGGTTCAATTGTCATATTCATCCTGAAACATCTTGTCGGCCAGATATTTCACCGCCTGCCCGGCAGTACTTCGTATCCCGTAAGTGGAAGAAATAGTCGTCGATATTTTCCAGGGCCATCTTTTCTCTCCTTCTGTGATAATCGTTTCCACTCCCTGAGTGCTCCTCCCGATTTTGGCGAGGCATACGAGTGGTTTCATGATATTCATTCCAAAACAGTCCGAAAGATTCTTCAACGGTAGAATCAGCTGCTGTTCCGTTCTTTCTCTTACCTGTCCATACATCGTAAGCGGGAATGCGGATATGGCTGGCGCAATCCCTTTCACCAGTTCGATACTGCCGTTGGTAATCAGCCGTATGAAGCAGCGTCGTGTTCGTCCGAGACTCCACCCCAGTATCTCCGCCCACTGGCTGTATGAAATCACCGACTCGCCCCGGGCACAAAGCACCTCCCTACTCTCACGTTTCACCACCGCTTCCGCATAATTCACATAAGTCAATATCCGCAAAAAGCATCCATATCTCCTCCGGCTTCCGGTGTTCATCAAAGGCTTTCAACAGCAAGTCACGCGGAATCATCACATAGCCGATGGTTTTCAATTTTCGATCCATATTATTTTCTGATTATTTTTAACTGAGTGCAAAAAGTAAGGTAAGAAACAGACTTTGCTTCTCTCCCTGTTCGGACGGTTTGCAATAGCGCATTTGTGGTTTAACCTTGCGTACAAAATCATCATTCAGTACTACCACTTCAGTAAACGGGTATCCGTACAGGTTAGCAATCAGGATAACATACTGATTACAAGCATATAATCTTCTTTCAGTGAGCAAGTATCCATACAGCTAACCGTACATGAATAAATAATATAAGAAACTAAAAAAGGATATATTAAAAAATATATCCTTTGTACTTTCCGTAGATTTGAAGACAGATGCCTCGATTATTTAAACATGGGCTTTTCAACCTCCTCCTTTGCCTGATCGGGAGCTCCCAGTCCACGGATTATTGCAGCAATCTGCAACGGAGTCAGCATAGTAGTTTTATCCGTATAACCCGCTTCCAATAAATCGGCATATAGTTTTTGGCAATTCCTTGACATGCTTTCGAAACGAACGGATGGACGAACTGTTATGTTCACACGGATAATACGCCTGTGCTACTTCGGACAACGGATGGCAGCCTGAAACATCCAGTCAAAATTTCTTTCTTTCATTTTTTATCTTACTTTGTTTTTAGTTGATACAGAGAAAACACCCTGCTTTTGTTAAAAAAAGAACAATGCAAAGGTAGAAAGAAGTTATTAGTAAGGAAATACGAAACTCACAAGTCGGGTTCTTATCTTCCCCGCTCTTTCTTAAAATAAGAAATTACAGTGGCAGGACTGATGAAACGATGATTCGGGTATGTAAGCGACTTTCAAACAAATAGCGGGAAGAAATAACGGTGCAGAAATAAGTGTAATTAAGATGGTGTAGGTGCAGATGATGCTGAAGACGATCATACACACGGGAAGCATAAATAAAGAATTCTTCCACTTCCAACACGGGGAATAATGCGATGGCGGCGATGTTGCTTGCCGATACGATCTATCATGTTTAATACATATTCCATTTGTCTGATGTTATCCTCATTATTCTGCATACTAAGCAGTAAGGTTTCCAACCGTTCTTGCTGGCAGGCATAGCGTTGTCTAGCACGTTCCAACCGTTCTTCCAACTGTTTTTTTGTCACGAATTTCATACTTTTTTTTTATTAATTACTGATATTATTTAAAATACAGAAGACGCGGAGAGTAAAAAGTGGATACCGTTTTCTTTGATTTTCCGTATCTTCCTTCACTTCGCGCCTCCCGCACTATTGATTTACATCAGACGGTTCGATCACCGCTAAAACGGAATTTTATTCCATCCTTTCCTGTACGCAGCGGGTAGTGTGTGAGCGTCATAATTTCGTAATCCACCAATTTCCGGCACAGAACTACCACTGTTTCCATCTACCCTGAACACAGACAGTCCCTCTACCGCAGTGGCATATCCCACCAATCCTACATTATTCAATTGAGTTATTACAGGAGGATATCCGGTAAAACCGTATATAAAACTTGTTGCCTGTATCATCATAATTAAGCAATACTCCACCATCATTCTGCGCACTTTTAGGAATCGCGGTTGCATTGCGATCCACCAGAACCTTAAGCTCTTTTTTCTGAGGTGGGGCTCCCGCCAGCCGGCGGGACATGGATCATGAATCGTCTTAGCAGTGCCCCATGACGGAAGAGGGTTGTCCGTACACCATTCCCATCCTCCGTTTCCGGCAATTGATAGCGGATTCCGTAAGCATTCTGCAACGAAGTCGCCCCTTTTCCGATAGACGACGGTACAATCGCATGAAAACCATCCGGTTTATACCTGTTCATAATGTGTTTGGGCGGAGCATCCGCACTTAGTGTAAAAGTATACACACTCGGTAGTTTCTGTGTCGTGTAACTACTCCTCCGGGGAAAGGATCTTTGCGCCACTTCTGAAAGTGAAAGCCATTGTTGTGGGACATTGTAAGAATATCTTTCGGGATGGCGTTGACCGCTGCCTCATAGGCGCCCAGATTCCGATCCATCATAATAGCGGCAGTGCCGTCAGAGCCACTGGGTGGTATCAGTTTCAGCTTCCGCTTTGTCTCCGGAATCAACACCGTTTCGGAGCCCGAGACATCGGGATGATAATCCGTCACCCACACGTGCCGGCTCCAAAGCGATATTTCCTGTGCCACCCACCCCTCGTCATAGGCAGCAATCACACCACTTCCACCGGAAGTATTGGACGCCACACGACAGTAAATGAGGCACTCTCCCACTTGCTTTGCGGGAACCAGCGTGGGGTCCGAGCCGTCCGTACGCTTTATATCCACAATATTGGTATGGTCGTTACTGCCGTTCGCAATCCCCATCACGGGGTCGCCCACATCACCGTTTTCCTTAGTCTGCCAGAGTAGCTTCACGGATTTGATCCCGAACTACTGCACCACTCCACCAGTTTATCATTCGTGACAGGACTTCCCGCCCGCTGAAACGAAAAACGGATCGAAACAGAATGCTCCACCCGTGCAATCATGAAACAGTTGGCAGTAGGCAGAAGATTATTATTACTTTCGGAAGCGGGTATAGGGTCGATATAGGTCACACGACCGTCGTTCGTAGGAATACCCGTATGGTTGAAATCGACGGTATAGTTGTAGTTGGTATTGCTGAGGACATTGAAACCGATGCTTCCCTTACCACCCAGATACACACGATAGTCCAGTTTTTCTTTGTATCCGTTTTGTCCACCGCTACAAAATTTACGAAAGCGCTCCCTTGCGGCGCATTGGCTTTTCGTGCGCAGCGCGTCCGAAGTGGCGGCAGCAGAAGTGCCGCGAACATTGGCGGGAATCCAACAGGAATAGCTACCAGTGTTGCTCACCGCAGGCACTTCAAGCGTAGTGAACTGCTGGATAAGGGACGGATATGTGCCATCGTTTTCATCCGGGCGGCTATCACGGTATATCCCAGGGGGACGCTTTGAATTAAAATCTGCTTCATGTCAAAATCACTGACGGTGTAGGTCCATGTCACTGTGAGGCGGGTTGCCAGGCGCTTTCAGCCGGAGGCGGACATCATAAGCTCCATCGGGACTCTGAATAATATACTTGTTGGTACCTTCTTCCTTCACTATTTTCACGTGTTTCAAGTGGAGTACATAGGGCATCTTGTTCATACTTGTCTGGTTTGACGGGTCTATCCGTTAATCACTGCCAAGTCGGCTGTTATATTTTCCTGTACATTTTGCAATGTATTGGTGCCCAAATCTGTTTTAACTGTTTTACACCGTCTCCATGCGCCACAATTACTAATTGACAATCTCCACTTTCTTGCAACGTTACATCAAGGGAGTGCCAATGGTGGCACTTGGCAAAATGGTACCGCCAGGTGTTTGCCCGCGGAGTCGTATTGCCTGATTTCCAGATTGTACAAAGCATCCGAGTGAGGTCGGTTACATCACGGGGGGTGACGGGGGCACAGGCTCGCGCTGAAGGCGGTATAACCGCCTTCAGCGCGAGCCCGGAGGCGAGCCTGAGGCGAGCCCGAGGCGAGCGAGGCGAGCCCGAGGCGAGCCCGAGGCGAGCCTCGAGGCGAGCCCGAGGCGAGCCCGAGGCTATTTCATATCCTTCGGTTTCGGGGGCAAAGTCGAATGTCAGCGGCACCGTCACCAGTTTTCCGCTATCCACCGATTTCCTCCTCGGTTATCCTATCCTCACATCCAGCCAGTCCTCCCATAAGTGCAACCAGCCCTAAAAAACATAGTAAAAATACTTCTAAATTTCATTTGTTTCATATTTATATCAATTTTAGACAATAGTTCATTTTTCCGAAACAGACGGTCTGTTCACGACAAACAGACCATCCGTTCCACTGTAACAGACAATCTGTTTTTGCATAAACAGACTATCCGTTTTCATTCTTCATTCCTGCATACAGCGCAGGCGATCCGAATATCGGAAAAGCCGTCCCGCCTCATGCAACTGCTGTGCACGGGGCGGGACGGAAAACTAAATGACAATTATCCTTTTCGGATATATCCTCCTAAATCAACTTCGCTTCTCTACAATCCACTTCTCAATATTCCGCGTCTTGCTACTGAAGTTCACGCCAATCTTGAACAGTTGCCGGCTGTCCCCTTCAAAAGGAAGCGCATAGCCTTTCTTCTCGTTAATCTGCGCCATGGCCTCGGCGGTGCCTTCCAGCTTGAATTCCATCACGTAGATGAAACGGTCCGTCTGCAACACCAGGTCAATGCGCCCTGTCCGAAGTGTGACGCTCTGCATTGACGTAGAATCCCAACAGTTTGAAAACGATGAAGAGCACATTCTGATAGTGCAACTCCAGTTCTTTCACCAATTCGTAGGGGGTATCGGCAAAGAAACTGCGAAGACGGCTGAAGAAAGAGTCAATGTCTTCCGGCACGCAACTCCTTCACGAACTTTTGTATCTCGAAAGGGATTCCTCCACTTTATTGAGCCGGGTATAGAAAGGTACCAAAAACTTGATGAAGCCCTCTTCTACCTCCCTGTTCGGGAAACCGAGACGATAAAGGCCGAACTCCTTGTCATAGCCCTTTATGGTGAGATACCCACTCTGAAAAATCACAGGAATAGGGTCTTCGTCACCGTAGATGCTATTCAGAACATCGGCATCAGTCTGTACGTGTGCCATACGTTCCAAATCATAATGATTACGTTTTTAACAATTCCACAAGATAGGTAGGCGTACCTGTCTCAAACCAATAGTTACTGATCTCCTTATATTTGAAAGCATTCAGCAGACTGAAAGGATTATAGATGCCTATGGAGTTATGCGTAAAATGATAACCGTCATAATTCCTTTCAGGCGTGAGCAGAGAGCCTCATACGTCAGTTCCTGCGCTTCGGCAAATTCGTGAAGTTCCGCTTCCAGATTCTCATGGATTTCCCGCTCACTGACACCACAGATTTCAACGTATGCGTTCCGCATCGAAATGTCGTCCAGGTTATTCAGGTCACTGAACACGCTTATCTTACCAAACTTCGTAACCCCGTCAGCAAAGCAAACTTGATGCAGCCGTCCAGTCTTCAACACCCCATAAAAAGGGTTTCAGCATATTCCGAAAACTTTTTGTAATTCTTCATTGCCGATGGCTTGCAACATAGGTTTATCATACTCGTCCACAAGGATGACGACACGTTGGCCCGTCTGCTGACAAGCGCGCTCAATAATTCCCGGCAAAACGCAATGAAAGGGAACGCTCGGACGGATTAGCGCCGTAAAGTTCTTCCCATTTGGCAGTGACTTCTCCAGAATGTTATTAAGACTTTCGGGAGTATCATACTTTTCAATATTAAGGTCCAGATGCAATATAGGATATTTTATCCAGTCCTTTTCCAACTTTTTCCATCGCCAACCCGGTGAACAGTTCCTTCTTCCCCAGGAAATAGGCTTCGAGGGTAGAAACCAGCAAACTTCTTTCCGAAACGGCGCGGACGACTCAAGAAGTAATAACGCCCCGTTTTTACCATTTGATACATCAATGCAGTTTTATCAATATATAGAAATAGTTATCTCTACGAATTTTTTCGAAATTCTGAATACCAATAAGATAAATCTTGCTGCTCATACACATTGCTTTTTACATTGTTTACGTACAGCAAAGATAGCAATTGTTTTCCGTTATTCCAGCATGTCAAAAGAGCGAATGTATAATAACTTTTCAATTCTATTCTTGTTCCTGAATACAGCGGAGTTGATGAGCGTCACTTGAGTATATATCTCCTCTTATTTTATATTTCCCATTATTAATAAGAAACCAGAACATCCATCCATTATTCCCATTCTTGTTTCTGGAATATAATCCTGCAAAGGTCCCGATAAAACCAAAAGTGGTCGTACTTCTGTCATATCCTGAAAAACGGAGAAAAACTGAATGTCCGTCCTTCGGTCAAAAAACAGCAGACAGCCCCCGTCATCGGTCATTGTCGCCCTGTTTTTTTATATTCGTACTATTGAGTGAGGAACCTCCTTGCACTAAAGCGTTGAGATCATCTTTGGACGGCACTCTCCATCCCGCAGGACATGGGTCGGATAATGTCTTATTCGTTTCATCCCACCCTTTGGGAGAATCCCCTTCCAACTACCATAATATAAAAGAGGATTTTGGCATGACACCTGCAAAACTGGGATTTAATGATCGACTGCCATTCACTATATAAGTAAGTCCATCTGCACCATAACGATTCAACATCCCCTCGGTGGAGTGGACGAAGTCTTATTAGTAACTTCAGCTATTTTTTTGGCTGTATAGCTACTGGGAAATGGATCTTTACGTCCCCACTGATAGTGGAAACCGTTAGCTTTGGACTTATCCACATATGTTTCCGGCACCTCGTCGAGGTAGCCTGCCATCGCCCCTAAACTCCGATCCATCATAGGCAGCACACTTGAATTATTCCATGAAAAAGCAATTTCCTGTTTATTTTCCGGGTTCCAAGACCTGTTCACCCCCACGGGCATCCGGCTTATAATCCGTCACCCATATATGCCAGCTCCAAACAATATTTCCCGTGCCATCCGGACCTGTCGTACGCAGCAATCACTCCGTTACCTCCGTGGTGTTGGCAGCTACACGGCAATAGATGCGACATTGCCCTTTACCGTTGGCAGGATTCCCACTGATGTCATTGTTATCTATACGTTTGATGTCTACAATATTGGTATGGTCATCATCACTATTAGCAATCCCTATTACAGGATCACCGATATCACCGTTTCACGGGTTTGCCAAAGCAGCTTTACTGATTTGATGCCTGTACCGGCAGTGCCATACCAGCTGGTCATTTGTGAGTTGGTGATCTCTGTTTTGTTTTGTTGGAATGCGAAAGGGTCGAAGCAAAAACGCACCGCCCGGTTCCACCATAAAGCAGTTGGCGGTAGGCACCAGGTTATCATTATTCTCCGAAGCCGGATAGGGTCGATATACGTCACACGATTATCATCTGTAGGTATGCCAACATGTGAAAAGTTCACGGTATAAACATAATCCTTGTTGCGATACATATTGAAATCCGTTGAAGGACGGAACCGATATAAACACGGTAGTCGAGCTTTCTTTCCTTTACGTCGCCTGTCTTCGCGGCTATAAAATTGAAAAAAGTACTGCCCACAGGAGCGTTGGCTTTCGTACGCTGGGTTTCTGTGGTGGAGGAAGCGCTTTCGCCACGCACATTGGCGGGCACCCAGCAAGAATAGGAACCGCTTGTGGATTCAGCTTCGGATATGGGGATGACAAGCGTGGTGAATTGAGACACGATGGAGGGATAGGTACCGTCAGTCTCAGGCTTATCAACGATGGTATAATTCAGCGGCACACTCTGAATAAGGAGCTGCTTCAATTTGTAATCCGCCACGCTGTAATTCCATGTCACGGTCAGGCGGGTAGCCAGACGTTTCAGCATCAGACGTGTGTCGTAGCTGCCGTCAGGACTCTGGATGACGGCTTTATCGCCAACTTTAACCACTTTCACATGCTTCAAGTGAAGAACATAAGGCATGGCGTTCATGTTCGCTGACACAGAGGGATCAATCGTATTAATCACGGAAGATTTTACAATCATATTTCGTACATTATCTAATGAATTAGTGCCTAAAGGAAGATACTGCCCCTACCGCTGCCACGAGCTACCAATACCAACTGGCAATCGTCGATGTATTCAAAGCAACTTCCAGACTTGTACCGATAGTTACAGTACCGTAATCTTTCCCTGTCAGATGATTGCCGGCAGCGTCATATTGACGGATTTCAGATTGTAAAGATGATCCGGAACATCGGTCGAGGCACGGGTTTTGCACATCGGGCAACAGAGGCTCGCGTTGAAGGCGGTGTAACCGCCTTCAACGCGAGCCGTTGCGGCGAGCCGTTGCGGGCGAGCCGTTGCGGCGAGCCGTTGCGGCGAGCCGTTGCGGCAGCCGTTGCGGCGAGCCGTTGCCGTTGCGGTACAGTTCACTGATGGATTCTTCGGCAAAGCCGAAACTCAAAGGCACTGTGACCAGCTCTTGCCCTGACACGGATCATCCATCCGGTCATCACATCCGATAATACCGCTACATAGGGCTGTAAGCCCAAAAGCAAATAAACACTTCTTTTAAATATCCGTTTCATAGATTCTTTGTTTCAAATTATCAATGTTAGCATAAGAACTTCCGGAAAACAAACCGTCCCGCCCTGTACACTGCTGTGCACGGGCGGACGGAAACAATATTATGCTTCTAAAGGATGAAAACCTACATAAGAAAAAAGTACGTGTGCTATAGCCACCTGCTGATATTCCGTGTCTCTGCACTGAATTCCACACCCAACTTTATCACTTCGCGTCCATCGGCTTGGTAAGGGATCAGATAACCTTGTCGTCAATCTGTCGCAAGGCTTCTTCCGCCGTTCCGTTCAGCTTAAATTCAAAGACATGCGTAGATATATTTGAGGGGTCTTGACTATGGCGTCTGCACGACCAGCGGCACTTTTGACTTCGACTTGGGTGAACTGGCCCCCTGGTCACTGTTCGTCATCGAAGCTATATAGAATGGGACAAGAAAAATTGATAAATCCATAGCGAACCTCGTCGTTGAAACTGCAACAGGTAATTACCAAACTCCTTGTCGTAATCCTTTATAGTGAGATACCCGCTCTGGTAGATCATCAGCGGAATCGGGTTATTAGCTTCTACGGTACTCGGAGAACATGGAAGCCGGGCTTCGATACCATTGAGCAGGGTGCCGAAGATCATACTCTCCGACTTCTGGAGCATTTCCACGAGAAAGGTCGGAGTACCCGTCTGGAACCAGTAGTTACTGAATTTGAAGCCATCAAAAACATTGAGCACACTGAACGGGTTGAATACTCCCTCCATAAACTCGCAGAAATGATAACCGTCATACGTAGCCTCCATTTTAGTAAGGGTTTCTTCCACGTCAGTTGATTGGCTTCCGCCAATTGTTGAAGTTCAGGGGTAAAGGTGTCGATCAGTTCCTGCGGGTAATGCCACAAACAGTAGCGTACTGGGGCTTCATACTGATGTCATTCAGTTGGTTCAGATCACTGAATACGCTAACTGCCGAGAACTTCGTGACTCCCGTCAGAAATACGAAGCGCAGATAGCGGTCGGCACTTTTTCAGCACGCCGTAAAAAGGCCTTCAAGGTCTTACGGTAATCTTCCAGCAAGGCATCATTGCCGGGGCTTGCAGCAAGGGTGTCGTATTCATCCACCAGCACTACCACGCCGCAGCCCGCCTGTTCGGAAGCACGGCGGATAACACGGAGAAACGCGTGGAAAGAGTATTTTCATCCACACCATTACCATATTTAAGTTCCCATTGGGTCAGTTGGTTACTGAGAATATTACCCAAACGTTTCGGGAGAGTCATACTTTTTCTGCATTCAAATCCAGATGCAGCACCGGATACTTTTCCATTCCGTCTCCATCTTTTCGATGGCAAGACCTTCAAAGAGTTCCTTCTTGCCTTCGAAGTAAGCCTCGAAAGTAGAAAGAAGAAGGCTCTTACCGAAACGGCGGGGACGGCTCAGGAAATAAGGATTGGACGCGAAAGCCATTTTCCAAATCAATTCGGTCTTATCCACATACAAATAGTTACCCTTGCGAAGCTTCTCAAAAGTTTGTATCCCGATAGGAAGCTTGCGCAGCAATGCATTATATTCCATAAACATCCATTTTTCTTTTTAATAGGTTCAAAGATAATCATTATTTCCCATAATCAATCGCTGATATTTTATCAAATCAATCAATTGCAGGAAAAAGCGAACTTTTTTTGTTGATAGTTACCCCCGATGGTATTGGCAGCTACACAACAATAAAAGTTCTGCATTCATTGACATGTTTCGGCCTGTCTTTTCAAAAAGCCTCTCCCAATGCCCCGGCTACTATATAGTGCAACCCACACAGCAAAGGGGCAAAGGGAAAGGTTCTTTTATTTCCTTGTTTTCCGTTATTCCAGTATGTCAAAGAGCGAATTGTAAAAGAAACCATCAAGGTTTCTTTTGAATATTATCCTGCACACATCGTACAGAGAAACCGAATTTCCAGTCGATAGGATGCGTCACAGAAATTTGATTGTCCTGAATCTGATAAATCATCATACCGCTCGTAGTCTTCGTTCCACGTTCAGAAGTCCACTGATAAACCGTATTATTCTTCTTATCGGTAATTGCCACCCATTTCACGAAGCGAAACGGCAGGAAAGAATATGGATTTATCCCCATCGGACCCTTGAAGTTCCATGAAAGTAAATGAATCCCGAACCCACAAAAATCCGGTTCTTGTACTGCACGGTAATGGAAGATATGGTAGAGCCATTGTAGAACATTATGTTGTTGAACTTCGGTTTTATCGATTCCAGTGCTCGGTAGTACCATCATTGGCGCCGAATCCTATCCCACAATGCTTGAATGTTGCCATCATCGTTAAAGATAGAAGGATTATATCCTATAAGTTTCGATTGCGTAATGCCATTGGAGGGTACTCTCTCCATCCTTTAGGGAGGATCGTAAATAGTTTTAGGACCATCCCCATTCCAATTGTAAGAGATATCAGAAAATTGATAATTGTCACCTGTACAAAACGTCAATGGACGCTGTACGAGTTGATCCAAAGTAGTCAACTTCATCTTGTCAATATCCAACGGTTCCCCTACTTCATCAAATAGTCTTCGTCTCCCTCGTCGTGCCGTCCCGCCGCAGCAAAGAACGGATCTTTGCGCCCTCCCCTGATAAAGCAAACCGAGAAAGTGCGCCTACCATCAATCTGGTTATCTTGCATACCTGCCTTGGTAGCCCCCAAATTGCGATCCATAATGACACACTTGTAAAAGGCTCCTGCAGGATCCGTCCACGAAACACCCTGATATACCTGTACCGCACCACCCTGAGTGCCTTCGGGCATTGTCAATGGCGACATCACGGGTAGTGGCATCGGTTATTCTACGCATCCAGTCCAACCGCACGTAATCGCTAATCCAGATATGCCAACTCCACACGGTCACATTTGACGCATTTACAGCTTCTATCACTGCATTTCCGCCTTTTGGTTACAGGTACTTTTACGTGTACCAATGCATTGTTCAGATCGTTTATATCAGTAGTATTTACCAGATTAGTATGATTATCCGTATCTACCACATACCCCATCACTAAATCACCCGAAGTTCCGGTATCTTTCGTCTGCCACAGTACCCGGACATGGTCGATGGTTTTCGCAGCAGACAATGTAGCGCCATCCGTCAAATAAATATTCCACCCATTAGTACCCGCTTCATGCTTATAAGGGTTGAAACAGATATTCGTACCCGCAACATCATCAGGCAGTTGCTGGTGGGCACAAGGTTAGTACTGATTACCGGAGTCTGATCCAATAATTGGATGCGACCGTCTCCGCGATAGTTGGTAGAGTTAATATTCAATGTCCAGGCATAATCGGTGTTCTCCAGCAAGTTGAAGTCGGTGGAGCATCACCACCCAGATAAGCCCGGTAATAAAGACGTTCATTCTTAGTGGCATTATCCACCACCACTTCCGCATACGAAGCGGCATCGGGCGCATTTTCTTTCGTGCGATAATAGGAAGAAGAGGCGGTGGCTGAAACTCCGCGCGCATTGGCAGGTATCCACAAAGTTTTTGAACCGGCTGACAGGTCAGCTGCATCGGTAAGGCGAAAGTAATCGATAAATTCTACAATGGCGGACGGGTATGTCATTCCCCCACTCTGTTTGAGTCGATGCAGGAAGAAGCCGGTAAACCGCCGGTACCTGGCAAAACCTGACTTCCTTCAAAACATAGTCCTTATCCGTCAGATTATTGTTCCACGCCACCGTCATCTTTCGCCGTCAGGCGCTTGAGCAGCAGGCGGGCATCATGTGTGCGCCATCCACGCTCTGGAATGCCGCATCCGTCACTTTGACATGGGGCAAATGGAGAATATAGGCATCTTATTTATGTTCACCCAGTCGCACTTCTGTAGTTCCATCGGTAGGAATAGCGTCGAAATAGCTTTTTATCCATAGTCAACTTTTTGAAGAGCCGAAATGCTATTGCCAAAACTAAGAGAAGTATTGCTCCCTCTCCGCAAGCAACAATCACCAACTGACAATCGTCCAAGGCATTTAGCGTAATAGTCAGCTTCTTACCTGCATCCGTAGCTCCCGAAAAGCTTTGAGATTTCTTCAAGCTTCCGCCGCTGTCATATTGCAGGATACGAAGTTCATACAAATGATCGGGTTGCGTCAGGCCGCCATTCCCTTGTACGAACCGGCACAGGCTGTGCGGAAAATGCACCGCCTTTGCGAGGTGTCCCGCCGCGCGTGTCCTTCGTCCTCCGGTTGCGGTATATCCGTCTTCTTCATTGGCAAAAGCCAATGAGAAAGCCGTCACTTACGTAA
>VOFC01001119.1_pt1 | contig 33408 bp, 47 predicted proteins | sample 5384161 | NCBI WGS metagenome assembly VOFC01 (sample SAMN12384722, study PRJNA508395) | human gut metagenome | isolation source: healthy gut B | host: Homo sapiens
GATCACAGCACTCAAATCACTTTGCCGGGAAAAGAGGCATTTCTGTACATTCCTTTGAAGCACCGATGGCTTTTTCGGAGTTTAAGCTGCTTTCAGACGGTCTGATCCCGGTTGTTGTGCAGGACTACCAGACAAAGGATGTCCTGATGGTCGCTTACATGAATGAAGAAGCGTACCTGACAACACTGCGGACAGGCAAGATGACCTATTACAGCAGAAGCCGTAAGGAGCTTTGGATCAAAGGCATGACAAGCGGTCATTTTCAATATGTCAAAGCACTTTCCATTGACTGCGACAACGATACACTGCTTGCCAAAGTCAAACAGATTGGTGCAGCCTGTCATACAGGCAATTACAGCTGCTTTTACAGAGATCTCATTCCCATGAAGCTGTAAAACGGCAGTTTCGGTTCTTTCTTCTGAGGTAAGTCCATATGCTAAAAAAGGATAAGCGGAGCAGGTATGGAACGAGAAGAAAGAAAAACAGCATTTTTCTACGGAACGAAAGCTGGAAACCATCTCATTTCTGAGAAGGAGTGCAGCAGAAAATAAACAAAGACTGTGTCAGGCGGATGCTATTTTAAACGGGCAGCCTGCTGACAGGATCGATTTTACCAAACAGACAGACAGTGCAGCATCTGTGCGGGAAGAGGAACCCTATGAGCCAAAACTGCTATCAGGTTCTTTTTTCTTCAGATGTCTGATCGCACTTGCCTGTCTGTTTATCTTTCTGATCTTAGGGCAGACCACGGAACCAAAAAACGCGGCAGTACATAAATACGATCAAGGGACAGATTGAAACAGATTATTCGGAAAATATGTTTGATTTTATCAGACAGATACCGTATACTTTACCTTATGAGAAAACGAATGTTAAAGGATGAAATCCTGTTAAAAATCGAAAAACCTGCCCGTTATCTGGGCGGAGAAGTCAATTCAGTCATGAAAGAGAAGGAAAAGATCGACATCCGGGTTGCCATGTGCTTCCCGGATGTTTATGAAATGATTGGTATGTCTCATCTCGGGATCCAGATCCTGTATGATATGTTCAACCGCTATGAAGATACCTGGTGCGAGCGAGTGTATTCTCCATGGACAGATCTGGATGAGATCATGCGCAGGGAGCATATTCCGCTTTTTTGCGTTGGAATCGCAGGATCCGATTAGGAGTTTGATTTTCTTGGAATTACGATCCAGTATGAAATGTGTTATACCAATATCCTGCAGATCTTAGATCTTTCTCAGATCCCGATCATGGCGTGCGACAGAACAAAAGAAGATCCGATCGTAATAGGAGGCGGACCATGCGTACAATCCGGAACCGATCGCAGATTTTTTGATCTGTTTTTATATCGGAGAGGGCGAGACCATGTACCGCCGTCTTTTTAGATCTGTATAAGGAATATCAGGCATCTGATATGACAAGGGCACGTTTTTACATGAAGCAGGCCGGCTTCCCCGGCATTTACTGCCCGCAGCTTTATGAGACAAGCTATAAAGAGGATGGCACGATCGCAGCTTTTACACCGCTTTACGATGATGTACCGGCTAAGATCGATAAAGAGATCGTAACAGATCTCGATGCAGAGGCTGCGGTGTATCCACTGGCACCTGTTGTGCCTTTTATCAAGGTAACACAGGATCGTGTCGTACTGGAGATCATGCGCGGCTGTATCCGCGGCTGCAGATTCTGTCAGGCGGGACAGCTTTACAGACCGCTGCGGGAACATAATGTGGACGAGCTGAAAGAGTATGCCTCTGCCATGCTGAAAAATACAGGTCATGAAGAGATTTCCTTAAGCTCATTAAGCTCAGTGATTACTCCAAGCTTCCGGAGCTTATCGACTATTTGATCGAGGAATGCGACAGAAAGAAGATCAATATTTCCCTGCCTTCCCTGCGTATCGATGCTTTTTCGCTGGATGTTATGAGCAAGGTGCAGGATGTCAAGAAGAGCTCCTTGACCTTTGCACCGGAAGCAGGTACACAGCGTATGCGTGATGTCATCAACAAGGGCCTTACGATCGATGATATCCTTGGCGGTGCGACCACAGCATTCCAGGGTGGCTGGAATAAGGTAAAAAGCTGTATTTTATGCTTGGCCTGCCAACAGAAACGAAAAGAAGATATCGAAAGGCATTGCTGTATTATCAATGAGATAGCCAAGGCTTACTATGAGACGGTTCCGAAGGAAAAGAGGAACGGGAAAGTACAGATCGTGACAAGCACTTCCTTCTTTATTCCTAAGCCTTTTACCCCGTTCCAGTGGGCGCAGATGAATACAAGAGATGAATTCTGGAAAAGGCACATATTGTCAGGGATGCGGTCAAGAGCCAGCTCAACCAGAAGAGTATCAAATACAACTGGCACGAAGCAGATATTTCGGAACTGGAAGGCGTCTTTGCCCGTGGCGACAGAAAGCTTTGCCGTGTCATTTACGGTGCTTACAAAAAAGGCTGTATATTTGATGCCTGGAGCGAATATTTCAAAAATGATATCTGGCTGGAAACATTTGCGGAGGAAGGGATCGATCCTGCTTTCTATACGACCAGATACAGAAGTGATGACGAAATCTTTCCATGGGATTTTATATCCTGCGGCGTAACAAAAGCATTCTTGCTCCGTGAATGGAAAAAAGCGAATCAGGAGACCGTATCGCCAAACTGCCGGATGGCATGTCAGGGCTGTGGTGCAGCCAGATATGGTGTCGGCGTTTGCAGGGAGCCTAAAGCAGGAGGCAATTTATCAGAATGAAAGTCAGAATTAAATTTTCAAAATACAGCTCAATGATCTTCATCGGGCATCTGGATATGATGCGGTATTTTCAAAAGGCGATCCGCAGGGCAGAGCTGGATATTACATATTCCACAGGCTTCAGCCCGCATCAGATCATGTCCTTTGCCGCACCGCTCGGTGTCGGTATGTATTCCAACGGCGAATATATGGACATCGGAATGGATTCCGTCACAGATGCAGAAGATATCAAAGAAAGATTACAGGCGCAGATGGTAGAGGGTGTGGATATCCTCTCCGTGACCATTCTGCCGGAAACAGCCGGAAATGCCATGGCAAGTGTTGCTGCAGCCCGCTTTACAGTCCGTTTCCGCGAAGGGTATGAGCCAGACTTTGAGCTGTTTGACCATCTGGAAGAGTACTACAGGCAGGAAACACTTCCGGCGGTCAAGCAGACAAAGAAAAATACTGTGGAATTTGATCTGAAGCAGGCAATTTACGAATTGTCCTGGGATAAAGAAAAAGCAGGAGATCTACATGCTTGTCAATGCTTCCAGCAGCGGTAATGTAAAGCCTGGCTTTATCATGGAACATATTTACCATTATCTGGGACAGGAGCCGTCGGAATTTGCTTTTGTGATCACAAGAGAAGATACGTATACGGAAGATGCAGACGAAAACCTGATCCCACTGGATCAGATTACAGCGTAACAGGAGATGAGAAGTTGAAAAATCAGTTACTGCTGACAACCTACCAAGACTATGATGCTGCGTTTTTGTTAGAAGAAGGACAGCTTGCGCAGATCTCTTTGGAAAAATCCGATCAGGATAAGATCGGAGATATTTATCTCGGAAAAGTCAAAAATATAGCCGGAAATTTAAGTGCTGCCTTTGTGGAATATAAAAAAGGCTGTATGGGATTTCTGCCACTGGCAGATCTGCGTATGTCTGCCATTTTAAACCGCAGAGGTGCTAATGAGCTGAAATGCGAAGATGAAGTGCTGGTGCAGATCGCAAAAGAGCCGATCAAGACAAAGGATGCTGCGCTGACCTGCGATATCAGCTTTGCCGGTACTTATTTTGTGCTGGTACCGAAAAGCCACGGAATCCATTATTCCAAAAAAATCACGGAACAGCAAAAACAGATTCTTTGGCAGATGCTCGATAAGATCATGCCAATGTTATTTGGCGATCTGGCGGTCTTTCTGGACCGCTATGGTCTGATCGTCCGGACAAATGCCGTGCTTGCAGAGGAAACGATACTGTTTCAGGAGCTGCATGATCTGTTCCATAAAGCCTCCAAGGTATTGCAGACCGCAGATAAGCGAACTGTTTATTCCTGTATCTACAGAGAAGCGGATCTGTTTGAACAGGCGATCCGTAATCAGTATGATCTGGAGGATACAGAGATTATCACCGATCAGGCAAAAATCGCTGTCAAAATACAGGAAAGCATGGGACTTACGATCAGACTGTATGAAGATAAACAGCTTTCTCTGTTTGCCCTGTATGGACTGAAAGGGCAGATTGAAAACGCACTCAGCAGACGTGTATGGCTGAAAAGCGGCGGTTATCTGATCATCGATCCGACAGAAGCACTGACGGTCATCGATGTCAATACAGGCAAAGCCCCCGGCAAAAAGAAAGAACGGGAAGCTTTTTATTTTCAGACAAATAAAGAAGCTGCCATAGAAACTGCCAGACAGCTCCGTGTGCGTAATATTTCAGGTATGATACTCATTGATTTTATCAATATGGAAAGCAAAGCCGATCAGGAAACGCTGCTTACCCTGTTAAAAGAGCAGCTTCGGAAGGATCCGATCCAAACCGTTTTTGTCGATCTGACAAAGCTTGGTCTTATAGAGATTACCCGCAAGAAAACAGCGGCCTCTCTGGCAGAAAAACTTGGGCGCAGCAGAAAGGAAACTCTATAATGAAACTTCTTTCATTGAAAAAGGTACATGATGGCCGATATCTGAAAAATTATGAGCTGACCTATGAAAATAAGGCAGGCAGAAACAAGGTCTACGAGATTGTCAGCCGGAAAGAACTGCATGAAACGGCAGATCTTGGCAGAAGTACAAGCGGTGTATCGATCATTGCCTTTCAGGGCGATAAATTGCTCCTGTTAAAGGAATTCCGTATGGGAATCAACAAATCTGTCTATAATCTCTGTGCGGGCATGCTTAATGAAGGCGAATCCATGGAAGACTGTATCCGGCGTGAGCTTTATGAAGAAACAGGTCTTTCCGTTAAAAAAATCGTGCAGATCCTTCCGCCATCCTATTCCGCAGTTGCAATATCGGATGTCAAGACAAATATCGCGATCGTGGAAGCAGAAGGTGCGATCACAGGCGGACATACTTCCGCTAATGAACAGATCCAGGCTGCCTTTTATACAAAGACGCAGCTTCGGGAAATGCTGCAGACAGAGGAATTTTCTTCCAGAAGCCAGCTTGCCGCATATTTCTTTGTAAATAAATAAAAAAAGCTTGACGCATCAGTCTGCGAATGCTATTATAATATGCGTATGCCGCATAGCGGGGTAAAAGTATGCCTATGCATCACCGAAGCTAGCGAGTAAATTTACAGGAGGTGTCCTATGTACGCAATTATTGCAACAGGTGGAAAACAGTACAAAGTATCTGAAGGCGATGAAATTTTCGTAGAAAAGCTCGACGCAGAAGAAGGAAGTGCTGTTACATTTGATCAGGTTCTTGCAGTAAGTGATAACGCTTTAAAGGTTGGCGCTGATGTTGCATCTGCTTCTGTTTCCGGTACAGTCGTTAAACAGGGTAAAGGCAAAAAAGTCATCGTTTACAAGTACAAAAGAAAAACAGGTTATCACAAGAAGAACGGTCATAGACAAGCATACACTAAGGTTAAGATTGAAAAGATCAACGCTTAATTGATGCAGGTTAGATATGACAACAGTTACCATATACCAGACCAAAAACGGAAGATACAAAGGGTTTGAATTAAGCGGACACGCCGGCTATGCAAAGAACGGAGCAGATATCGTCTGTGCTGCAATTTCTATGCTGACAACAAATACGATTAATTCGATCGAGACCTTTACCGATGATTTCTTTTCCTATGAGGAAAATGAAGAAACCGGATATATGAAGCTCATGCTTGATGAAAATGCTTCTGACAAGTCACAGCTTCTGATCAGTTCCATGGTTCTCGGTTTATCACAACTGGAAAAAAGTTACAGAAAATATGTACGATTAAAAAACAAGGAGGTGTAACTCATGTTAAACTTAAACCTTCAATTCTTCGCTCATAAAAAGGGAGTAGGTTCTACTAAGAACGGTCGTGACTCTGAGTCTAAGAGATTAGGTGCTAAGAGAGCAGACGGACAGTTTGTAAAGGCTGGAAATATTTTATACAGACAGCGTGGTACTAAGATCCATCCGGGTGTTAATGTCGGACTTGGTGGAGATGATACATTATACGCATTAGTAGACGGTGTTGTTAGATTCGAAAGAAAAGGAAGAGATAAAAAACAGGCTTCCGTTTATCCTGTAGAAGACTAATTACGAAATTGAGCGTGGAGCCTCAAACTAACGTTTGAGGCTCTTTTTGTTGTTGAATTACAAAGTGAAAATTTTGATTTTATATCGCATATGGAGAATACGATATGTTTGCAGACAGAGCAAAAATATATGTCAGAAGTGGAAAAGGCGGAGACGGACATGTCAGCTGCCGCGGTGAAAATATGTGCCGGACGGCGGTCCGGCTGGCGGCGACGGCGGTGATGGCGGCAGTGTTTATTTTGAAGTGGATGAAGGACTGAATACCCTGACCGATTACAGACACAAACACAAATTCTGCGCCCAAAACGGCGAAGAAGGCGGTAAGAAAAACTGCCGCGGTAAAAACGGTGCAGATATTGTATTAAAAGTTCCGGAAGGAACCGTGATCAAAGAAGAATCCACCGGAAAAGTCATTGCAGATATGTCCGGTGATAACAGAAGATATATGATCCTGAAAGGTGGCAAAGGCGGAAACGGCAACCAGCACTATGCGACCAGTACGATGCAGGCGCCGAAATATGCACAGCCCGGTCAGCCGGCAAGAGAGCTGAACCTGTTTCTGGAGCTGAAGGTGATCGCAGATGTTGGACTGGTTGGATACCCGAACGTCGGAAAATCCACCCTGTTATCCCGTGTCAGCAACGCAAGACCGAAGATTGCCAACTATCATTTTACAACCTTAAATCCGCACCTCGGAGTTGTGGATCTGCATGATGGTGCGGATGGTTTTGTGATCGCAGATATCCCCGGACTGATCGAAGGGGCATCGGAAGGCATTGGTCTCGGCCATGAATTTCTGCGTCATCGAACGTACAAAGGTGATCATTCATATGGTAGATGCTGCTTCTACAGAAGGACGTGATCCGATCGCAGATATTTATGCCATCAACAAAGAGCTTTCAGCCTATAATGCAGAGATTGCCCAGAAGCCGCAGATCATTGCAGCCAATAAGATCGATGCGATCTACGGGGATGAAAATGAAGTGATCACAAAGCTGAAGCAGGAGTTTGAGCCAAAGGGCATTCAGGTAATTCAATCTCTGCTGTCAGCGGGAAAAATGTGGATACACTGTTGCAGGCGGTTTCCGGACTGCTTAAGGATTTTGAGCATAAGCCGTTTGTATTTGAGCAGGAATACTTTCCGGAAGAAGAACAGGCGTATGACGATGATCCGTTTACCGTAACCTACGACGCAGCAGAAGACGAATACGTGGTGGAAGGACCGAAAATTGAAAAAATGCTGGGCTATACAAATCTGGAGTCTGAAAAAGGCTTCCAGTTTTTCCAGAATTTCATGAAGACAAACGGTATTTTAAAACAACTGGAAGAACTTGGCATCCAGGAAGGTGACACGGTCCGTATGTACGGATTATCTTTTGACTATTATAAATAATGAGGAGCTACAGATGACAAGCAAACAAAGAGCATATTTAAAAGGACTTGCCATGAATCTGGAACCGATCTTCCAGATTGGAAAATCAAGTCTGACACCGGAAGTAACGGAAGCGATCGGAGAAGCATTTAACACAAAAGAACTGATCAAGATCACCGTTCTGAAAAACTGTATGGATGATCCAAATGAGATCGCACGTATGCTTGCAGAACGAACACATGCACAGGTTGTACAGGTGATCGGCAAGAAGATCGTTCTGTATAAAGAATCAAAGGAGCATAAGAAAATTGAGCTGCCAAAATAAAAAAAGTCGGTATTATGGGTGGGACTTTTGATCCGATCCATTATGGGCATCTGATACTCGCCCAAAATGCACTGGATACCTTTTCTCTGGATGAGATTTTGTTTGTTCCGAGCGGAACACCATGGCTGAAGGAGTCTACAAAGGTATTATCCAAAAACAAGCGTGTTTCCATGACGGGCATGGCAATCGAGGATAATCCTGATTTTGCGTTATCTACCATCGAGATTGACCGGGAGGGAAATTCCTATTCCTACGAAACGGTGGAAGAACTTAAAAGAATGCAGCCAAAGACAGATTTTTATTTTATCATGGGAGCTGATTCTCTTCTGGAAATTGAACGCTGGAAGCACCCTGACCGTCTGATGACAGAATGCACATTACTTGTTGCAGTGCGGGATGATTGCGACAGAGAAGGACTTGAAAAGCAAATTATTTATCTGACAGACAAATATCAGGCAGATATCAAAATCCTGCCTGCAAACAGAATAGATATTTCTTCTACGAAAATCCGTCGGATGATCCGGGAAGGGAAATCTGTCCGCTATATGCTGCCTGATCAGGTCATCCGTTTTATACAGAAGAATCATTTATACCGGCAGGAAACCTCATCTGAAAAATAATGTATGAAGAACAAACAACAAAGGATACAATATATATGAGTACATTTCAGAAGATCAGCAAAGATTTAAAGAACAGACTGGATAAAAAGCGATATACCCATACACTTTCCGTGGCTGATACCGCAGCCTGTATGGCAATGCGCTTTGATGAGGATCCTTACAGGGCTTATCTGGCAGGACTTCTTCACGATAATGCAAAATGTATCGAGGATAAAAAGAAACTGGCTCTATGCGGGAAATATAAGCTTGAAATAAATACAGCAGAACAGAAAAATCCCGATCTGTTGCATGCCAAGCTGGGCAGTTTTCTGGCAAAAGAAAGATATCAGGTAGAAGATCCGGAGATTCTTTCCTCTATTCTGTATCACACGACAGGCAAACCTGCTATGACAACGCTGGAACAGATTATTTATATTGCTGATTACATTGAGATCAACCGGAAAAAGCTGCCGGGCATGGAAGTGACCAGAAAACTGGCTTTTTACAGATCTTGATGCCTGTATGCTTCATATTCTGGAAAGCACCCTTGCATTTTTAGAAAAAAAAGGCGCAGCGATCGATCAGATCACAATGGAAACATACACGTATTATAAAGAACGTGTGCAGCATGATAACGAAGCACAAAAAGGAGATACCCATGACGAATAGTATATCAAAGAAAATGGCGCTTGCAGCGATCGACGCACTGGAAGATAAAAAAGCAGAAGATATCCGTGTGATCGATATCAGCGAAGTTTCCCCGTTAGCCGATTATTTTATCATCGCAAACGGAACAAACCGCAATCAGGTACAGGCACTTGCTGACAATGTGGAAGAACTTTTAGGCAGACTCGGATATGAAAGAAGACCAATTGAGGGCTATGACAGTGCAAACTGGATTCTGCTTGACTTTAAAGATATTATTATCCATGTTTTTGATAAGGAAAGCAGAAGCTTTTATGATCTGGAACGCATCTGGAGAGATGGAAAAGAAGTTACGGAAGAAGACTTAAAGAGCGCAGAATAATATGAAATCCCCGGCAGTATATGAACTGTCGGGATTTTTTATGCACGATAATATATTTGATGTTGGGATCATATATTCTTTATTAGCGATATAACCGGAATACACCGAATACTTTACCAAGAATATCACAATCATCTACAATGATCGGATCCATAGTATCATTTTCCGGCTGCAGACGGACATGTCCCTGTTCTTTATAAAATGTCTTAACCGTTGCGGAATCATCCACAAGTGCAACGACCATATCTCCGTTTCTGGCTACATTGGTACGCTCTACAAAGATCTGATCCCCACTGAAGATACCTGCATTGATCATACTGTCGCCCTTTACCTTTAAAATAAAAAGTCTCTGCATTTGGCACCATATCGACCGGAACCGGAAAATATCCTTCTATATTCTCTGCAGCAAGTATAGGCTGACCGGCAGCAACAGTGCCAATAATCGGAATGCTTGTCATTTCATTTCTGACAAGCTGAAAGCTGTCATCGCAGATCTCAATCGCACGCGGCTTAGTCGGATCACGACGGATATAACCGTTCTTCTCGAGCGTTTCCAGATGCGCATGCACGGAAGAAGTGGATTTCAGATGCACTGCCTCGCAGATTTCACGAACAGCCGGCGGATAACCTTTCTCTAAAATCTGTTCCTTTATATATTCCAAAAATTTCTGACTGTTTCTTACTGATCTTTCCGTTAGCCATATTCTATATCCTCCCTGTTCTCATTCACGGACATCAAAGTTGGGGCTTTTGACCCCGGCATCATTTAAATTAAGTATAACAGATATTTGTTGCAAAAGCAAACATATATTCCGAAAATTTGTTCGTTTTTTGCTTGACACCAGAATGCCTGTTCGGTATAATGCAGGTATAAGAACGAGTGTTCGTATCGTATGTTCGATAAATCGGAGGATAGCAAGTATGGAAACAACAGGAAGAGAACTACAGATCATGCATTTTATACAGCCGGAGGATTCTATGAAGAGAATACCTGCTCGCATTAAGAATAGAAGAGCAGCACAGCGCCGCAGACAGGTCATGCGGATGAAATGCCTGATCAGAAACAGCATTTTTCACACTTTGTGCAGTCATTCTCCTTGCTGTATCCATTAATGCGATCAGCGCACAGGCTACCACAAAGGAAGAAGCTCTGACACATACCTATAAATATTATAAAAGCATAGAGATTTCCAAAGGAGACAGCTTATGGACGATCGCAGCAGTTTATACAGACGGCTCTGCAGCAGCCATTCAGGATTGTGTGAAAGAAATGCGTTCGATCAATTCCTTAAAAAATGACACGATCAAAGCCGGAGACCGGATCATCGTGCCATATTATTCCAATGAATTTATCAAGTAATTATGTTAAGGCTTCCTGAGCTTCACTGCCTTTGCCGCCCGTCTGCGGTTTTCTTCCTGCTGGGCAGCATAGTGCTTCCTCGTTGTATTGACATCCTTATGACCGAGTACATCTGCCACCAGATAGATGTCTTGTGTTTCCTGGTAAAGATTCGTACCAAAGGTGCTGCGCAGCTTATGAGGTGTGATCTTCTTTAAAGAGGTTACTTTCGATGCATATTTCTTAACAAGCTTTTCTACAGCACGGACGCTGATCCGCTTATTCTGCATGGATAGAAACAGTGCATCTTCATGCCCCGTAGCAGCTGTCTTGTGGGTGCGTTCATCCCAGTAGTCGAGGAGCGCATCCTCTACCTCTTCTCCAAAATATACAACCGCTTCATAACCGCCTTTTCGCACGATCCGGATTCCGCCATTTTTGAAATCTACATCATTCAGATTCAGCCCTACGCATTCCGAAACACGGATTCCCGTACCAAGCAGAAGAGTAAGAAGTGCCAGATCCCTTGTTTTGGTAACTCTGTGATACCTTTTTTCTGTCTCGGTCAGTTCTTCCCCGTTTTCCACCAGCTCTAAGAGCGTAGCAACTTCATCGGGATCTAATCGGATAATTTCTTTTTCATGCAGCTTAGGCATAGGAACAAGTGCTGCCACATCCTTTTCGATCAGTTCACTTGTATAGAAATAGTGATACATACTACGCAGACTTGCCAGCTTTCTGGACTTTCCGCGTTCATCATTGCGATATTCTTTGTCATCCTTATAATATAACTCCAGATAATCCAGATATTCCTCGATATCCTCCCTGCCAAGCTGATCGAGCAGGCTGAGCGGATACTCCTGGATCGGCGTTCTTCTCAGGGCATTGTTATTTTGCTGGATAAATTCAAAAAGATACGAAGATCCAGTGCATAGCCCAGTCTTGTCCGTGTGGAAGTCGTATTTTCAATCCCGCGGAAAAACTGCTTGCAGAACTTCGGAAGCTCCTGCAGGACTGCCCGCATCTTTTCGATATTTTCTTTATTCACCTGATCATGATAACTGTGTTCGCTCATATTTAACCTTCATAGTTATGTTTTGCTTTTCTTCCTTTACTATTTTAATAGGAGAAAAATAGTTTGTAAAGTCTGCTTTACATTGCCCATAAAATTTTTTTTATGATACTTTAGATCATCATTTCGGCATAAACGTGCCTTTCTGCCAGCCGTCTATATTTCCATTTTCTATGGCAGAAAATAACCGTTCCTTTACCCCTTTGTTTTCGCGGATCAACTGCTTCAACAGCTGATCCGCGTACTCTCTTTTGGTACTTCCGTCTACCGGCATGGACTTTTGGCTACCGGCAGATTATATTTATGTACAAAGCCGATCACATCTGCTTCATCACATAAATAAGCGGCCGGATCACGGTCAACTGTACACGATCCAAATATGTTTTCGGTAAAAATGACGTAAATTTCCCTTCAAACAGGAGAGAAAGCAGCATCGTATCAATGACATCATCCTTATGATGCGCATAAGCCACCTTATTGCAGCCCAAACGCTTCATTTCATCATTCAAAGCACCTTTCCGCAGCTTTGCGCATAGTGAGCACGGATTGGATTCCTTGCGCGTCTGGAACACAATTTCAGCGATCTGTGTTTTGATGATCGTATAAGGCACCTGCAGTTTCTCACAAAAAAGCCTTTATCTGTGTCAGATCCAGATTCTCAAACCCCAGATCCACCGTAACCGCATATACTTCAAAATGCTTCGGATAAAATTTACTTAACATCTGCAGCGCATATAAAAGTGTCAACGAATCCTTGCCGCCGGATATTCCGACCGCAATCCTGTCGCCTTCCTCGATCATATCATATGCATCTATTGCCTGCCTTGTCAGGCTTAATAAACGTTGTAATTTCATAAACATCCTCCCGGCAGATATTTCTTCGTCAACATTGTAGCACGAATTTAGCAATCACTCCTAAACTATTTTGTAAAAGTGAGTTTGTTGTAAAATTTCTTGTATCTGCTGAAAATTAAATTGTACTTGCTTAATCCCTTGTAATATGAAATACTGATATTGATAAAAAAAGAACCTTTTATAACAGATATTTACACGAATAACTTAGAACTATCGTAAATTTCACGGAAATTAGCAGGAGGTAACCATACATGAACGTACAGCATTCTATCCATATTCCATCTTTTTTAAAGGTCTATGACAATGCACTGGATGATCTTGGCTCCATTTTACAAAATCAGGGCATCAACCGTGTTGTCTTATATTTTGAAATGATCTGATCGAGATGTTTGGTTCCAAAGTGATCAATTCTTTTGAAAGATGCACAGGTAGATGTTCTCGAATATAAAGAAATCGACACCATTGCCTTAAATGATATTACGCAGATGGCATTTTCTATATCCCCAAAGGCGCAGGCAGTGATCGGTATCGGCGGCGGTAAAGTTATCGATGCCGCAAAATATATGGGATTTCTAAAGAAATTACCGTTTATCAGCATTCCAACCTCCACATCCAGCGATGGCTTCGCAAGTTCCAGTGCTTCTTTAAAGATAGAAGAGAGAAGAGTATCTGTTCCTGCAAGACTCGCCTATGGCATAGTTGTCGATACGCAGATCATCAAAACCGCACCTGTGAAGTTTATCTATTCCGGAATCGGCGATATGATCTCGAAGATCACATCTATTTACGACTGGCAATATGAAGAAAAATGCGGTTTTACAAAGGTGGATGATTTTGCCATGATGATTGCTAAAAAAGCCGTTAACAGCTTTGTCAGAACACCTTATCAGGATATCCATGAAAATCTGTTCTTAAAAGAGCTCGTGGATTCCCTTGCCATGAGTGGAATTGCCAATGAAATTGCCGGAAGCAGCGCACCTGTATCCGGTAGCGAACATCTGATTTCCCATGCACTTGACAAACTGCTTGAACATCCGCAGCTCCATGGTGTCCAGGTTGGTATTGCAACCTATATTATGAGCAAGGTACAGGATCATCGTTATGTGCGTGTGGAAACCGTTTTAAATGATACGGGATTCTTTGACTATGTGGCAACACTTGATATGAAAAAACAGGATTTTTTAGATGCCATCGATCTGGCACCAACACTGAAAAACAGACATACCTATTTACATGAACAGAAATATCGGGATATGGCAAAAGATCTCGTCAAAAACGATGCCAGACTGCAGACGATCCTGCATTAAGATACACTGGATACGATCCAGTAAATTTCAAGCTGCCAACTGTAGATAGAGCCAATTTGCAGCCGTAACTATTCGATAAACTATTCTTTTGCGAATAGTTCTATTTGCCTCAATGCACACTCTCTTATGCGTCAAGCTGCTATACAACGGAGGGACTTATTTATGACTGCAGATACATTTGCAATTTTATGTACAATTGCACCTTTTGCAATACTTCTCATTGGTGTTACCCATCCAGGGCTCCGAAAAAAACACCTTCGGGAAAAATTTACCGTAATTCGAAACAGTTCTGTAAAATCAAAGCACAAAAAGCGAGTTACAAAATCTGCCAAACCAAAATATAAATTAAAAGATCTGAATAATGTTGATCTGACAAAAAGGCTATGTAGACGCATGCTGGGAAGAACTTTCGTCAAAGAAATAAGCTCTGCTATACACAGAGCTTATTCTCTTACCTTATTTATTTTATTTCTGTTTTCTCAGACTCTTTTGATTCAGTTTCTTTTTTTATGCCCTTGCGTTCTTTTTTGCTTCGGTGGAGGCAATTCTATAAAATGATTATCCTTTATTTCCGACAAGAACATATAATCCTTGGTATTGGTTGAAAAGCCTCGCTTTTACAAGCTGCTGATTGACAAGCGCTTTTATGCCGGCATAAATAACCGCAAATACAGGAACCCCGATTGCCATACCCAGAATCCCCCAGTAACCACCAAATAATGTGATAGAAAAGATAACCCAGAAGCTGGATAAACCGGTTTTGTTTCCAAGAATCTTCGGTCCTAAAAAATTGCCGTCAAACTGCTGCAGAATCAAAACAAATATAGCAAAAATACAATGCCTGTTTTGGATTTACCATTAAAATCAGAACGATACTTGGAATCGCTCCAAGATATGGTCCGAAAAAATGGAATAATATTTGTAATTCCTACGATCACACTGATCAGAAGCGGATATGGTAATTGTAATAATGTCATTCCAATGAAGCATATTAAACCAATGATCAGTGAATCTACCAGCTTACCATTAATAAAAACCACCAAATGTAGCATTGACAAAACGGATATTGGAAATCAGCTTATTAGCTGTCTCCTCTTCCCAGATTGCATATATGATCTTTTAGATTGCCCTGCAAAACTCTCTTTGCTGACCAGCAGATACACGGAAATGATCAGTCCAATCAGCAGATTCCACGCTGTCACAAGCAATCCCAGCATACTGGAAAAAATACTGCTCGAAAACCGCGTCAATATTACATTAAGCTGCGGAACCAGCTTGCTATTCAGATAATCTTCCAGTTCATTGGAATACTGGTTGATCAGGGATGTTACTATTCCCGCCAGATCATCATTGTTCTCAAAAAGCTTTTTGTATCCAGTCCTGCAGATTTGTTGCATACACAGGAAGCTGCAAAGCAATATTCTGGATACTGACAATAAGCTGCGGGATAATAGATGCACAAAGCAGATAAAGCAGTACAAAATACAAATATAACCGTAATCAGAGCAGACAACAAGCGCATCCCCTTCTTTGTCTTTGCACTTTCTGTATTCAGATTCAGCCTTTTACACAGCGGTATAAAAAAAATCTCTTTCCATATGCTTGACAAGTGGTGTCATCAGATATGCCAGAACAAGACCATCAATGATAGGCATACATGTTTTTGTAAATGTCCGGAAACCTGCCCGTACATTATTCATATGGAATAAAAGGTAATAAAAAAAGATCAAAGAGGCTGCTATGACCAGAAAAGCAGTCACTCCCAGTATACATATATTTTTTTTCAAAACGAAATTTCATTTTACAGTTTCCTTCTATTGCTGATTTTGTTTCTTATATCCTGTTTATTTCTCGCGATTTTCAAAATCCAGAATAAACTGCTTTAATAAATTTACCGTTCCTTCAATTCCTAAAATACTGCTGTTAACAGAGATCATAGGAATCACTGAAGCCCCATCGCTTGGAAGAATAATAATTATAATAGCTCTGACGCTGCTTATCCTTTTTTCAGGATCATTTCTTTGGCTTTAGATTCTGTCAGATCATATTTTTCATAATACGTTTGATCTTGACATCCATATCGCCATGGATAAAAACACTGATACAATTTGGATTGTCAGCCAGTGCATAATCCGCACAACGACCTACAATGATACAAGGTCCTTCAGCCGCGATCTTCTTAATCGCATCAAATTGTGCCAGAAATACTTTCTGACTGATTGGCATGTCTACAAGTCCTGCGGCATTGTACCCAAAGGAATAAGTATCCATAACCAGATTATACAAAAAACTGTTGGTTGGCCTTTCATCATGTGTATGGATCAATTCCTCACAGAATCCACTCTCCTTTGCCGCTCTTGTCAAAAGCTCTTTGTCATAGCATTTGATACCAAGCTCCTCTGCAAGTTTTTCGCCGATTTCACGTCCGGCCGAACCAAATTGACGTCCGATTGTAATTATTGTATTCATATGAAAAACCTCCTTGCCTAAATCATACATATTTGTTTTTTATATGTCAAATTATAACAAATTCCCTCTACAATTACAATTTCTTTTTGTATATAATATATAATTCTCAACTACAATTTTCCCCATTTTTGAGAACGCAGCCTGACTGTTTTCCCGAGTTTCAGTTTATTGTTTTTCTTCTGAAAGCTTTTTACCTTATAATAATATTTTTTTCCGGTCTTCACTTTTTTATCGGTATATCCTGTGATCCTGCCCTTTTGGATCGTTTTTATTTTTTGATATTTTCCATTTTTGGATGTTGCACGATAAATCACATATCCATCTGCATTTGCCACTTTCTTCCATTTCAGGCAGACTGCTTTTTTCTGTGTATTCTGATCAGATGTTGTTTCGCCTGTTCCGGTAACTGTCACTGTAAATGTAGTCGTCAGCTTTTGATAAGATACCGTTACAGTCTGTTTTCCGGTCTTGTTTTTATTGTATCCGCTGCACATTTTATCACTGATCGGAACATAACTGTTTCCGTGCCATTTACAGTCTGCAACCAGATACAAGTCCATATCGGATATGGTGCTGCCTTTTTTGACACTGAGACCCGTACCGCCCTTTACGGAAAGAGATTCGAACTGACATCCTCCCACAAAAAGCTGTACCCAGTAATGTCTGAAATAACCATTTGTATCCTGACTGTAACCGACGCCTAAATGTGTCAGCGATGCATTCATCATATTCTGTTTATGCCCCGGGCTGTTCCACCAACTGTTTATCACCTGTTCTGCCGATGACTGACCGGCTGCTATATTTTCGGCAACACTCCGGTAAAAGATATCCTGCTCAACTAAAACAGAAAAACAGGTTGTTCCGTCCGGACGCGTATGCGAAAAAATAGCTTTCTGTTTCTGCCACACGGATACCTGCCGCTTTCTGCAGCTTCTTCGTCGTAGATAAAGGTTCTAACCCCAGATTTAGTCTTTTTTTGATTGGTCAGCTTTAAAACCTCCCACTCTTCTTTGGAACAAACAGATGGCTTCTGTGCCATAACCGGTGTTACAACAAGTGTTGTAAACAATAAAAAGCCAGCTCATAATCTGCAGAATTCGTTTCTTCATTGCATCCTCCCTCATTCATATTACAATAACATTCGTTAGAAATGGATCTCTATTAACTGTACTTTAGCCTGTCCTTTATAAACAAGATATAAAGCATGGACACCATCCGGTATTTCTATCTGTACAGTTTTTTTTCCAGTCTTCCGCCTTTTCATCCAGTAAAAGCGTTCCTATTTCATTTTCTGCTGTATCAATGCATATCCCGAATTGCGGCGTATTTTCTGTTGACTGTCTCGGTTTGACTATATTGGTCAAAGTATCTTTTTCAGCATAAGTATTCGCAAAATTCTCGTCATCCTGACTGCGGACATCCGTACGATACCTGCCATCAAAGATCACGCGATTCTTCTCGGTTTCCATCCGATAGGTAATCCCAAATTGCTTTACAGACCTGCATTCGAAATATTTATAACCGATCAGGGTGTGATCTTCTATTTCCGCAATAAACCGCTCCTGCCCCTTATGTGTAACATTTGGAAACGAGATCTGAAACACACTGTTAGACCCGTGTGGCATATGTCCGTTTGTCAGATTGCAGGCGATCACTGCCGGATAGGTGCCTTCTGCTGACAGCGGTCCATCATTCAATCCGCAGCTTGTCATTTCTGCCTGTGGAATGCTGCCATCTTCAAAATACGTATTTTCTCCGCACATGCCTGTCTGCTATAATCAGATTTATGTGTCAGACGATGGTAAAAAACATACCATTGCCCATTAATTTCAATGATGCTGCCATGTGTAGTTCCTGTCATATTCAGCTTATGCTGTGCATCTCTGCCGCGATAACCGATATCACCATTGGATACGATCGTTCCGCCGAAAACAAAGTCCCGATCAGGCTGATCACTCGTTGCATAACAGAGCTCATGATTCTGCCAGGAAGAATAGATAAAATAATACTTCTTTCCGACCTTACGCATGGATGAACCTTCAAAAAACGGGTGTGCTTCAAAGCTTGTGCCTTTACCCGATACGGAATAATATGCTTTGCTTCTTCCTTTACCGTCAGCATATCATCGGAAAGAACTGCCATGACCGGTCCCATGATACTGTCCGGATAACTGAAAATTTCTTCCCGGCTCCGTCCGAACATTTCTATCTCATCCTGCAGGTAAAAATCATTTGTCAAAAAATCGTTGCGTTCCTCATAGTCATACTGTGTTCCGTAATAAAGCCGGATCGTTCCGTCATCATTGAGTACTGCCGGATCAAAACAGATATATTTCAGCATCGGACTGCCATCCGGATTTTTCACAACACCCAGATATTCATACTTTCCAGCCGGCGTATCACAGACAGCCACACTGACGGGCCCCTGATAACCACCCTGTCCATAATCTCCGCCCATGCAGTAATACAGATAAAAACGACCATCATTGCCCTGTACCACATCCGGTGCATACATATACTGCGGAGCGGATAACGCGGATCCTGTTTTGCCTGATAGATCACTCCCTCATACCGCCAGTCCGTCAGATCATTTACCGGTGCGGAATAACAGACATAATCGAGCATACAGAAAGTGTCGCCGCCTTCCTTGTCATGCGAACCATAATGATATACCCTGTCACCGAACACATGCGGTTCTCCATCCGGAATATATTCATAAAGCGGTAAAAATGGATTATATATTTGATTTTTTCTTCATAAGTCTTTCCTTTCTACTTTTCACTCTGTCGATAAATAGAATTGCATTTTTGCAAATAAAGTTTATTTACAGTCTTTTTTATAAATGTGATTCCTATAGTTTGTAAAGGAAAAATATGTTACAATCAATATAATACCGCTAAATCATGTATGCATCAACACAAAAGGGAATTAACTATGTCAGAAGTAATAACCATGAAACGAAACAATAGTGATGAGAATACAACGCTCGCAATGCTGGCGAATGATTTCATCCGCAAAATGTCCATTCACAAGATCTGCCGGGTACAAAAAGCCGGGGGAAAAGCAATTCTTATCTGTTTTGAAGAGTATTATTACAGAGTTGAAAGTGCTGCATCACTGACCGTTATGCTTACACAGGAAGATAACTCACAGGATGCTTTTATCATTGGTTTTGGCGGTGGACATGGTCTTTTGAATATTTCCTGGGGTGCAAATGAATCGATTGCCAAGAAAGCGTATAACGCATTAGCAGAACTGGGATTTGAAAAAAGATGACAGTGTGACGGGGATGTACGATCAGACCCATCATTTCTACGTGAGCAGGAACTGATGAAGAACCAGCGAACTGTGCATCTGAATGCATACGACCCATTGTATCTGTCATACCATAAGAAGCAGGACCTGCAGCCATGTTATCCGGGTGAAGTGTACGTCCGGTACCACCGCCTGATGCAACGGAGAAGTATTTCTTTCCTGCTTCCAGTCTTTCTTTCTTATATGTACCTGCTACCGGATGCTGGAAACGAGTCGGGTTTGTAGAGTTACCTGTGATAGATACGTCTACATTTTCTTTCCACATGATTGCAACGCCTTCCGGAACAGAGTTTGCACCGTAGCAGTTAACCTTGGCACGTGGAGAATCAGCGTCTTTAGAGTAGCACTTGCGTGATACTTCTTTTACTGTATTTGTATATGGATCATATTCTGTCTCAACAAATGTAAATCCGTTGATACGGGAAATGATCTGAGCTGCGTCTTTACCAAGACCGTTCAGGATAACACGGAGCGGCTTCTGACGAACCTTGTTAGCCTTCTCTGCAATACCGATCGCACCTTCAGCGGCTGCGAATGATTCATGACCGGCTAAGAAAGCGAAACACTCTGTATCCTCTTCCAGAAGCATTTTACCAAGGTTACCATGTCCAAGACCTACTCTTACTGTGGTCTCTGCTACAGAACCAGGAATACAGAAAGCCTGAAGTCCTTCACCGATTGCTGCAGCTGCATCAGCAGCCTTGCGGCACCTTTTCTTGATGGCGATTGCTGCACCTACTGTGTATGCCCATTTTGCATTTTCAAAACAGATAGGCTGAATTTTTTTGATCTGACTCGTAAACATCTAAGTCCAGCATCTTTTGTAATTTTTCAGCTTCTTCGATGGAATTGATCCATACTGTTTAAAACAGGAAGAATCTGATCAATTCTTCTTTCATATGATTCAAATAAAGCCATTTTGTCTGTCCTCCTGTAATTGTTTTCTGGGATCGATGATCTTAACTGCATCATCTACACGGCCGTACTGGCCCTTAGCCTTTTCCCATGCAGTGTAGCAGGATCGTCACCTCTTCTTGATGAAGTCAGTCATCTTGCCAAGGTTAACGAACTGGTAACCGATGATCTGATCATCCTTGTCCAAGAGCGATACCGGTTACATAACCTTCTGCCATCTCCAGATAACGAGGTCTTTTTTTTTTTGTTCCGTACATAGTACCAACCTGAGAACGAAGACCCTTACCAAGATCTTCCAGACCTGCACCTACAGGCAGTCCATCTTCAGAGAAGGCAGACTGGGAACGACCATAAACGATCTGTAAGAACAGCTCTCTCATAGCGGTATTGATCGCATCACAAACAAAGTCAGTGTTCAGTGCTTCCAGTACAGTTAAACCTGGAAGGATTTCAGCTGCCATAGCTGCGGAGTGAGTCATACCGGAACATCCGATGGTTTCTACTAATGCTTCCTGAATAATACCTTCCTTTACGTTTAAGGCTAAGCTTGCAAGCACCCCTGCTGTGGTGCGCACCAGCCAATACCGTGTGTGTAACCAGAAATATCCTTCACTTCTTTTGCCTGAACCCATTTTGCTTCTTCTGGGATTGGTGCACAGCCATGATGAACGCCCTGTGCATTTCCACAAAAAAAATCCAGTCATTTTTATGTTTTTTCCATATACACGCTGCATGGTTTTATGCAGAAAACAGCCATTTTACTTATTTGGGATCCTTCTTGAGTTTTTACCTTCTGTACAACCTTGCCCGGTGCCTTATAAATGGAGTTTTCATTTACAAGTCCTCTGACATTGGAAAGCGGATAAATGCTGCAGTTTCTGCCTATAATCGTACCGGGATTCAAAACGCTGTTACAGCCGATCTGGGAAAAATCTCCGACAATCGCACCAAACTTGCGCAGCTTGGTATCCATTTTGCCGAGTGCAAAATTCACTTCTACATTGCTCTTGTCGTTTTTGACGTTAGATGTAATTGCACCTGCTCCGAGATGGGAACGGAAGCCTAAAATACTGTCACCGACATAATTGTAATGTGGGATCTGTACCTCATCAAAGATGATACTGTTCTTAACCTCTGTGGAATTACCGATCACGCAGTTTTTGCCAATGATTGCACTGCCACGGATAAATGCGCAGTGACGGACTTCCGTGCCTGCATCGATGATACACGGACCGCCGATATAAGCGGTCGGTGCAATGACTGCTGATTTTGAGATCCATACATTACTGCCGCGCTGCTCAAATTCCTCACTTGGCAGCATCGGCCCCAACTGTTCAATAAAATGCTGATCGATGGCAGAACCTCCCAAGGATTCTCCACCGGATCAAACATGTATTTTGCGATGGTGTGTTCAACATCAAGATACTTTGATACCTGAAATAATTCCATTTGCTTTCCCTCCATAAGTTATGATTTTTATTTTTGACAGCAGGATAATATTTTGCTGCTTCGCAGAATCTGTGCTCCAGCAGACTGCGCTGGTTTGTCTGTTTGACATATTCCGTTCTGCGGACGATAAAACCTTCCAGCTTTTCCAAATATTCATCCTGACTGATCACGCCGTCTGCGACCTGTGTCAGCCCCTTCTCCCAGCTCGCGGTAAGCTTTGGATCAAGAAGTGACCGGATAGAACAGTTAACGACTTCATAAATACTCTCACCAAGCAGCGTCGGCGTAATGATCTGCGTCTTTTTATTCAGTGCCAGATACTTGTTATTGACCAGTTTTTTCAGGATCTCCGCTCTTGTGGCAGAAGTACCGATCCCGCTTCCTTTGATCTGTGCCCTGAGTTCTTCATCTTCGATCAGCTGCCCTGCGTTTTCCATGGCAAGGATCATCGATCCTGAATTGTATCGTTTTGGCGGTGAAGTCTCTCCTTCCTTTATTGAGAAACCGTTCCCGTCTATTATATCATTTTTTTTCAGAGAAGACAGTATTTTTAACAAATTCTCATCACAAGCGGTATCTGTTTCTTCCTCCTGCTCTTTTTCCTTTGTTTTTTCCGCTTCTTCTGTCTTTTTTACCAAAGCTGTACTGCATCAGTTCCAGATACCCTGCGCTCGAAAGTACTTTAAAGTTGGCAAAAAACTGTTCGCTGCCACGCTGCACGCAAAGTGCGATCTTCTGGTAAACAGCCGGCGGGCAGAAAATGGAAAGGAATCGTCTGACAATGACCTCATATACCTTTGCAGACGTTGCATGCAATGAAGAAAGTGCCGCAAGTCCCTGACCGGTCGGAATGATCGCATAGTGATCCGTGATCTGCTTGTCATTGACATATTTTGTCTTTGCCAGATTCTGATAAGTTTTCTTTTCCAGAATATATTTCACATACGGCCCGACGCCCGGATACGATGCAAGACCGCTGATATTTTTTGTGATTTCCTTGGAAACCGCTGCTGTGGAAAGCACACGGGCATCCGTACGCGGATAGGTTGTCAGCTTTCTTTTCATACAGTTCCTGCACGATCTGCAGTGTCTGATCCGGGCTGATCTTAAACAGCTTGGAGCATTCGTTCTGCAGCTCCGCCAGATTAAACCAAAAGCGGTGGATTTTTCGTTTCTTTCTTTTTCTCTGCTTTTACCACCTGAAACTGCAACGGCTGTGGCTGCATTAGTGCGTCGATCAGTTTCTGCGCATCTTCCTGCTTTTTGAATCCGTTTTCTTTATACAGAAGCGGTGATTCAAAGTAAGCAGATCCCTTGACAGCTCTCCATTCTGCATCCACTGCCTTATCGCCGATCTGCAGGCTGGCAAGGACACGGTAAAACGGTGTTTTGACAAAATTACGGATCTCCCGTTCTCTGTCCACTACCATGCCAAGCACACAGGTCATGACACGGCCGACCGAGATTACTACCCGGTCCTGATCCAGAAATTTTTTGACGTTATACCCATATTTCAAGGTCAGCACGCGTGAAAAATTAATGCCCATCAGATAATCTTCTTTTGCCCGCAGATAAGCGGAAGAACACAGATTGTCATACGCGGACAGATCTTCGCTTCCCGGACCACGCAGTATTTCTTCTTCCGTCTGGGAATCGATCCAGACACGTCTTCTTTCCTTGCCTGTCACATGTGCCTGCATTTCCACAAGCCTGTATATGTATTCTCCTTCCCGTCCCGAGTCGGTACAGACGTAAATAATATCCACATCCGGCCGGTTCAATATACCGCTGACGATCTGAAACTGCTTTTTAACGCCGTCGATCACTTCGTATTTGAATTCCTTTGGAATGAAAGGAAGCGGTTCGATCGTCCATCTTTTCCATTTTTCATCATATGCTTCCGGATAGCTCATAGTAACCAGATGTCCGACACACCATGTGACAATTGCTTTCTCAGACTCCATATAGCCATCTTGCGATTTCATATTATATTTTAATGCTTTCGCAAATTCTCTTGCTACACTCGGTTTTTTCTGCTATAAAAACCTGTTTTCCCATATTTATAAATCATCCATTCTAATCAATATCAGCGTATCCAGCTCTTTTTCCAGTGCTTCCAGCTTTGCATCAAAACTGTGCCCGGAAAACAGATACATATAATCCGGCCGGATCCCCGCCTGCCCTGTCAGAGCCTTTGCCTGCAAGTATTTTTCATACAAAAAGACCGGATCCTTATAATCCGCAAATGCCACAATATATCGTCCGGATTCATTATGCCCGATATAGTCGATCGATCCTGCTTTTCCTGCAAAACTGCCAAACTCTGTGATTTCAATCGGAAGCGAATGCCTTGCGTTTTCCCTCTGCATATATTCCTGACATACTTTAGAAAAGCAGCTTTCACAATAAATCGTCAATGACGGCTCTACCAGCTGTTCATAATATGCCAGGGGTGTCATCCGCAAAAGCAGACTGCTGTCCGCATACAGAAAACAAAACCAGAAACGTACCAGAGGATGCGAAATACGATAAACAGCCTTACGTTGATTATCGCGGCGGGTGTATCCAGGGAAAACACCTTTTCCACCAGCTCCAGCTCCATAAGATTTTTCAAATATACACTGATCTTCGCCCTTGAAAATCCTGTGTGCTGATATAATTCATTTAATTTATTTTTTGCCCTGTGCCAAGGCACCTAAAATCGAAAAGTAGACACCGCATTCCCGAAGCTGTCTGCTGACAATATGCGCTCCTTCTTCCCGTAGTCTTCCACCTGGGGAAAGAAGAACCCTGCAAATATTTTCCGAAACAGAAACAGTAGGATCAAACGCCTGCCATAGTCCGGGCAGACCACCTAAAATGGCGTAAACCTTCACACAGTCTTCCGGGAATAGTCCGGGAAATATGCTGCAACATCCCAAAGCTGCAATTCCTTCAATTTTAAGAAGCCGGTCAGCTTATGTGCCAGTTTTCCCAGTTTTGCAACCATATGATTTTCCACAAAAAGAAATAGAGGAACTGCATAATAGCACCATACAGGGGTCTGTTTTATTCTGAAGAAATGAATCAAGAGCCTGTACAAAACCATTTCCGGTCTTGAGCAGATACTGAAACTCATCTATTACCAGCAGTTTCCGATCCAGACACTGAAAAACTTCCTCATAAGTCGGATATAATGGCAGTGAAAAGCCAATCCGCTGCAGCTGTCTGCCAAGCAGATAAAGCTGTTGTCTCTCACTGCCTTCTTCAGCCCTGATAGTAAAAGGCCTTTTTGTCTTCCGTAAAAGCAGCCAGAAGTGCAGTTTTCCCAACATCCTTCTGTCCATACAAAACAAGCAGCCTGTCAGAACCGCTTTGGTATTCTTTATTCAGATATGCAAGTTCGCGTTCTCTTCCTTTCAGCATATGCATCCTCTCATTTTTTTATGGAAGAAAGTATTTTTTCAACGCCTTCTGCTGGCATAGGCTTGCCAAGCAGAAATCCCTGTATGTTATCACAGTTGACTGCCTTCAGATAATCATACTGCTCCTGTGTCTCCACACCTTCCGCCACTGTTTCACAGCCAAGCTTCTTTACCATCGCAATAATGGATTCTGTAATTACACGCGTCGGGTGATCATTGATAACTGTATCAATAAAAGACTTATCGATTTTTAATGTATCGATAGGAAGCCCCTTCAGATAAGAAAGAGAAGAAAAAGCCGGTTCCAAAGTCATCTAAGGAAATTTTAATTCCATATTCCTTTACGGTATTCAGCTTATCCACCACTGAATTAAAATCTTCGATCAGTACGCTTTCCGTTATTTCCAATTCGATCAGAGCAGGATCAACCTGATACTTTTCAATCAACACCAGCAGATGATGCACAAAAATCCGCTTTTTTATATTGCAGTGCTGAGATATTTAAAGACAATACCATCGGATATCCATATTTCCGATACCAGTCTGCGTAGACCCGGATACCTTCCTCGAGTACCCAGTTACCGATTTGAACGATCAATCCGTCTTTTTCCGCAAGCGGAATGAAAACTGCCGGGCTGACAAATTTGCCATCCTGTCCGCGCCAGCGGATCAATGCCTCTACGCCACGCAGTTTTTTGGAACCTGCATCATACTGCGGCTGATAATACAATTCAAATGCATGATCCTCAATTGCTTCTTTCAGTTTATTCTCGATCTGGATGTTTTCAATAAAATCCGTCAGAATGGGAGCTTCAAAATAGGCAATGCTGTTTGTTCCGGACTCTTTTTTCTGCGACTGTACGATTTCCGCACAATTGATGATCTCAAAGAATTTCTGGCCGATTCCGGATAATTGGCAACACCGATACTGACTGTGATTTTCTGTTCAATGTTTCCCATCATCTGAAACGGCTGTTCCGTTCTCTGGCCTATTTTCCTGTATACAGCATCAACATTGTGATTTCCGTACGGATTATAAATAGCAAGATAATAGATATCATCATTAAAATGGGATACTATGATATCCTCGCTTTGCAGATCCCGTAAAAAAAGCCCAAATGCCTGCAGAATCTCATCCCCTGCAATCATTCCCATGGAATCATTGATCCGTTTGAAATCATCCATCCGGATGCAGAGCACGTCGATCGTTGCTTTTTCAGTCTGGGCTTTCCGAACCCATTCACTGAGTATCCTGACAAAATAATTCCGGTTGTACAAACCTGTCAAAGAATCATAATACGCCATATATTTGAGTTCTTCCGTCTGTTTCTTCCGTTTTGTCACATCCCGGATTCTGATGATTTTTTCACTTGGCTCATCCGTTTCGCTGTAAGTGACCGTTACCTCAAATTCAAGCCACTTCTTATCCTGCATCTCACATTCCACGATCTGCGACTCTTTGTGCTTATTTTCACAGAAAAGAGCTTCTTCCAGTTCAGAAATATACTCTGCCTTTGCGCAGTTGATCAGCTTATGCAGATCTGAAGCGGAACGGATCGGAAAATCAAAATAATGCTGCCACAATCCAAGCATTTCAAAGCGGTCTTCGGAAAATATGTAATATAAAAAGGCATTGGAAGATGTTCCGCAGATCATGCGGAACATCTTTTTCATTGCCCATTAGCTTTTGATTCATTGCAGTCAGAAGATCCAACTGATAATGCATCTCATTCATTCTTATACACCCCAAATATACTGCAGCGCAGCTTATTTTTTCGTGATAAATCCCTTTGCTTTTAACAGCTCAGCGCAAAGCACAGCCCCACCTGCCGCTCCACGTACTGTGTTATGAGAAAGGCCAACGAATTTGTAATCATAAATGCTGTCTTCACGGATACGTCCGATAGAAATTCCCATTCCGTTTTCATAATTGACATCTTCTGTTACCTGTGGTCTGTTATCTTCTGTCATGTAACGCATAAACTGCTTTGGGCGCTTGGCAGCTTGAGTGCCTGCGAGCCCGCTGTAGCTTTCAAGCTTTTCGATCAGCTGTTCTTTCGTTGGTTTCTTTTTGAATTTTACAAATACAGCTGCTGTATGTCCGTTGAGTACAGGTACACGCAGACACTGACATGTGATCTTTGGCTCTTCTGCCTTTACGATCACACCGTTTTCTACTTTACCGAATACACGAAGCGGTTCCTGTTCACTCTTTTCTTCCTCTCCACCGATGTAAGGGATGATATTGCCAACCATTTCAGGCCAGTCTTTAAAGGTCTTACCTGCACCAGAAATTGCCTGATATGTTGTAGCAACTACTTCATATGGCTCGAACTCTCTCTCCATGCATATAAAACCGGAGCGTAGCTCTGGATAGAGCAGTTTGGTTTTACGGCGATGAAGCCCTTTGTTGTACCGAGTCTCTTCTTCTGGAACTCGATCACATCTGTATGGTTATCATTGATCTCCGGAATGATCATCGGAACATCAGGTGTCCATCTGTGAGCTGAGTTGTTGGAAACAACAGGTGTTTCTGTCTTGGCATATGCCTCTTCGATCGCACGGATCTCATCCTTGGACATATCAACTGCGGAAAACACAAAATCAACCTGAGAAGCAACTGCCTCTACTTCATTTACATTCATAACAACAATATCTTTTACGTTTTCAGGCATTGGTGTATCCATTTTCCATCTGTCACCGACAGCTTCCACATATTTCTTACCTGCAGAACGTGGGCTTGCTGCAATTGTTGTTACCTCAAACCATGGATGATTCTCGAGCAACGAAATAAAACGCTGTCCTACCATACCTGTTCCACCTAAGATACCGACTTTTAACTTATCACTCATTTTTCTTCTCCTCGTATTTTTTTTATTATCACCGGCCTGTGACCGGGAATTCACTGTTTCGTTTCTATTCTTTAAGATATGCCTCATATGCTGCGATTGCCTGCTCCATGGAAGTCTTGCTCGGTGCACCGATCGTCAGTCTCTTTTCCCACATGTCTTTAAAGAAATCGCATCGTAAATGTCCGGCTCAAACACATCACTGATTTCTTTGAGCTCTTCAATGCTCATTTCATCAATGGCTTTCCCTTTTCGATACAGGTCAGCACAAGATGTCCGATGATCGAATGGGCATACGGAAGGTCCGTGTTTTTACAAGATGTCCGATCGCATTGGAAAGGGCATCATCGGAACGGATCATGCCTGTGTGCCAGACAGCCTTTCACCAGCATCAAATCAGTTCCTTGTCTTCCTGCATCCGTCTTTCATTGTTGTCAAAGTGACATCAGTGCGCCATAAATCCGCGGACCAGCTCGGCAATATTTTTTTCGGCATAATATCTTTTAGGCATCATCGATCTCTATAAATTTATATTCATTCCAGATAATAATCTCTTCCGAAAAAACGGCTCGGATCATGCGTGGAAAGTGCACTTAAAAAAGTGCCAGACAGCCAGTTTCAAAGCCGAGTGAGGAACTCTCTGTCGAGCTGTCACAATAATTCATTCTTTATAAGCCCCGAAATGATGTGCCAGCGTGATCGGCTTTTGTCGACATTAAATTTTTCTGCAGTGGTGGGTAAATCCCGGCATATAAGTCTCAATATTTTCTTCCATAATGCCAAGCAGTGTCTCAAGAAGATCGATGCATTTTTTCAGCAGTTTGTCGATCTCACCGATCTCATCTCTCGTATAGAGCTTCATATCCAGTGCAACCTGGTCATTGCGGCTGCGTCCGGTGTGCAGTTTTTGCCGGCATCGGAGGAAGGTAGTATAGCCATCAGTCTGTCCAGCCGTGTCCTCGTTCTGAGCAAGCGGCCGGCAACGATCGTAAAGGAATTTGTTCTGCCATTCCAAAATACAGGCCTCTCCTCTCTGGAAATACGGAACCTGCCCGAATTTTCCACTTATTTCAATCTTATATGGAAGGAGCTTAATACAACATGAGCCAAAACCAGCTTCTCTTTTTACAGGTCGAAAAAAAGAGGAAGCTCCTGATCCGCATTTCGCGTATTCTTGTGTTGCTTGGTTTTCTTGCAATATGGGAAATCACCGCAAGATGTGGTCTTATCGATGTCTTTTTTTACAGTTGCCCGACAAGGGTCGCAAGGTGCTTTCTGGAAATGACAAAAAATAATCAGTTATTTATGCATATTGGTGTGAGCTTATATGAAACAATCCTGAGCTTTTTCATTATCATGATCGGATCTGTACTGGTCGCCTCACTGCTCTGGCGTTTTCAGACAATGTCCAGTGTTGTGGAACCGGTTTTTGTACTTCTCAATTCCCTGCCAAAGTCAGCACTTGCACCACTCATCATCGTCTGGCTCGGAACAGGGATCCGCACAATCGTGATCGCGGGAATTTCCGTTGCAATTTTCGGCTGTATCATCAATTTGTATACCTGCTTTAAAAAATACCGATTCTGAAAAACAAAAGTTGATCCGTATTCTGGGTGGAAAAAAAAAGACATATCTTCTTTATGGTCGTTCTGCCAGCCGCCCGCGAAACAATTCTGAGCAACATGAAGGTCAATATCGGGCTTGCGCTTGTAGGTGTTATGATTGGGGAATTTTTAGCTGCCAGACAGGGACTGGGATATCTGATCATTTATGCCAGCCAGGTTTTTAAGCTCGACTGGCTGATCCTGTGTATTCTGATTCTCTGTTTCATAGCCGTCTGTCTGTACAGCCTGATCCAGATGATTGAACGCCGGCTCAGTGTGAAGATATAAACAATATCAGCTGTATGACGCAGAGAAGAGCTATACTCTGCAAATCCCACTCTGATCAGAGGTTGTCATATGCACCACATAAATGCGTGCATTTTCCTCGTCGCCATACAAAAAAACCTCAGACATGCGAACATGACTGAGGCTACATAAAAAGCTGAAAATGGGACTCGAACCCACGACCCCTTCATTACGAGTGAAGTGCTCTACCAACTGAGCTATTTCAGCATACATCCTGTAAACTTACGCTTACAAAAATGTATTATATCGAAAACGGAAGCAGAATGCAACTGTTTTCTTTTTTATTTCTCCAATTCCCGATCAACATGCACATCCAGCTGATTAAACGGTATTTCAATGCCGTTCGCATCATAAGCAAGCTTCACTTTTTCCAACAGCCTGCCACGCGCCGGCCAGTAATCCTCATTTTTAACATAGCAGCGCACGATCAGCTCTACTGCTGAATCACCGAGGTTATTGACAAAGACATCTTTTTCCTTCTCTTTCAGACAGGCAGTATCCGCTGTAAGCTCCTGCATTGCGATCTCTTTTGCTTTTTTCAGATCTGCCGTATAGGAAATACCGACCGAAAGATCCAGGCGGCGGATATCTGTTGCAGTCACATTGGTCAGGGATGTATTGGCAAGTGTGCCATTCGGCAGAATGATCACTTTATCATCCGGTGTCAACAGCTTCGTGTAAAAAAGCTGGATTTCCTTAACGGTTCCTTCATTCCCTTTATTGTCTTCAATGATGTAATCACCAACGCGGAATGGTTTTAATAACAGGATCAGCACACCACCTGCAAAGTTGGAAAGACTTCCCTGCAGGGCAAGACCAAGTGCCACACCGGCAGAACCGACCACTGCCACAACACTGGTTGCATCCAGTCCAAAACCCGATGCGATCATAAACAAAAGAATCATATACAGGATCGCCTTGATCAGCGAATCCAGAAACTGGATCACACCAAGATCAGCATTTGCACGTTTCAGGGACTTCTTGACAATACGGCGGATCAGTTTGATCACCTGCACACCAACGAAGAAAAAAACAAGCGCAAGTACTACACGGATTCCCAGGTTCAATGCTTTCTGCGGCAGTTCATTCAAATACCGCTCAACAAAACCGATCTTTTCCGTTACATCTGTCGGAACAGCATCACCTACGGCATTTGTCACATCTGCAACCGCATTGTCCATCACTTCTGTTACTGCATCATTCATTTTCATTACCTCTGTTATTTTCTACCATGGCATTTTACAGGAATTTTGCTTCTTCTTTTACCTTTTTCACTTTCCTGTTTCCGTTTTAATGCCTCTTCTTCCAGCTCGCGTGCTTCTTTTTCCAGTTCTTCCGCATATTTGGCTTCTTCCATGGCACGTTTCAGGGCTTCCTTGGCTTCTTCCTGTGCACGTTTCGCCTGTTCCTTGGCTTCATCTGCCAGTTTTCGTGCTTCTGTCTCCGCTGCCTTTGCCTGCTCCAGTTTTTCCTGCTCCAGTTTTCTCTGTCTTTCTTCTTCCTTCAGGCGTTCAATCTCTGCCTTTTCCTTTGCTGTAAAAAGGTGTATAGCTGAATATCTGCATGCTTAACGCCGGCATTTTGATACGGATACTGTCTTCTCTGCCATCACATTCCTCTTCTTTTGATGCAATGGCTCTTACATTGATATCATTTTCGCCGCCAAACTTACGCGCATCGGAATTCAGAATTTCCTTATATTTGCCCGGATACGGAACACCGATCTTGTAATCTGTCCGTTTTCATTGGCAAAGTTGCAGACAACCAGCAGGGTATCCTTATCCTTTGCCGTTTTCCGCAAAAATACAATAACATTTTCATTTGCAGAAATATTATTGATCCATTCAAAGCCTTCCGGATCGTTATCCTCCGCATATAACGCAGGGTATTCCCTGTACATGCTGTTCAGTTTCTTAACATATTCCTGCATCTGTTTATGCTGGTCATACTGCAAAAGCTCCCATTCCACGCTTCTGTTCTCATTCCATTCATCAAACTCTGCAATGTCCTGACCCATGAACAGCAGCTTTTTGCCCGGATGTGCCATCATAAAGCCGTAGGCTCTGGCACGCAGGTTTTTAAACTTATCCGGAATCTCGCCCGGCATTTTGCCGATCATGGAAGATTTGCCGTGCACAACCTCATCATGGGAAAGTACCAGCATGAATTTTTCACTGTATGCGTAGATCATACTGAAGGTCAGCTCACCATGGTGCTGGCCTCTGAAATAAGGATCCAGATGCATATAGCCCGTAAAATCATTCATCCAGCCCATATTCCATTTCAGATCAAAACCAAGTCCGTCCTTTTCAACAGGCTCTGTTACCTTCGGCCATGCAGTCGATTCTTCTGCGATCGTGATAACGCCGTCCTTCTGCTTATGGATCACACTGTTCAGATGCTTTAAAAATTCGATCGCTTCCAGATTTTCCTTTCCACCGTAAATATTCGGGATCCATTCGCCTTCGTTCTTGCCGTAATCCAGATAGAGCATAGATGCCACAGCGTCCATACGGATTCCGTCCGCATGGAATACATTGATCCAGAACAATGCATTGGCGATCAGATAGTTCTTCACTTCAGGTCTGCCATAATTGTAAATAAGAGTTCCCCAATGCGGATGACATCCCTGTCTCCAGTCAGCATGCTCATACAGGCATGTTCCGTCAAAAGGTTGCCAGTCCCTGTTCGTCCTTCGGGAAATGCGCCGGAACCCAGTCTAAGATAACACCAATCCCATGCTTGTGCATCTCATTCATAAAGAACATAAAATCTTCCGGAGAACCATAACGGGAAGTCGGTGCATAGTAACCAATTACCTGATAGCCCCAGGAAGCGTCCAGCGGGTGCTCCATAACAGGCATCAGTTCAATGTGTGTATAGCCCATTTCCTTCACATAGGAAATAACCTTCGGTGCCAGTTCTCTGTAA
>VOFC01000994.1_pt1 | contig 33351 bp, 47 predicted proteins | sample 5384161 | NCBI WGS metagenome assembly VOFC01 (sample SAMN12384722, study PRJNA508395) | human gut metagenome | isolation source: healthy gut B | host: Homo sapiens
ATGCACAGATGTTGAAACAGCAGCTTGCCAAGGGCAATAACGGTCTGGTTCGGACGAAGTACATCACGTTTAGCATCGAAGCAAAGAGCGTCCGGGAAGCAAAGCCCCGGCTGGAACGTATTGAAACCGATATTCTCAATAATTTCAAGGTGCTGGGCGTGAAAGCCTACCCGCTGAACGGCGTGGAACGGCTTCAGATCGTGTACGAAACCTTTCATCAGGAGGAACAGCAGAAGTTCGATTTCAGCTATGACCGCATCCTGCAGAGCGGTATGACCACAAAGGACTTCATCGCGCCGACCAGTTTCCTGTTCAAAAGCGGCAAGGACTTTATGATGGGGGACACCTATGGTGCTGCATCCTATCTGAACATCCTTGCCCCGGAACTGACGGATAAGGTGCTGGCCGAATTTCTGGACATGGACAAAAATCTGGTCGTCAGTATCCATGTGCAGTCGGTAGACCAGCTGAAAGCTATCAAACTTATCAAAGGCAAAATTACCGACTTGGACCGTATGAAAATCGAGGAGCAGAAGAAAGCTGTGAGGTCTGGTTATGATATGGAAATTATTCCGAGCGACCTTGCAACTTATGGCGGTGAGGCCAAGAAGATTCTGGACGATCTGCAGAGTCGTAATGAGCGTATGTTCCTTGTTACGGTGCTGTTTCTTAATACAGCCAAGACCAAGCAGGAATTGGATAGTGCTGTGTTTCAGACTGCTGGTATCGCGCAGAAGTTCAACTGCACTCTGAACCGTCTGGACTATCTGCAGGAGCAGGGCCTTATGAGCAGTCTGCCACTGGCAAATAATCTCGTTCCCATTAAGCGCGCACTGACTACCACTTCCACGGCAATCTTTGTTCCCTTCACCACGCAGGAGCTTTTTATGGAGGGCGATTCCCTCTATTACGGTCTGAATGCGGTATCTAACAACATGATTATGGCAGACCGCAAGCAGCTCAAAAATCCGAATGGCCTGATCCTCGGCACACCGGGAAGCGGTAAGTCGTTCAGTGCAAAGCGTGAGATCACGAACGTATTCTTCACCACAACGGACGATATTATCGTTGCAGACCCCGAAGGAGAGTATTATCCGCTGGTGGAAGCGTTGGGCGGTCAGGTTATCCATATTTCGTCCACCAGTAAGGACTATATCAACCCGATGGACATTAATCTCAACTATGCGGACGATGATAACCCGCTGGGCATGAAATCGGACTTTATTCTTTCCCTGTGCGAACTGATCATGGGCGCACGGGATGGCATGGAGCCGGAAGAGAAGTCGGTCATTGACCGCTGCCTGCCGCTGGTCTACCAGAAGTATCTGAACGACCCGAAGCCGGAGAATATGCCGACGCTTGGTGATCTGTACGACTGCCTGCGGGAGCAGAAAGAGCGGCAGGCGCAGCGTATCGCCACAGCGTTGGAAATCTACGTCAATGGTTCGCTGCGTGTGTTCAACCATCAGACCAATGTGGAACTGGATAATAGCATTATCTGTTTCGACATCAAAGAGTTAGGTAAGCAGCTGAAAAAGCTGGGTATGCTTATCGTTCAGGATCAGGTCTGGAACCGTGTTACCATCAACCGCAACAGCAAAAAGAACACCCGGTACTATATAGACGAGTTCCACCTCCTGCTGAAAGAGGAACAGACCGCAGCATACAGCGTGGAGATCTGGAAGCGGTTCCGAAAATGGGGCGGCGTACCCACAGGCATCACCCAGAACATCAAGGATTTGCTCGCAAGCCGGGAAATCGAGAATATCTTCGAGAACAGTGATTTTATCTATATGCTTAACCAGGCATCTGGCGATCGGCAAATCCTTGCAAAGCAGCTGAATATTTCGCCGTTCCAGCTGTCGTATGTGACGAACAGCAACGAGGGCGAGGGGCTGCTGTTCTACGGCAATACGATTATCCCATTCAAGGATAAGTTCGACACATCGCTGAAACTGTACAGTCTGATGACCACCAAGCCCAATGAGATGGGAAAATATAAGGAGAAAAAAGAAGCATGAACACACCGAACATTTTTGACCGACTGAGCCGCAAGATTCATCATCACTCTGACATGGAGCCGCACGAAAGCGATTCCGGCCCGCCTTTCGGTGAGGTGGAGCCGCTCAACTTCCACGATGAAGAATCGGTGGTGCATACGGTGCTGGAAGATTTCTATGCGGTTGGCACACTGGCCGATGAACTGACTGACGGCTTTCACATGGAAGCCCACGGGTAGCTTGACCGTGAGGAAGTGAATGCCCGTCTAATCGCCTTTGCTCGGAAGCTGGAGCAGGTGCTTGACAAGTGGGAAACCCACGCAGCTCTGATCGCATGACGGCTCCAGCCGGAAGGAGGTGATTTCCATAGCAGACAAAAAGTTTCGGGGCAGAGATAAAATCGTCCAGAAAATGACCAAGGATGGTCTGGTGGATGAAAACCTCCGCACCGGGGAACAGAAGTCCGTTGCTGCAGAAGAAAAGCCGGAGCAGGAAGATTCGGTAAAGGAAACTGCGGAAAAGGAGACAGATGCAAAACCTATCGTGGAAGAAGAACGGTGCATGGATGCCGGGGACGGGGAGGAGGATGCACCCCGGCATCACAGCACCGCCAAGCAGAGCGCAGACTATTATAAAGCCCATCAGGAGGATGGCAAGCCAAAGGATGCGCCTGCGGAATCGGATGTAGAGCCGCCCACAAAGAAAGGCCGACTTTCTTTTTTTGAGGACGAAAAAGGCGGTATTGTCCGTGGCGTAGGGATGGGCGTTAAGAAGGCGGCGAAGAAAGGAGTGGACACCGCCACCGGATTTGCCCATCAGAAAGTACATCAGGTGGAAAAAGACAATTCCGGTGTGGAAGCTGCACACAAGTCGGAAGAAGCCGCCGAACGCCTGCACCACTTTGTCAAAGGCAGAAAAAAGCCCAAAGACAAATCTGCCAGAGCGGAGAAAAGAGGTGGGGAGGATCAGAAATCCAGCCGTCTGAAATTCTCCGAGAGCGAGGGCGGCACTGCAGAAAATGCAGCAGAACCGTCGCTGAAAAAGAAACAGCGCCAGCCACCGCCGACTGCCGCAGGAGGTGAAGCAAAAACAGTCGGTGCGAAGTTTTACCAGAAAAAGCAGTATAAGGATGCTTATGCAGCCGCCAAGCGCGGCCAGAAAGCCGGAACTGCAGCCAGCAAGCAGGCGGCAGCGGCAACCAACACCATTACGGAGAAAGCAAAAGCGGCGGTGCAGGAGATCGTCGTGCAGAATAAAACCCTGTGGGTCAGTATTGGTGTTGGTATCCTTCTGGTGATGGTCATGCTGGGAGCCTTTTCAAGCTGTGGTGCAGCAATTCAGGGAACCGGCAGTACCTTTATGGGAACGACATATCCCAGTAAGGATGCCGACATGAAAGGCGCAGAAGAGGATTATCTGGAGCTGGAAAAAGAACTGGATAAGCAGATTCGGCAGATGGAATCCACCCATCCGGGCTATGATGAATACCGCTATCAGCTGGACGAGATCGGCCATGACCCGTATCAGCTGATTTCCCATCTGACTGCGGTCTATGAGCAGTTCACCAGAGGACAGGTCAAGCCTGTTATCAAGGAACTGTTCAAGCAACAGTATCTCCTGAAAGTGTGGGAAACTATTGAGATTCGTACTCGCATGGAAACCAGAGTAGGGGTTCGGCCAACGATAGACGCTTTTGGAAACGTCAGCATGGAAACCTATACCTATCAGGAAGAAGTGGAGTATGAGTATAAAATCCTCAATATCCTGCTGAAAAATAAGGGTTTCGATACTATCGCGCGGAAGAATATGAACCGGAAGCAGACCGGGCGATACGATGCCTACAACCTGACCTACGGCAACCGTACCCGAACTGTTCGGTGCAGGATCCCCGACATACAGCGGCGGCACAACGGGCAGTATTGGCACAGGCGGCGGTACTGGTAGCTCCGGCGGTGGCTATTCAAGTACGACATCCCCTCGGAAGCATTGTCGGACGAAAAGTTCGCAAAGATGATAAAGGAAGCTGAAAAAGTATCTCGGTATGCCGTATGTGTGGGGCGGAAGTTCCCCAAGCACCAGTTTTGACTGCTCCGGCTTCGTCTGCTGGGTCATCAATAACTGTGGCAATGGATGGAGCGTTGGGCGAACAACGGCCAACGGCCTGCGAGGAAAATGCAGCTATGTCTCTCCTGCGGATGCACAGCCCGGCGACCTGATCTTCTTTGAGAAAACTTATAACGCCGTTGGCGCGTCGCACGTTGGAATCTACGTCGGCAATGGCATGATGATCCACTGCGGTGACCCCATTTCCTACACCAGCATCAATTCGACCTTGGCAGAGCCACTTCTTAGGCTTTGGCCGCATCAACTGAAAGGAGGGCCGATGGGCAAAAAATTACAGAAATATCTGGATGAAGCCGAAAAAACGGAACAGCAGATCGCGGAACTGGAAGAACGGCTGAGAACCATCCGGGCAGCACAGAAAAAAGGAAGAGGACAGCGAGATCATTCGTGCCATCCGCAGCACCAAGATGGGCGGGCGCGAACTGCTGGCTCTGCTGGACAACATTCAGGCGGGCAATGTGACGTTCCTGACCGCTGTAAACAACGCTTCGGAAGAAGCAGAAACGGAGGAAGCGATTGAAAAAGATGCTTAAACGGCTGGGAGTTGTTATCCCCAGCACAATTCTGACCCTGCTGATGGCGGTGGGCTTTTCGACCCCGGCCTTTGCCTTTGTGGACACCACTGAGGTGACGGAGGAAACCGACACAGGTGATTGAGGAAGCAGAGCCGACGGAAGAAGAAAAGATTCCGTTCACCATCGCGGGCAACGGTGAGGTGGAAGATAACATCATGGACGACCCAAGCAAGGAGTTCTTTACCGTCAAGACCAAGGGCGGCAACACATTCTTTCTGGTGATTGACCGGGCGCGGAACAATGAGAACGTCTATATGCTCTCGATGATCGACGAGTACGATTTGCAGGAGTTTCTGGATGATGAAGAGCGGAACGGCAAGCAGGAAGAAGAAACGCCTGCGGTAGTCCTGCCCGAAACCAAACCCGAACCTACCCCGGATGTGGAAATCGAAGAACCGAAAGAGGAATCGAGCGGTGGCATGAATAAGATTCTGCTGCTGGTATTCGTGGTTGCGCTGGGCGGTGCAGGTGCTTTCTTCTACTTCTATATTTATAAGCCGAAGCCGAAGGAAGAAACGCCGCAGAGTGAAAATCTGGAAACCGACCAGAGCCTTGCGACTGTGAACGAGGATAATCAGTCCGGCAACGAAAATGGGCACATAAGAAAACCGTAACATAAGGATGCAGGGGTAGTCGAAAGGCTATCCCTGCTTTTTTCTAAAAGGAGAAATCTTTGAAATATCTGGTGATTGCAGAAAAACCGAGCGTATCGAAATCCATTGCAAAAGTGATCGGTGCATACCGACAGGAGGACGGGTATCTGGAGGGTGGGGATTGCGTGGTAAGCTGGTGTCTGGGGCATCTGGCATGCAGTGATGCAGCCGTTTTGAGGAACACTGTTGATGAACGCTATGAGCCGCAAACTACTTTGTAAAGGAACCCTATTATAAAGTGGAACTGTCCGGTGGGGGCATGGTCGCAGTATCGGAACAGATGGCGCAGGAGCAGGATGCCGATACCATGCGGGCTGCCTGTGACGGGCAGTGCGCGGTGGTCGGCAGCATCGAGCGAAAGAGGGTAGAAAAGAAGCCCCCGAAGCTGTATGACCTGACAACTTTGCAGCGAGAAGCAAACCGCTATTACGGTCTGACCGCCAGCCAGACCTTGCAGGCGGCACAGGAACTGTATGAAGAAAAGCTGGTGACGTATCCCAGAACGGACAGCCAGTTCGTGACCGAGGATATGCGCAAGACGGTGGAATTTGGTACTGGCCTTGGCGGCGCGGCGGCAGACGTAAAAGCAGGTTATCAACAACAGCAAGGTCACAGACCATCATGCGATCCTGCCGACGATGCAGGGCGCAAAGTGGGTAAAAAGCCTGTCCGAAACCAAACAGAAGAGGTCTTTTGCTTCATCATCTGGAAATGGTGCAGGCTGTGCAGCCGCCGTTCATCTATGAAGATGTTCTGGTAACAGTATGCTGTCAGGACAGGAAATTCACTGCAAAAATAAAAAATGTTCTGCAGGCGGGTTATACTGCAAAACCTGTTCCGCTTGTGGAACAGGAGAAAAACAAGGATATGGCATTCCCGAACGAATCTGGAACAGGGGGATGGTTCTTCCGGTGGTGAGCGCGGAGAAAAAGCAGGGCTTTACATCTCCGCCGAAAGCATTTACCGAAGACACCCTGCTTTCTGCAATGGAAAGCGCAGGCAACAAGGAGTTTGAAAAAGACACGGAAAAGAAAGGACTGGGAACACCTGCGACCCGTGCAGCGATTCTGGAAAAGCTGGTATCTTCCGGCTATGTGGAACGCAAAGGCAAGCAGATTCTTCCCAGTGCAGACGGGGTTACGGCGAATCGCAAATATCCCGGACTACCTGAAATCGCCAGCATGACAGCTGAGTGGGAAAATGAACTGCTGCGGATGGAACGGGGCGAAACAAAGCCCGCCGACTTCATGCAGGGCATCGGTGGATTGCTGGAACGAATGCTGGCACACCTCCGGCAAATTCCGACCGTACAGGAATCACCTATTTATAATAAGGTATCTATCGGGAACTGCCCGGTATGTGGAAACCCCGTCTGTGAAGGCAAGCTGAATTTCTATTGCTCTGACCGGGACTGTAAATTTGCCCTCTGGAAAGAAAGTAAATACCTTTCCGGCATGAAAAAGACGCTCACAAAGAAGATGGCAACTGACCTTTTGAAGAAAGGACGTACCTATGCAAAAGACTTCTACTCTGAAAAAAGGACAAGACCTTTGCCGCAGACCTTGTTATGGCAATAAAAATGGCAGAGCGCAGTACAGTCTTGAATTTCCGAAAACACCAGCTAAGAAGTAAGGGAGGGAACGATTGGCGAAATTTAACGATATTCGGGAACTTGCCCAGCAGAACGCACGGTGGGTAAGTAATTCTCCGAAAGACTGGATGAACTATCTGGATGTGGCGGCACGGCTGTACCGCTATTCGTTCAAAGATACTCTGCTGATCCATGCTCAGCGTCCTGATGCGACCGCCTGTGCAGAGCTGGAAGTCTGGAACAAGAAAATGAACCGCTGGGTAAACCGTGGCGCAAAAGGCATTGCGCTTTTTGGACGATGCCAGCCCACGGGCAAAGCTGCGCTATGTGTTCGACATTGCGGACACGCATCTGGTGCAGGGCGGCAGAACGCCGATCCTCTGGCGCATTGATGATTCGGAACACCAGCAGATGATCCTCGACCATCTGGCAGATACTTATGCTCTGACGCAGACGGACAGCATGAATGCTGCGCTGATGGAACTGGCACAGCAGTTGACCGCTGAAAATCTGGAAGAAGCGATGGATGGTCTGGAATATGAGGTGGCAGACACTTTTCTGGAAGGACTGGATGAAGATAACCTCCGTGTCCGTTTCCGGGAGTTAATGACCAACAGTATTTTCTATACCCTTTCCCGACGCTGCGAACAGGAACCGCTGGAAGTTTTGGAAGATGAGGATTTTATCCGTATTGTGGATTTCAACCAGCTTCCGGTTTTGACGTTCCTGGGCAATGCTGTTTCGGAACAATGTGAAGCGGTTCTCCGTGACATCGGACGGGAAATGCAGAAAATTTACCGAAAAGAAGTCACAGAACATCTTGCAAAAACTGCCGACAGCTTGTATAATACCAGTACGGACTTTAGCACATTAAAGCGCGAAACGAAACAAACATCACCGAAGGAGGAAAACCGTATGGAACTGACTTATCACCGCAAGGGGGACTACCTGTTCCCGAACCTGACCGTACAGGACGAGCCCGATGAGCATTGGGAAGTACGGGGATGCTGCGCAGGACTTATCTGAGGGAGAACCAAGAAGAACTGGTATCAGAGTATGCTGATGAGCGGCAGGCTGAATCAGCATCTGGCGCAGATCGACGAGCAGGCAGAGAACCGGATGGAGGACCCTGATCGAGAGCCTGAACGAGAAGTTTCCGGCACCGAACAAGGAAACCGAACAGATGGCATGGGTGGCACACCAGAACAACCTGACCGCGATGGCGGAAGAGATCGTGCTGAAGGAATTGGTGTACAATTAACCGCTGACACAACCGAACAGGATTTGAGCGAAGCAGAGGAAGAAATTTCCTCTGCTTTTTTTTCTCTGCCCAGTTTGCCGACCGTGAAACAGCAGATTCGGGCAATCGAAGCCCCGATGCAGGCACAGTATGCCGATGAGATCACCATTCCGGTAGAAGTTGTGGATGAAATCCTGCGGACAGGCAGCAATCGAAACAAAAGCCAGCTTCGCCTTATCTATAACTTTATGACCGAACAGACCCCGGAAGAGTATACCGCTTTTGTCAAAAAAGGAATATGGCGAGGGCGGAAAAGGGCTTTGAGATCGGTGGCACAAAATATGCGGTCTGGTTCGATGAGCTGGGCTATGCAGATCGCCGTTGGAGATACGGTTCGGAACGACCCCAAAAACAAAGCATTTCTGTCATGGGAAGATGTCAGCGGCAGAATCCATCAGCTTTTGCAGCAGGGAGAGTATGCACCAAAATCGGTTTTGGATGCAGCCCGTGGCAATGTCCTGCATGAACACGCAGAAGCCCTGAGCTATATGGAACGCGATATGGCAGAGGGCGTGGCAGAGATGGTCTTTGCCGATACGTCCATCTTCTCCGGCGGATACCCGGAACTTACAGAACGCCTTGCAAAGTTGCTTGACCAGCCGGAATTTCTGGCTGATCTGAACGAACGTCTTTTAGACTGGCAGAAGCCTACGCCGAAGATAAAAAAGTGTGATGCGGATGCAGTTCTATCGCCCGGACAAAGTATCTGAACAGTTTCAGAAGTTTGCTCTCCCGTTCCAGCCGTATCAGGCAAGAGAGGGCTTTCAGTGGAATGAGCAGAAAGTTTTTATCACGGAAGATGAGATCAATGCTTTCCTTGCAGGCGGCGGGCCGTATTCGGATGGCAGACTGGCAACGTACAGTTTCTTCCTTAATCACGAAGAGAAAGCAGAACGCGCGGCGTTTCTGAAAGACCGATACGGCGTTGGCGGCAGCAGTCATGCACTTTCCCGTGCAGATAATTCCCATGCCAACTATGACGGCAGAGGTCTGGAACTGGCACGGGCAGCTATGGAAAGCCGGATGCACTGGTGAAGCTGAACTGGAATCAGGCGGCTGAACGAGTTGCAAAGCTCATTGACCAGAGTTTGTATCTGAAGCCTGCGGATTACAGCCGGATGCCGAGTTACGAGCGTGAGCAGATGGCAAATCGGGTGATTGGTTTCTACCATCGTCTGCCCGATGAAGTGGAACGTCCGTTTGAACGGGAACTGCTGAACGAAGACGCCAGAAAGAAACTGCCCGTCATGCTGGCTGATTCGGAACAGGCGGCAGAACTTCTGGAAAAGATGGATGCAGCACTTCTTTCCGTTCCGCTGGATTCCCCGGACTATGCAGAAAAATCAAAGATATTGGCTGACCTGCATCAGTATGTTGAGGGAACGTACACGATCTTCCCAGAGAAGAAAAAAGGCTATTGAGATTTCTGCTTCTGAGACAGGACAAATATCGCTTTTCGATATTTGGGTGCAGGAACAGGAATCGAAAGAGCATTCAACCACCGCAGTGGTTGAAGAACCCCAGAAGCAGGCGGTAAAGTATAGCAGATACATCGGAGATTATCTCTATCTGGAAGATGACAGCCTTTATAAAATCGAACGTGTTACGGATTCTCTGATCTATCTGAAAGATATGGAGCGTCCTGCATGGGCAGCGCGGGTGCTTCGACCGAACCAGTATGATGCAGAACTGGCAAAGAATCCGCTGAATGATTATCTTCTGGCAGGGCAGGAATCTGCGCTGAAAGATAGTCGCTGCGTTTACAAGGAATGTCTGTATACCATGCTGGACGCGGTGCAGCAAAGTGAAATCTATCCGTATCTCCGTGACCGCGATGTGGATGCAGATGAAGCGGAAAAGGAACTTCGGAACAAGATCGACGAGCTGTTAGAGCAGAATGCGGAAACTGCCCCGCTGTATCTGGAAGCCAGCGAGAACTGGGAGAACTTCAAAGACTGGCTGGTAGAAGATATTTTCCAGCGCACCTATCAGGACATGATGCCGGATTCCCGCGATGCGGTTGCCCTTTACCAGAATGACATTCATGCGCCCCGATGGGTGCGTGGCATGATGGTAGATGCGGCTGTGCAGGAAATTAAGACAGTGCCGGAGAAGAAGCAAGAAGAAAAACAGGAAACTCCATCTGAACCGAAACTGAAAGCCTACTACCGTTCAACTTCACAGATGGAGGACGGGTATGTGGAGCGTAGTGCCATTCTGGAAGATCTGAACGGCAAGTATTATAACCACTACGGTTTTGATGATGTTAGGGGCGAGGGTGCAGGGAGCGCAGGCCCGTTTGACACGCTGGAAGATGCAAAGCGGACGCTGAAAGCACATCGCCCGGATGCGGAGGAAGGCTTATCACCATTGTCTGCTGAAGCAGAAAATGAGTATCATGCGCTGAAAGAATGATACCCGGACGCACTGGTTGGCTTTTGAGCAGAATGGATTTTTTGAATTTTATGGTGATGATGCCAAACGGGTGACGGAGTTAATCGACACAAAAATGCTTCGGAAGGAAACTGTATCAGGAGAAATTCCAGTCACAGGACTCCCTCGTGAGCAGTGGGCGCATTTTTGGCAAGGAACTCTGGAAATGTGGTGAGAGTGTTTATCTCTCCGGTCAAGGGGAAGACGGAACGCACCATGAAACCAAATATCTACGTCGGGAAGAATATCTTCCCCGAAACGCAGATGTTGAGATTGACGGTAGAGAATTTCGTGTGGATTCGGTCGATTTCAAGAATAGGACTGTTAGCCTGCAGGACATGACTCTTGCAAAAGAAGCACGGTATCCAATTTTCCGTACAGAGCCGCTTGAGTATGTACGTCACCTGTATGAAATGGGTGATACGGAATATCATAACGACATTGAGCGAAAAGTCTTTGAATCTCTGGACAAAGCACAGGTAGCTTATGAAGACTTTACCCCGGAACAGATGGATGTAATCTATGCTGTTGCGGAGAATGGCGGCAGTCTGGAAGAATTACTGAATCCTGAATTTAGCCCGGAACAGATGCAGCTTATCGCAGATGTGCAGACCCGGACAGATGCTATCCATCGTTCGGCGGCAGATGATGCTGTTAAGCCCCTTACCAGCAAGCCTATGACCCCGGAAGAGGTCAACCAGGCACGGAAAGAGAAAAAATCTGCCGCTGGACACGGATACCGCGCAGAAGCCGCCTGCACAGCCAAACCAGAAGCCTATCAATTTCCGTATCACAGACGATGATCTTGGCGCAGGAGGAGCCAAGACAAAATTCAAAGCAAACATCGAAGCCATCCGACTGCTGCAAACGCTGGATGCCGAACAGCGGCAGGCAACCGCCGAAGAACAGGAAGTTTTATCCCGGTATGTCGGCTGGGGCGGTATTCCGCAGGCATTTGATGAGAAGAATGCGGACTGGGCAAAAAGGAGTATGCGGAACTGAAATCTCTGCTCCCGGCAGATGAGTACAGTGAAGCGCGGGCATCTACGCTGAATGCTTTCTACACTTCGCCTACGGTAATCAAGGCAATATATGAAGCCCTTTCCAATATGGGTCTGAGCAAAGGCAATGTGCTGGAGCCGTCATGTGGAGTGGGCAACTTCATGGGTCTTGTGCCTGAAAGCATGGAAAACATCAAGATGTATGGTGTGGAACTGGACAGCGTATCAGGACGCATTGCACAGCAGCTTTATCAGAAGAACAAAATTGCCGTGCAGGGCTTTGAAACGATGCAGTTCCCGGACAGCTTCTTTGACTGCGTGGTGGGTAATGTGCCGTTCGGCAATTACAAAGTGCCGGATAAGCGGTATGATCGCCACAACTTCCTCATCCATGATTACTTTATTGCAAAGAGTCTTGACCTTGTTCGTCCGGGCGGCGTGGTGGCGGTAGTCACTTCCAGCGGCACAATGGACAAAAAGGATTCCTCTGTCCGAGAGTATCTTGCCAACCGTGCTGATCTGGTCGGCGCAATTCGCTTGCCGAACAATGCGTTCCAGCGCAATGCGAACACAAGTGTTGTAGCTGACATTTTGTTCCTGCAAAAGCGTGACCGGGCGGCAGTGGAGCGGGCAGAGTGGGTAGACCTTGGCACAACGCCAGAGGGATTCCCCATCAACCAGTATTTTGCGCAGCATCCCGAAATGGTGCTGGGCGAGATCACGACCGAAAGTACGCAGTACGGCAAGCAGGAAACCACGGTCAAGCCCATTGAGGGCGCAGACCTTTGCACAGCAGTTGAAAGCAGCCGTTGAGAACATCCATGCGGAAATCACAGAGCCGGAAATCACGGATGATGAACTTGACCAGAACGCAGAATCGCTCCCGGCAGACCCGAACGTGAAGAATTTCAGTTACACCAATGTGGACGGACAGGTTTATTACCGTGAAAACTCCTACATGAATAAGGTTGACCTGCCTGTGGTCACGGCAGAGCGTGTGCTGGGGTTGATTGCCCTGCGGGAAACTACACAGAAATTGCTGGACTGCCAGTTGCACGATGGTACGGATGCCGAAGTGGAACTGCTGCAAGGAAAGCTGAAAGAACAGTATAAGCGGTTCACAGCGCAGTACGGTCTTATCAACAGCACCGCCAACAAACGGGCATTCCGGCAGGACAGCAGCTATTGCCTGCTGGCATCCCTTGAGATTCTGGACGAGGATAAAAACCTCAAGCGGCTGGCAGATATTTTTACCAAGCGCACCATTCGCAAGCCGGAACCCGCCACCTCTGTGGATACTCCCAGTGAAGCCCTGGCACTCTCCATCGGCGAAAAAGCAAAGGTCGATGTGCCGTTTATGGCAGAACTTTGCGGAAAGACAGAGCAGGAAGTAACCGAAGAACTGGCAGGTGTTATCTTCCGCAATCCTGTCACACAGATGTGGGTGACGGCAGATGAATATCTGTCCGGCAATGTCCGGGAAAAGCTGGCAACGGCAGAAACCTTTGCTGCAAAACCACCCGGAGTATCAGGTCAATGTCGAGTATCTGAAACGGGTACAGCCGAAAGATTTGAATGCTTCGGAGATTGAAGTGCGGCTGGGTGCAAACTGGATCAAGGCAGAGTACATTACGGACTTCATGGAGCAGGTGTTTAAGACACCAAGCTACTATATCGGAAGTGCCATCAAAGCTACGTATTCGGAAATCAGCGGTGCATGGAATATCAGCGGCAAGTCACTTGACCGGAGTAATCCCCGTGTAACGAACACCTATGGCACAATGCGGGTCAACGGTTATCGACTGCTGGAGGATGCGCTGAATCTCCGGGATACCAAAATTTACGATACCGTCTATGAGGATGGAAAAGAAAGGAGAGTGCTGAACAAAAAAGAAACCATGCTGCGCAGCAGGCACAGGAAGCAATTCGGGATGCGTTCAAGCAGTGGATTTTCAAGGATTTAGACCGCAGAGAGGAACTTTGTAAGGTCTACAATGAGCGGTTCAATGCGATTCGCCCCCGTGAATACGATGGCAGTCATATCAAGTTTGTGGGCATGACCCCGGAAATCAGCCTGATGCCGCACCAGAAAAATGCAGTGGCGCATATTCTGTATGGCAATAATACGCTGTTGGCGCATTGTGTGGGTGCGGGCAAGACCTTCCAGATGATCGCTGCCGGCATGGAAAGCCGCCGTCTGGGTCTGGCACAGAAGAATCTCTACGTTGTGCCGAACCACCTGACGGAGCAGTGGGGCGCGGATTTCCTGCGGCTGTATCCGAATGCCAATGTGCTGGTGGCAACGAAAAAGATTTCGAGCCAGCCAACCGAAAGAAGTTCTGTTCCCGGATTGCTACGGGCGATTATGATGCCATTATTATCGGGCATTCGCAGTTTGAGCGGATTCCGCTTTCCCGGAACGGCAGAAATCCATGATCGAGCGGCAGATTCAGGACATTACCTTTGCGATTGCAGAAGCAAAGGCAGAGGACGATGGTAAGAGTTTCACGGTCAAGCAGATGGAGAAAACAAAGAAAACCTTACAGGCAAAGCTCCAGAAGCTGAACGACCAGAGCCGCAAGGACGATGTGGTGACATTCGAGCAGCTTGGTGTTGACCGCCTGTTTGTGGATGAGAGCCATTTCTATAAAAAATATGTTCCTCTATACAAAAATGCGGAATATCGCTGGTATTGCTCAGACCGATGCGCAGAAAATCCTCGGATATGTTTGCAAAGTGCCAGTATCTTGATGAGATCACTGGCGGCAAGGGTGTGACCTTTGCAACAGGTACGCCTGTGTCGAACAGCATGGTAGAGCTGTATACCATCATGCGTTACTTGCAGTATGACACCTTGCAGAAACTTCATCTTGGACACTTTGATAGCTGGGCGGCTTCGTTTGGTGAAACCGTTACGGCAATTGAATTGTCCCCAGAGGGAACGGGCTACCGTGCAAAGACGCGGTTCGCCCGTTTTTTCAATCTCCCGGAATTGATCTCACTGTTCAAGGAGTCCGCAGACGTACAGACGGCGGATATGCTGAATCTGCCTGTGCCAGAAGCAGAGTACATCAATGAAGTGTTGAAACCCAGCGAAACGCAGCAGGAAATGGTGAGCAGCTTTGCCGACCGTGCAGAGCAGGTGCGAAACGGCAATGTCAATCCGAAAATTGACAATATGCTCAAGATCACGAACGACGGCAGAAAGTTGGCCTTGGACCAGCGGCTTATCAATGACCTGCTCCCGGATGAGCCGGAAAGTAAGGTCAACCTCTGCGTGGAGAATGCCTATCAGGTATGGGAAGAATCCACGCCCGACAAATCCGCCCAGTTGATTTTCTGCGACTTATCGACCCCGAAAGCAGACGGAACATTCAATGTGTACGATGATGTCCGGGAAAATCATCTGGACTGCCCGTGGAAACCCTCTGATCTGGAACAGCAGGAAGGACGCATTCTTCGTCAGGGAAACCGCAACCAGAAAGTGAAGATTTTCCGTTACGTCACAGAGAATACGTTCGATTCGTATATGTGGCAAATCCTGGAAAATAAACAGAAGTTCATCTCGCAGATCATGACCTCGAAATCTCCTGTTCGTGCCTGCGATGATGTGGACGATACCGCGCTGACCTATGCAGAAATCAAAGCATTGGCAACGGGAAATCCCTACATCAAGGAAAAGATGGATTTGGATATTCAGGTCAGCAAGCTGAAGCTGATGCGGGCCAACCACACTAGCCAGATTTACAGCCTGGAATCGGATATTGCACGGCGGTATCCGGCAGAAATCACGGCAGCGAAAGAGCGCATAGCAGGTCTGAAAGCTGACCTTGCAGTGGCAAAGCCGTTGCTGGAACAGGACAAGGAGAAGTTCTCCATCACGGTGGAGGACAGGGTTTATACCGATCGCAAGGAAGCAGGCTCGGCAATTCTTGCAGCCTGTGCCGCAATGAAGATCGCTAAGACAGAGGGGCAAATCGCAGATTTGGGAGGGTTTGCAATCAGTTCCCGGTTTGATGCGTTCGCCCAGACATTCAAGCTGGCCATCAAGCGGCAGAGCAGTTATACGATTGAACTTGGCAGTGATCCGGCTGGCAATATCCAGCGTATTCTCAATGCGCTGGCATCTATCGAAAAGACACTGCCGCAGGTGGAGCGCAGATTGGAAACTTTACAGCAGCAGTTGGCAGAAGCAAAGGAAGAAGTGCAGCGTCCGTTCCCGCAGGAGGCGGAATTAAACGAAAAAATCTGCACGGCTTGCAGAATTGAATGCCCTGCTGGATATGGACGAAAAGGGGGATGATGCGGCTCTTGGCATGGATGAGGAAGTAACGGATAGCGAACTTCCTGCGCCGAAACGTGAGATTGAGCGGAGTGCAGACAGCGTAAAACGTCCGTCGATCCTTGCACAGCTTCACGAAAAACAGGCAGAACGCATGGCAGAGCCGAAACCGCAGAAAAAGAAAAGTCACGATATGGAACTATAACTGAGAATGCCCCGTCAGATCTCCGAAAGGGAATCTGATGGGGCAGATTTTGTAAAGGAGGGCATGAATGGCAGATAAGCGGGCAGACCAGCTCAAAGAAATCACGGAACGGTTGGAACAGGGCGTAAAGGACATTTTTACTTCGGAAATGTATACGAAGTACCTGCTCACAATGTCGAAATTCCACAATTACAGCTTCAATAATACGCTGCTGATCGCAATGCAGCGTCCAGATGCTACGTTGGTGGCTGGGTACAATGCATGGAAAAATAAGTTTAACCGCTATGTGAAAAAGGGTGAAAAGGGAATCAGATCATCGCACCTGCCCCGGTAAAGGAACGGGAAGAGCGGGGAGAAAATCGACAAGGACACCGGGCTTACGGTGCTGAATGAGAACGGAGAGCCGGAAATCGAAGTGGTGGAGAGGGTGATTCCCCGGTTCCGGGTAACAACGGTTTTCGATTATGCCCAAACAGACGGAGAACCGCTGCCTACGCTGGAAGTAAATGAACTGACTGCCCGTGTCAAGGATTATACCCTGCTGAAAGAGGCAATCGAACAGGTATCTCCTGTGCCAATTCGTTTTGGAGAAATCGAGGGCAGCGCAAAAGGCTATTACAGCCACATGGACAAAGAAATCTGTGTTCGTGCCGATATGGGCGAGAGCCAGACCATCAAGACGATGATCCATGAGGTTGCTCATGCCATGCTGCATGACAGCGACCAGATGAAACAGCGCGGCGAGGAAAAAGACCAGCTTACCAAAGAAACAGAAGCGGAGAGTATTGCATTTACAGTTTGCTCGGCACTTGGCATTGATACTTCGGACTACTCATTTCCGTATGTGGCAAGCTGGGCAAGCGGCAAGGAGATGAAGGAACTGAAAGATTCGATGGATACGATTCGATTGACCGCAGCCGACTTTCTGGAAAAGCTGGAAGCGGCAGTCGCAGAAAGGAGCGCAGAGCGCATGACCGCGATACAGTATGCGGAAAAGTTGATTACCGACAAGGAGCAGGAAAAACGATTTTCGATGATGAGCAGCGAGACCTCATCGTGAATTTTGCGTATAAGCTGGATGATCAGTCGGCAACCGAAAAACTGGTGAACGCATTGGCGGCGGCAATGGTTCTGGGCAATAAGGAAGAAGTCAACCGCCTGATGTGGGAAGCGGAAGAGAAAATCGAAAGTCTGCCGGATGGCATGATCGGTCTTTCGGAAATGCACGAATACGGGTATCTGAAAGATGATGTTCTGCCGCTGACAAAGGAAGGCGCACGGGAGTGGCATCGGCTGGGCGAACGGATTTATCCGCTGTTTCAGGATGGTACGGCAGGAGATTTCGCCAGTCAGGAAGAGATCGAACAGCATGATGGCATTTTCGGAATCAAGGCTGACGCATGGAGTGCGATTTTGCTGGAAAAGAACGAAGAGTATCTGGAAGATGAATATGCCCGCCCGGACGCTGCATTGACGGTGATAAGCCGGGAGCAAGCTCTGCGGCTGTTTGATGAGGGCAAGCAGATTTATCTTATCCGTATCAGCCCGTGGCCGGTTCTTGTTACAGGGCGTGAAGAAATCGAGCGTGGAAGTGACTATTTCCAGATTGCCAAGGAAGATTTGGAAAAGGACAAGCAGAAAGCAATGGAAAACAGCGAGAAAGCACCCGTTGAAAAGCTGGCGGCAGACCTTGATGATTTCGCCTTTGACTTCGATTTCTACCACTATAAGGATAGCGTGGAGAATCGAGAGCAGGCGGTTGAAGCACTGAAAGAACAGATTCAGGCTGGGGATATTCAGCCGATCAGGGAATGGCTGCAAGTCGCAGTGGAGGAATCAGAGGGAGAGTCTGCAGAGAAAAGGCGGCAGAGTTGATAGTTCGGCTGGATACGCTGGTCAAGGAGCAGAAGCTGCTTTCTAGCGGTGAAAAACAGTTTGGCATCTACCAGATCACTGCCCGTGACCCGGAACATGACTACCGCTTTATGAATCTGGACTTTGTAAACGGCACGGGATGGAAGTAAACCGTGCAGACTATGACCTGATTTATACCGCGCCGCTTACGGAAAAGGATACGCTGGATGGCATTTATGAACGGTTCAATATCCAGCGTCCGGCAGATCTTTACGGGTCATTCGCTGTCGGTTAGTGATGTAGTGGTACTCAATGATGGCAGTACGGTCAAAGCCTACTATGTGGACAGTATCGGTTTTGCGGAACTGCCGGATTTTTTTCAAGGAAAGGAATATGGATTTGCAGAAAAGAAACGATTTTGAACGAAAAATTGCAGGAAATCGAAATCTTTGATAAGCTCGGTCTTTTCAGCAATGGCCGACTGCGGGATGAAGATGTGCCGGAGGGCTTATATCGCTATGATCTGCGCGGTTCGGACTATGACCCAGGCCAGCCCATTACGGTGGAGAAAAAATGTGGTGGTGAACCACGCGGCATCTGTTCTGATGGCAGAAGAACTTGACCTTGGCGCAGACGGGCGGCTGGAACTGGGCGAGGAAGGTCTGAACTTCACAGGTGCAGAACTGACCGTGCGAGAGTTCATGGAGGAACAGCAGCAGAAAAGGAACGGACTGATCCACGGCGATTCCGACCATATCGCAGTCGAGGGCATATCGGCACATGGTATGCTGTTGATGAAACGGAAATCGGTGGCGAGAAGTTCTTCCTGCTGGAGCATGAGGAACACGGCGATATGGCGGCCTGTGTTGCAGTCAATGAGCAGGGAAAACTGGTGGCAGAAGATTTGTGGAACGGCTTCGATGAGGATTTTCAGGAGGATGCAGAAAATCTCTCTGAAAATGGAATATGCCGAAAAAAAGAATGTGGTATCGGAACAATTGAAAAAGTCTGTGCCTGTGGCGGACAACAGCGCACAGGACTATTCGGATGTGCCTGTTTACTACGAGCCGTTCAGCTATGCAAAGAAATGACGAGGTGGATTTATACCGCACATCCTGTCGGCTGAACAGTGAGTGCAAGCAGGCAAGCCATGAAAAAGCGATTGCAGACAACTATGACGGAATGTACCTTGGCGATGGTGTAGTCGATCAGGTAGTGCGGCAGTACGGTATGGAGCGTGTGGGCTATATTCTGGCGAATACTCTGCACCATAAAAGCTATGATGGCCGCTTTTCTCGCGGCAATAAGGAATGGGCAGAGCAGGTCAGCACACCGGAGCATAATGCAGACCGCATAACCTTCCGCACGGATTGGGTGGTTGACAGCCATTCGGCAATTCTGGATGGCTTTGTAACGATGTACCGGGAAGAACTGGATGCGCAGAAAAAACTGGAACAGCCTTTCGTAAAGCAGTTCTATGTGGTCGAAAATTTGCAGGCCGCGCCTTTGAAAATCGAGCGATTCGGAAATCTCGACGATGCAATGTCGCAGTATCAGGCACTTCCGAACCATTACATGAAAGCCCTAGGTGTGGAGAAAAATCCTGATCCTCTGCCGGGTTCACTGGATGTTTTGCAGTGCAGGAACGGCATTGATACCATTGTGGAGGACTACAAAACGGTTCCGGGCTGGGATAACCCGTATATCCAGAATCATGTTGTCCAGCTGTTACAGGGGGCCTTAGCCGTGCAAGATGTGGAACTGGCCTACGAACTCCCGGATGCCTATTTCCACATTCAGACCTGTGACGATGGCTTCGACTATACCTTATATAATAAGGACTTCACGGAACGGGATGGCGGCATTCTCGAAACGGACGGAGATAAGCCTGTGCAGGAGGCTATGACGGAGCTGCTGGCAGAGTTCGGCTGCAATGCAGAAGAGGGCAGGGTCATGGATGCAGCAGAACTGCGAGAACAAGCTGATACGGTCGCTGAACAGCAGGCAGAAGCTTTGAAAGAAAAGCTGGCGGCAGAGAAGCCCACACCAGAAGCAACCATCAGTTTTTATGTAGCAGAGTGTGCAGAGTTCCCGGTGATGGGGGAGTTCCATGACAATCTGACATTGGAGCAGGCATTGAAGTCTACGATAAGATTCCGGCAGAGCGGATGAACGGAATCAAGAGCATTGGCTTTTCTCTTGAGGATGGAAGCATCTATTCGGGAATGTTTGACCTGATGGTAGGCGGAGAAGTGCAGGCAGATGTCGTCAACCATATCCAGCATTACCGGGAAAGCCCGCTGGTGCAGAAAGCAATTTCGGATATAAAAACACTTTTGGAAAAGCGGCAGGCAAGCAAGGAGTTGGAGGAACGCTCCAACACTCGGCAGTCTGTCCGTGAAGCGTTGAAGAACCGCAAAAAGGCGCAGGAGCAGCAATCCAATCAGGAACAGGCAAAACCGAAGAAGGCAAAGAAGAAAGGAGAAATGGAACTGTGAGCAAGGTGCATTTTGATGAGAACGAACTGATGATTATGGCAATGTTTGAGCAGGACACGGCTGAAAACACGAAAAAGGAACTGGAAGAGGTTCTTCCTTATGTTGCAGATGATATGGCAGTCAGGCTGCTGGTGGAGCAGGTGATTTCTAAAATGGAAAATCTGCCGGATGAGCAGCTCAAGAATCTGGAACTGGATTTGTACAGACCGGATGCCCCGGAAGAGGAGAAAGCGTGATGAGTGCTAATCTTTTTTATGATTTACCAAATCAATGATTTGGTAAAGAGCCGGGACTATCGCTGCCGCCCGTATGAGTACCAGATTGAAAACGGCTTCATGGTGACAAGTGAGAACTATGTTCTAGGTTATAAGGCATCTCTGATTCAAGGCGTTACACCGGGGCAGATTCGGGAACGCATGGAAAAGCTGAATCCTGATAGGTTCAGAGTCCGAAAATTCGGTGTCAGTGATGTGATCGTAACATCCATTGGCGGAAAAATGCAGTCCTATTATGTGAATCCAAAGGAACTTATCAAGTTCAATGGTTTTTTCACGAAGTTGTCAAATGGCGAGTACCTGCTTCTGAACGAGCAAGGCTATCAGGTTGAGGGGCAGAAAGGAACGTGGACGGTAACGGATGAGAAAACCATAGACGAGCAACGCTTTGTTCTGATGGTGAATGACCAGAAACCGGACTTGCTGCCTAGCATTGTAGTACAGTCGGATGGGAAATTCATAACATCGACTGCCAGTGGATTTGACAATGCGACTGTCCGAAAAGTCCGGGAGCTGCTTCACCATGAAAAGTTTTTGGAAAATGGCACGGCAGAAAGAGCAAGGGAGTCTGGCACAGAGCAGAACTACAACATGATAGACGGCTGCGTGAACAATGTGCCTAAGAAGCCCAGAGTGATTGGCGGCAGGGTGTCTGTTCTGGATCGCCTGCATATCAAACAGGCGGAAAGAGCGCGAAAGGACAATGCGCAGGTTCAGCAGCAGGAACGAACACGCAAGAACTGATAATCCGTAATGAGAGAAAGGTGGCTTCCCTAAAAAGGAAGCTGCCTTTTTTCAATTGCCTACAATAGCGGGCTTGATATTTCAGAGAAAAGTGGGTACAATGATAACAGAATAGAAAACTCGATACACGATGTTGTGACAGGAGGAAAGTGTGGAAACTTTATATGAATACCTATTAGATAACTATAAAGAAAATGAGCCGATTTTCCTTGTAGACCTTCAAGTTGATGGAATGACCCGCACGAATGTCCGGCAGCAAATCAAGAAGTTGACAGATACAGGTAAAGTAAAACGCTTTGATAATGGAATTTACTTTTTACCCAAAAAGACAATCTTTAAGTCCGGCTCACAGCTTGCACCGGAAAAAGTTCTGGAATGTAAGTATCTGCGAGATAAAGATGAACGCTGTGGCTATGTGAGCGGCCTGATGTTCTTTAACCAGATGGGGCTTACTACGCAGGTCCCTATGATGTATGAGGTTGTGTCGAACAAGGCAACAAGTGATTATCGAGAAACCTCTCTGGCGAAATCCCGCGTGATCGTGCGAAAGCCGAAAGTGCCTGTAACAGAGAAAAATTATAAAGCACTTCAATTTTTGGATATGCTGAAAGATGTAGATGTATATTCGGAAGTGACGGGAAAGCCGTTGCAGGATCGACTGTACCGTTATATGGATGATGCAAACTTGAGCATTTCGGAGATCGAACCGTACTTTGCTTATTATCCTGATAAGCTATATAAAAATCTGGTGGAAACGAGGGTGATTTACAAGGACATGGAAGAGGAGATACTGCTGGAGAAAAAAAGAGGGATGGCTTATAAAAAGCTATCCCTCTTTTGACGGCCAGTCGGTTTGAGCATCGTAGAGAGGCTTGACTGGATCTGTCCTAATATTATATGCGGAAGAATCAGACGTGATTCCTCCAGTCGGAAGGTAAATGCAATTTTCCGAGGTCAATATCGCGCTGATACTTGTTTAGAAGTGCATCAAAGCTAGTGATAAAATCGTTCCATTCGTCATCGGATGGACGTAAATATTTCATGGCGAGCAAGAAATGATAAAGACCACAATAGCGTGGAGCCGGATTTTGCTGATCGACACTTAATAGCTTGGGCTTTGTCGTAAGGGAACGATTATATATTCTGGAGTTGTGAGCGCAAATGTTCCGCAGAACAACAACAGCATGAATCCAGGATGAGAACATCTCAAGGCTTGGAGTGGCAAGGTTACCTTTTGCAGAAGTGTATTTATAAAACTGGGCCAGACTGGGATATACAGAATCTGTGCCTGTTGAAAGATTCTTGATATACTTGGAAAGCGTTCCAAAAGACATTACTTCAACAGCAGCCCAAAGGGGAATCTGCCCATCATGGTTGTCATAATTGTGGGTGATAAATACATCTGTTGAACGTGCAATTTCTGATGAAATGGATGCAGTGTTTCGCCAAAATATCGCTTTATCCTTGAAGATAGAAGGGTCAAGGTAAATCAGCGCATCATTTTTCTGCAGGAGAGCTTCGCAAAATCTGGAACGAAGAGCAACTTCTATTTTACAGGTCATGCCAAATAGTAAAGAGCGCAACTCCATGTCAAAGTTGTAGATGTGACAAATGGTGTCGAACGTGACATTTGGTATGTATTTTTAGTGGCGTTATCATAGAGATGAAAACTATATCCGCGCAGACGATAAAATCCAATCTCATTTAAAGCCGTTTCTACTTTCGGGTCATCAGTTATTACTAGACCAGCATCTTTGTACTTTTGAATCAGAGCAGCAGTCTGATATATATTCTTTGGATAGGGTTTCATTTGTACAATCCTCATAAAATGAAAAGGCCCGCCGGTTTGAGCATCGTAGAGAGGCTTGGCGGGATCTGTTGACTAGTATTTTATCACTAAAATGAGGGATTGTCAATCACTTTCTTTATGTCATGCGGAATTTTTTCTTTTTTATATATCTGAAGCAATGTAATAAGATGCGTCAGCAATGTAACAAGACGCGTCTGCCGGAAGGTTATAGCGTGAATTCACGCGTGGCGTGCTTTTGTACGGAGGGTTGATTCAAGATGTTTTCGACATTTGAACAGACAGTTTGTAATTCACGGTGGTAGTCTTTGAAATACTGGTAAGTTTCATATTGTGCGCTCTTCTGCTGTACCAGAAGTCCTTTTTCAGAACGCAGGTCTTTCATGGTTGGAAGTTTCCGTCTTGTGAATTTTGCTTTAGAAATTGCAACGCTTCTTCATATTTGGCAATCTCATCTGCATAGTTCTGTCGGAAATCCTTTTTGTTGGTGGATTTCAGAAAATCAGCGTAGACCGATTTTGTAGAAAGATACTGTCCCAGATAATGAATCTGTTCGTTCACTTTTTTTCAGTTTGGCTTCAGTGAGCTTGGCATCGCTGCGGGCTTTTGCCATTTTGGACTGAATTGTATCTGTGGTATCTTGCAATTTTTCCTGAGTATCATACCCATGCTCCTGAATGTAGGCAACCGTTTTAGCCATTTGCTGTAAATTGCTGATTTTTACTTTCTGGGCATAGGCTCGGCTTTGCTGGGCCTTAATGCAATTCTGCAAATCAACCACAAGACGCAGGTTGGATTTGATGAACAGAATGGTGATAGGATCATCCTGCACCCATTGCGCCTGATTCTGTTCAGCGGCGAGTGCATTTTCTTCAAAAAGAGCTGCAAAAGGTATTCTCGGTCGTAATGACTTCCCAGCTTTCTGGCAGAGATGAATTTCTGTCGGTCAGAGGGAAGATAACTGAATCGCCCTCTATGGTCTTTAACCTGTATTCCGTATTCTGCTTTGAGTAGCCGCTGAAATTCTTCAAAAGATTTCGCACGTTCCGCAATGTCGTTGATGGCATTGCGGATTTTTTTTCTTTGTTGGTTTCAAATTTTGTTTTCATGGGTGCGATGCCTTCTGCCATAATCTCCATGTTGGCCATATCAAGATTTAGCTGTCCTCTGCGCTGGGCATGATATTCCTGCTGTGTGATTTTTTCTGCGGCAGGAGAGAGCAGATCGACCTGATACAATCCCTCGCGTTGGCAGATGTCCATAAGAGAACCTTGTAAATGACGGAGATACTCTTTTTGTTAGATGGTGCTTATATCCTGCCTTGCGGTCGATGGCACGTTCAGTATAAGGCTGAGGGGCTATATCTTCTTTTCGTAGACTGTTGATAATGATATGGGTATGGATATTACCGGAGTTGTTGCTGCCGTCTGTATGAGTGCAGACAAGTGCCTGATGCCCCGGAAAATTTGCTTCTGCGTATTCCATGCCAATAGCTTGTGCTTGCTCCCCAGTCAAACCATGATCGGCAACATCCATGGGATCGTGGCTGATAATGTAATGGTGGCATTTGATTTCATCGTATCTTTGATTTTTATGGTATTGCTGGTTGAGCAATTCACACTCAAGATCGAATGCTTCAGGATTGCAGTTCAATCCATCAAAATAAAACTCATCCCGGAGCATGGAATTGCCGTTTTCATCAAGGATGGGAACGAGGTGAAATTCATCATGCTGGTATTTCAAGTAATCAATAACAGCACCATAGTCAGCGTTTTTTACTGCGAAGTGTTTTAGGATTGCCATAGATTCCTCCCAAGTGAACAATTTCTCGACGAAGTTCCCGAACCTCTGTGATGCACTTTTTAATTTCGTCTACGATACTGACGGTGATTTTTCCACCGCTGTGCAAATAGCGGGTAATCTGATTCAGATTGTTTCCGATGCCAGCAGCGATTGTAACTAGCTGATGGATTTCTGACGTGTCCGCAACGATGTAATGAGTGCTTGATGGTGCTTCCTTGAGAAAACACTTTCGGATATATGTGCTGGTGGGTAGTCCTGCACTTTCAGCGTAGCCGGATACGATTTCATATTCCATCTCGCTGCAACGGATATGAATATCGTGGGTTCTCTGAATGGGCTGCTTGTTTTTTGGTCTTGCCATAGTGGTATCCTCCTGATTTTTTGAGAAAAAGATTTATCCCGACAAGCCGTAGGCGGTCGGCTGCGACCACTTTAGTGGAAGCCAGATAGCCAAAATCTGTGATTTTGCGCGTGCCGTGGGAATGGGGAACGGAATCCCCATCAAGATTGCCAGAGAACAAAAATCCCGAAAGGGAGTTTTTGGTCTACGCAGGCGAATCTTGCGCTACTTACGGTGGAAGCCGTAGCCTTACGCATTTTCGGGTTCTTCTATCTTTAGAATCGGGAAGAGTGTGTTTCGCAAGGTGTTTTTGAAAAAATTAAAAAAATTTTTGAAAATACCTTGCGAAATGGCCTTTCTCCAATTCTATAAGTGAAAGAGGCTGACACACCACCCAAAAAAAACAGAAAGGAATGAGTGAATGACCGAAACAACTGCACGAACCTATCACACCATGGAAAGCCTGCGCCAGATGGCGCAGACTGATCTCCGTAATGTGAACCGTGAGGAACTGGTAGACATCAACGAAGTGGAAATTAGAAAGACTTGTCGCAGCGGGAGCGGATGGTCGATTTCATTTCGCAGATCAAGAACCCTTATTGCTATCTTGACAAGGGCATGGTAGTGAAGATCAGCTTTGCAGGAGAGAACCGATTAGAGGACACACTGAAAAAATGCGCACGGACGCATAGAAGATAAAAAAGAATAAAGTAGAAGAAAATTTGCACTTTAGCACATTAAAGCGTTGACATAGACCGCGAAATATGAGATAATGGCTTTGGGTCAAAACAGAATATGTTAACTAAAGCCGATAATTTTCTTGGTTTATTGTCAGAACGACAAATAGATTAAGGAGGTTATCGGCTTTTTATGTTTTTTCAGGAAAATGGACAATATCGCTGCGCTGTATATCTTCGATTGTCACGTTCAGACGGCGATCAGCAGGAAAGCAACAGCATCAAAAAATCAAAGAGCTTTTTACTGAACGATTATCTGGGAAAGCACAGCGGTACAAATTTTGAACGCCCGGATTTTAAACGGATGATGCAGGACATTGAGAAGCGGAACGTCAACTGTATTATCGTCAAGGATTTATCTCGCTTCGGCAGAAACTACATTGAAACGGGTCGTTATCTGGAAAGAATCTTTCCATTTATGGGTGTCCGCTTCATCGCCATCAACGATCATTATGACAGTGCGGAAGAAAACGATGATAAGGGACGTATCCTGATTCCGTTCAACAATCTTATCAACGACATTGCCCATTTATTGCCTGGATGTGAAACGGAAAGAAGGTCAGTTCATTGGCAGCTTTGCAGGATGTCCGAAGCCACGCTGCGGGCATTGTGCAGGATCAAAACAGAAAAACGGAAAGAAGGATTGCCAAATTGAACATCGGCAGCAATGGATTTTGCAGGAGTGGACAGTGGTTTCCGTCAATCGTATTTTGAAAATGATCCCGGGAACATTGATTCAAAAAATCATCTGGCTGCGATTCGGCATCAAGTGACACTTCTTTGTAGAAGCGGAAAGGGTACTCTCAATGCAGAGTTGGCAAGCGGCGAACAGATTGGCATAAAGATTCTGGACAGCCACAGATCACTGCGCTGGAAGCTGAATTAGAACGGTACAGTAATTTGAAAATCCGTCTGTATCAGGACTTGTGCGATGATGTTGTCAGTCGGGGAAGACATGGAGAAATGAATACTCGCTTTGCGCAGAAGATAAAAGAGGCACAGGATAAGATTCAGGAAATCCGCGAAAAGAAGCAGGAGGCATTAAAGCACGACACACTGCTTCCTACTTGGTTGGAAGAATTTAAGCAGTACGAACATATCAAAACGCTCGAACGCAGGGTCGTGGTGGAACTGATCGACCACATAGATGTTCATAGCAAACAGAGATTGAAATTCATTTCTGCTTCGAGGATGAACTGCACAGTATCACAGAAAAAATTTATGGAATATCGCACATCACGGAAATGAGGTGGCAGAGGAATGAAATGGGTCAGTTATACAAGGTCGATTTCCAGCAGGATCCGGAGAAGAAAATCCTGCCAATACGATTGCAGAACAGAATGCAAATATTGAACAATATTTGAAAGATAAAGGGTACAGAATATCAGAAAAGTACAGTGACCGCAAGAGGTCGGCAGAAGCAGCCGATGCATTTTTGATCGGATGGTGCAGGATGGCATGACACAAAAATTCGATGCGGTTGCCGTTGATTCCATCTTCCGTTTTGGCAAGACATTGCCATTTGCCATTGAGGTATTACAGAAAACTTTTTATCCGGTTGGTATTCAGTTTGCTGTTGTTGAGGATGATTTTTTGCAGTACAGATCGAACAGCAGACGAAGTGGAACAGTATTTTAAGGAAAAAGTCATTGAGAGAATTCGATTTGAATTTTTATGGCGAGCCGACAAGATAGCTTTGAAAAAGGAGTGCTGACACATCGGCAGGCAAAAGTATGGCTATGACATATCAGAAGATCGAAGGAGCTTTGTGCTTGATTCGAAAGCGCATACATTGTGAAACTGATTTTTCAGATGTATCTGGAAGGAATGACGCTTCAAGAAATCGGAGCGGCATTGGACGCACAAAATGTCCCATCGCCGCAAATTCAGATGGCTCGAAATAAAAAAGGTGACAAGGAAAATTAAATGGCCCGCCACGACGATTCGCTCCATTCTGGTAAATCCACTCTATATTGGAAAGCTCACATTGAAGTTGTCAGGTGTTGAGAAGAAGATGGAGGTTCCACCAATCGTATCAGAGGAAGATTTTCAAAAGGTACAGGAAAAATCAAAGATTCTGTAAAGTTCCCCGGTCGCCAACGGAGATCCACGCCCAATATCCTTATTAGGAAAATATATGACCGGGCAAGTGGAGAACGCCTGCTGTGCAGAACGACTGAGGACGAAACAAGGCAGATATATTCTTTTGACAGAAAATATAAGTGCTTTTTTAGTGGAAAAGCACCATATATTGAAAGCACTGAAGTTTTTGATGTGATTCGATTTTCATTAAAAACAGCGCAGGAGCAGGCAAGATATATTGGCAGATTACTGGAATCGGATAAAGATGAAGTTAAGCGATGCCAGAATATTGTACTTCGCCCTTATCGGGAACAGGCAAGAACACTTATGGATGCGCTGGCTGAAAAGGATGTTGAAAGAACTGCTGTCTACCGGAAATATGAAAGATGTGAAATAGAACAGGAGCAGTTGGAAAATTTTGAATCTCGGTATCAGGCAGAGATAGAAGAGCTGGAGGCAGAGTTCAAGAACATTATGATGAAAGTTTCCGCAATAGAGAAGGCGTTCAGTTATGCAAATCCATGGTTGATAAAATTCCAAGACCTTACGCTTCCTGAAGTGTTGGAACTTGCACATATCAGAAAATATGTGGAACGGGTTTGGATTGAGGATTTTAAGCGAGTAGAGGTTGTTTTTGAAAGAGGAAGAATGGACAAGATTCTTCCCGGAGGAATGGCTGAGAACCAGAAAGGAAAATTAAAATGGCTAGAAAGAGCAGAAAAACATAATGCCGCAGAGTGCTACACCGGAGATTCGTATTTCCTAAGAAGTCAATCTTCTGCGTACAGCAGCGTATGCACGATTATCGTCAGAGAACAGCGGACATGAAACAGAAGATACCCTGAATACGCAGATTCTGCAAATCCATAATTATATCAAGGAACATCCAGAACTGACACTGACGGATACCTATGTGGACAATGGCTTTACAGGAACAAACTTTGCCCGCCCGGAGTTTGAGCGTATGATGCAGGATGTGCGGACAGGGAAAATCCAGTGTATTGTGGTTAAGGATTTGTCCCGCTTTGGTCGTGACTACATTGAAACAGGCAACTATCTGGAAACGATTTTTCCGATGCTGCATATCCGGTTTATTGCTATCAATGATGACTTTGACAATATCCGGCAGTCGGATGTGGACAGTCTTGCAGTCCCCATCAAGAACATGGTGAACAGCCTGTACGCAAAGGACATTTCAAAGAAAATAGGCCTAAGCTATCAGATGCGTAGGGAAAAAAGGAATCCCTACTTCATGGTGTGTGCCGTATGGCTATCGCATGAATGAACAGAAAAGTCAGTATGAAGTGGCAGATGAAGCAAAGTATGTGAAGCTGATTTATCAGTGGTATCTTATGGGGGTGAGTACGAACGAAATCGCCCGTAGGCTGGAATTTCTGGAAGTACCTCGTCCGAATGAACATCTGAATCGTAGACTGCACGAGGGACATGATACGACTTTCAATAAATGGCATTCCAGTTCTGTTATCCGTATTCTGGATAGTCAGGTATATATCGGAAATTTGGTAACGGAAAAACCCGGACTGCCTCTTATAAAGGAATTGGGCTGCACCCGGTAGATAAGGAAGAATGGCATATTGTGGAAAATGCTCATGAGGCAATTATCTTGAAGTCCGATTTTGAAATCGTGCAGGAAAAAAGAAACAGGAACAAGGAAAGACGAAATAATGCAATGGCTCGTTCAGAACAGGTGCGGACAGAGTGTAGGAATCACTTTGCAGGCATGGTGTTTTGCGGCTGTTGTCGGCGCAGCATGACATTTGTGCGTCAGGTGCATAAAACGGAAGAGGAAAGCTATTTCGGAGTATTCCAGTGCAAGAGAAAGAAGGGGACAACACCATGTTCCTATCATACAGTGCCAGAAAAAATGGTTATGATGGTAGCAATGAAGCAGATTCATCATCTTGTTTCTACCATGTGCGAAGAAGAAAAGATGGTAAAAGAAATGCTGAACAACGGTGGTCTGGATTCCACCCGTTCCATCAAGGTGAAAGAAAACTCGATTGCATTTCGGATTCAGGAAACCGAAGAACGGCGGCTGCGCTTATATGAGGACTATAAGGCAGAAATTCTGGATGAAGAAGAGTACAGCCAGTTAAAAAGAACATTATATTGCTGAAAAAGCAGCGACTGGAACAGGAATTGCAAAAGCAGCGGCAGCGGTCATTGGAACTTGAAAAAGAGAATGAGAATTTGCGATGAACAGATGGAACGGATGCGGGCTATTCTGAATCAGAAAGAATTTGATGAAGAACTGGTACATGAGCTTATCAAGAAAAATCTATGTAGGCATCGACAATTCGGTAGAAATTGAGTTTTAAGTGCAGTGACCCGTATCAAGAGGTTCTGGCATTTGTGGCGGAGGTGCAGAATGAATAATAAGATTGCGATTTATCTTCGATTATCTCTGTCAGATGGAGATTTGAAAAAGGGAAGCAAGGATGAGAGCAATAGCATTGAAAACCAGCGGCTTTTGCTCCATTCCTATATTGAAAAGCAGGACGATCTCCCAGGCGAAATTGTGGAGTATGTAGATGATGGCTATACTGGAACGAACTTCAATCGTCCGGCGTTTCAGAAAATGATTATTGACCTGAAGCAAGGGAGATAAAGACCATAGTGGTCAAAATTGGCAAAAGGTTCGTGCGGCATTGGAAGTGAACTGGAAAAGTGGCAAAGCTACATCTGTTAATGTGCCGTTTGGTTACGTCTGGAACGGGAAAGGCAATCAGCGATGGGCGATTGACCCAGAAGCAGCGGCCTGCGTCCGAAAGGTGTTTGATTTGGCATTATCTGGGCGCAATACAACGCAGATCGCCTATGCGATGAATGAATTGGGGTTGCCGACACCAGGGTTGTACTCTAAACGGAAAAATACCATAGTAGGCGGCAATGCAATTATAGCCCCGGAGAGCGAAATACTTTGGAATCCGGGGATTGTCTGGAGGGTGCTGCGGCGGTACGAATATACCGGGGCTTTGGTGATGGGCAGAAGGCAGAAACTTGATGTGAATACCACGGCATTCCGCACTTTACCGGAAGATAAATGGATTATTACAGAGAACACCCATGAAGCAATCGTTACAAAAAGATGAGTATTATCAGGCAAAAAAGGCAATCCGCAATGTTGTTCGATCCAGTACAAAACCGAAGATGATTTTGCTCTGAAAGGCAAAATATGCTGTGGAAACTGCCTGAGACAGCTCCGGCATGAGAAGCAGTATGGCGAAATGGTATTCTGTTGCGGTCACAAAAGGTCAGTAGGAAAATTCTCACACTGCTATTCAGGCTATTACAGAGAGCAGGCGGTCAATTCAAGAGTTGCCCGCGCTATAAAAAAAACGGTATTTACAGCATTGAAGTTGTGAATCAGGGAATGCAGGAGAAAAAAATCCATAACCTTGCAGTGTAGATGTTGATGATTTGAAAAAAGCAGGCAGAAATGATTCGGGCAGGGCGAATGGAATAATGGTTTTATTCTTTTAGGTCATAGCTTTCCAGAAATGTATTGATGATGGTTGGGGCAACGTACCACCAGATAGGAAATCCGACAAAATCGTGTCATATTCGTCCATGTTGTCGCGTTTGGCGGCGATGGCAGGGCGGGAATCGGGATTGCTATTTCGATGAAAAGGTGATTTCTTATCCATCCAGTTCAGATCTACCCCTGAATATTTGATTTGATAATAGTATAGCACTTTTGATTGGAGTATCAAGAGTGAGAAAGCAAAATTGTTGGAAAATGCTGATTTTCAATGTTTGGTTTTGCTAATTATAACTTTAATATTGCATCTTAACTCAAAATAAGTTATAATACAGCGTGTGAAAAGAGTGCGGATTGTCCTGTGGTGTTGGTTCTGGAACAAATCACGGCACGGCAAAGAGAGTATTTGCTTCGAGAGAAAGTGGCAGCATTTATTGTAGATGGAAAGCAAATATATCTGCCTTTCATTATTTTATTTATGAGGGAGCAAAAGTCCACAGATCAGGCTGCAAAAGATTTGGAGTTGTCATCATTTCAGAGCATCAAAACAACGAAGAAATGGGAAGGCAAAAAAATCGGAGTGCAGAAGATACTGTCCTCAATTCCCCGAAGAACTGTTTATAAAAGCAGAAAGCTCTGCTTAGTCTGGTGAAAAGAAACGGTCTATATTCCAGATGAAAGCAAGATTGAATTGTTGGAGAGCAGTTATTCTGCGTTGGCAGAGTATTCGATGCTCAATGCGCCTAGTGTTCGGTGCTATGCTTCCAGAAAAAAATATCTCAGTGGAATGACTTTATGACCAAGGATTTTGGGACTCAAATTCACGCAGGTAGCTATTGAAATGTGGAGGTATGATCCACGAATTTATCGAGGGAAAAATGGTTGATGAACTTTCTCTAGCATTATCGCTTAGAGAAGATGCAGATGAACGGGTAGAAGAAGCAGTAGAAGAAATGTTAAATAACCTGTGGAGGAAGATGGATGGTAACAGGAATTAGTGAGCTTTAAAGAATGGTTTAAGGGCAACGAGAGCCAGTATGCAATTATCGGTGGAACAGCGTGTGACATCTTGATGACAGAAGAAGGCTTAGATTTCCGTGCAACAAAAAGATATTGACCTTGTTCTGATTATTGAAGCAGTGGATGCGGATTTTGGAAGAAAGTTCTGGGACTATGTAAAAACAGGCCGGATATGAACACTGCAATAAGAGTTCGGGGGTACCACCAGTTCTATCGTTTCAGCCACCCGACCTCAAACCGCTACCCGGCAATGATCGAGTTGTTTACCAGAAAACTGGATGCAATTCAGCTTCCAGATGATGCAGAACTGACTCCGCTGCCAATGGATGAGGACATATCGAGCTTATCCGGCTGTTCTTTGGATGATGACTACTATGAATTTTGAAACAGGGAAAAGTACTGTTGATGGAGTAACGGTTTTGATGCTGCATATCTGATTCCATTCAAGGCGAAAGCGTGGATGGATTTGATGGACGTAAAGCGTTAGAGAACACGTTGATAGTAGAAAAACATCAAAAACATAAA
>VOFC01003123.1_pt1 | contig 33331 bp, 49 predicted proteins | sample 5384161 | NCBI WGS metagenome assembly VOFC01 (sample SAMN12384722, study PRJNA508395) | human gut metagenome | isolation source: healthy gut B | host: Homo sapiens
GCCCAGCGGGCACTGGGCATCCATGCGGGCAGTGGCGTCCTCAAAGCGCTGCAGGTCGCGCAGGAGCATGGAGGCGTAGGCCATCAGCGCGTGGCCAAAGGTGATGGGCTGGGCGCGCTGCAGGTGGGTGTAGCCGGGCATGACAGCGGTGGTATTCTCGGCGGCCTTCCTGCAGATGACCTTGATGAGCTCCACGATGTAGGCCTGCAGGGTGTGGCTGTAGTCCCGCAGGGTCAGGCGGATATCCAGCGCCACCTGATCGTTGCGGCTGCGGCCGGTGTGCAGCCGGTCAGGGTCTGCTCCACAAAGGTATGTACGTCCTCGGCGTTGGGGTCGATCTCCAGCGCACCGCTTGCCAGATCGTCGGCAATGGAGGCCAGCCCGCTGAGGATATCCTCGCAGTCCTTTTCGGAGATGATGCCCTGCTTGGCCAGCATGGCGGCGTGGACGCCACTGCCCCGCATATCCTGCGCGATCATCCGCTGGTCAAAGCGGATGGAGGAGTTGAAATCATTGACGCGAGAGTCGACCGCCTTGGAGAAGCGGCCCTTCCAGAGTTGTTCTGCCATCGTTATTGTCCCTCTATCTCAAAATGTTAAAGCTCTGCGCAACTTTTTCTCCCAAACCAGTCTCGCATACGCTCGACAGCCCCCCTAATAGTGGGGCCCTTGGCATAACGGGAAAACGCTCCGCACGCCAGGGCGGCGGTGGCCATTGCCTTTAGAAACGGCAAAGCCGCCGCAGGGGAAAACGCTCCAATGCCCGGCAACTATGCCGGTTTTGGAACTCCGGTGTGAAAGTGTAGAAAACACGCCGGAGGGAAAGTTGGCTTTGTGTGATCCCGTCCGGATCAGCCGCTTAGTCCTCGATCTTCGGCCAGCTCTTGGACAGCTTTGCGCGCTCCTTGATGGACAGGCCGAACAGGTTGATGAAGCCTGCTGCGTCTGCCTGGTTGTAATCCTCGTCCTCACCAAAGGAAGCAGTCTGCTCATCGTACAGGGTGAACGGGCTGGTGACACCAGCGTTGATCAGGTTGCCCTTGTACAGCTTCAGTTTCACGTCACCGGTCACGGTCTTTGCCAGGCTGTTGGCAAAAGGCATCCAGAGCCTCACGCAGCGGGGTGAACCACTGGCCGTTGTAGACGAGATCGGCGTACTTCTGAGCCAGCTGTCCTTGAGGTGTGCGCTCTCCTTGTCCAGGGTGATGGTCTCCAGAACCTTGATGGCCTTGTACAGGATGGCACCGCCGGGGGTCTCGTACACGCCGCGGCTCTTCATGCCCACCAGACGGTTCTCCACGATATCCAGCAGGCCGATGCCGTTCTCGCCGCCCAGCTTGTTCAGGTACTCCACCAGCTCCACAGCGCCCATCTCCTTGCCGTCAACGGCAGTGGGAACGCCCTTTTCAAAGTGGATGGTCACATAGGTCGGGGTGTCGGGAGCCTGCTCGGGGCTGACACCCAGCTCCAGGAAACCGGGTGGTTGTACTGGGGCTCGTTGGCGGGGCTCTCCAGATCCAGACCCTCGTGGCTCAGATGCCACAGGTTCTTGTCCTTGGAGTAGTTGGTCTCGCGGTTGATCTTCAGGGGGATGTTGTGTGCCTCGGCGTAGTCGATCTCCTCGTCACGGCTCTTGATGTCCCACTCACGCCAGGGAGCAATGATGGCCATATCGGGGCACAGGGCCTTGAGGGTCAGCTCAAAACGGACCTGATCGTTGCCCTTGCCGGTGCAGCCATGGCAGATGGCGTCTGCGCCTTCCTTGATGGCGCTGCAGATAACGATGGTGTCCATGAACACCTCGAAAATGCCGTACAGTGCCTGCTTCACCGGCTCCGGCTCCGAGGTGGTGGCATGGGCCATGGGTGCGGTACCCAGGCCTGCCTCGTTGGAGAAAATGCCCCCGCTTCATACCCCAGCTGATCACCAGAAACACAGAGCCCACCGCGCCGCCGGTGACTCCGTTGGGGTGAAGGCGCCCACAAAAAATATCATGGAACACCTTGGGCAGGGCATCCGCGTTGTACACGATGACCGCCAGGCAGGCCAGGATGTAGACCACCGCCATGAAGGGCACCAGCTTCTCCGTCACGGCGCCCAGGCGCTTCACGCCGCCGAAGAGCACAATGGCCGCCAGCACGGCCAGCACAATGCCCAGCACCAGGTTCAGCGTCTGCTCCCCGGCAAAATCCGGCTGGAAAGTCAGAACTGCCGTGTGGATGGACCCTACAATGTTGCCGGCCTGGATGGCGTTGCCCGTTCCCAGCGCAGCCAAGGCCGCGAAAACGCAGAAGAGGACGCCCAGCCATTTCCAGTGCTTTCCCAAACCGTTTTTAATATAGTACATGGGGCCGCCCACCCAGTCCCCGTACTTGTTCCGCTCCCGGAACTTGACCGCCAAGAGCACCTCAGAATACTTGGTGGCCATGCCAATGAGGGCCGTGACCCACAGCCAAAACAGCGTACCCGGGCCGCCCAAGGTCACCGCAGTGGTGATGCCGGCGATGTTTCCCGTGCCCACCGTGCCGGCCAGGGCCGTGGAAACGGCCTGGAAGGGGTAATCTCCCCTTCCCCTGCGTGGGTTTTGTGAAAGATTTTGCCGATGGTATTCTTCATGGCATAGCCGAACTTCCGGAACTGCAGTCCCCTGTTCCGCACGGTCATGAGAATCCCGACGCCGATGAGCAGACACCAGCATGGGGGCGCCCCACACAAAGCCGTTCACCGCACCGTTGATTTGTGCAATCAATTCCATACGCTTCTCCCTTTTCGCGTTTGACAGGCCGTCAAGCGCTTTCCTTTATTTGTAAATTTTTCCCAATCCTAGGGGTGTCTTTCGGGGCAGAAGCAGTATACTATATCTGCATTTCCCTCCACAATCCAAAAATTGTAGCAGTTTTTTTTTGAATTTTCTACATCTTGTCTGTGCAAGATGTTTCAAAAGGACTGCAAAAATGTCTCTCTCCCGCATGTGAAAAAGAGGCAACGAAAAAAGCATCCCCGGACTTTCCATGGGAAAGCCTGGGGATGCCAGAGGTTCGGTGTGTATGGCCATTTCCTTGTGTTTCTTACGGTACGCAAACGGAGGGTGGTTGCTCACGCCTGTCCTCAGGGGAGACACGCCTACCACAATGTTCCCCAAAGGGGACCGCCTCGGTCACCGAACGGTCCAGGGTACCCTCCATGGTCACCAGCAGGGTGTAGGAAGGAGCCGTCCCTGACTCCGCCGAGTGCGGCGTGGGAGCGGTGCCGTGCTCCAGGAATTTCATTTTGAGGCCACTGTAGTCCTCACTGGCTTTAAAATTGACGGTAAAGGCAACTTTGATGTTGGAACGGTTGGTGAAGCGGATGGCATTGGCCGCCAGGTCATTTCCGCCCTCCCCCCGCCGCGTATGCAGGGATCCACGCGCCGGTGCTAGATTTTCCTTCATACTGTAAGGTGTCAGGATTCCAAATCCCTGGGTTGGAGGGGCATAGGTAAAGGCCATGCTCCCCACGCAATGTCCACGCTATAGACGGCCTCTGCCGTCTTCTCTTCGTATTTTCCGGTGACCGGGATCTGGGTTTGTTGGTCTGGTGCGGTAAGGTTCTTTTTCGTCTCCCGCCGCCATCCCAGGGAGAGACAGCGCCAGAAGCAAAGAGGGCAGCCAGGGGAAGTGCGAGGAATTTTTTCATCGTCTCATCCTCCTTGTCATGGGTTCCCCGGCAAGGCTGCGGGGAACGCGGCCTGTTACAACACCGTTAGGGGCAATGGGAACCTCCGTTCACCTGGGCCCGGCTCCCATCCGGGTGGTAAAACCAGATGGTAAACCGCCCCTCATACTGACCGGGGAGAGGCGGACCCCTCCGACAGCGGCAGTGCCTCCAACCGGTTTCCCGGGGCGGCGTGCCAGATTGCGCCACCACCACATCCTGCACCACCACCTGCAAAGAAGCATACTCTGGTTGGAGCGGGCGGGGTTGGTCACCTGCAAAGACAAGGTCCCCTCTCCCAAAGACAGGGTCACCTGATCGGAATAGGTGAGGTTGACCGCTCCGCCGCCCTGGGCCTGGGACATTTTATCCTCCGCTTCCCCTGTGGGCAGGGGCATTGTCCTCCACCGCAGGGGCAATGTCGGGAATGGCTGGGGCGCAGGGTCCCGGAACAGCGGCGCCCAAACCGCCACACCGACGGCCGCCAACGCCACCGCCCCCACCAGCAGGAAGAGTCCTTTGGTCCGTCGATCCATACCCTCACCTCCTTTGTGGATATCATATCAAGTAAAATATACTTTTACAACCTTTTCCCATAGTTTCGCCAAAACGGCTGGGGTTTTGTAGGAAATGACAAAACCCCAGCCGAACCAACCCACAATAGAATATCTGCCATTCAAAGTGCAGAAAACTTTCCCCTTTTCTACCGCCTTTGCCGCAAAATACACCCCCGTCCGGGGACCTGTCCGGACGGGGGACATGAATAGAAAAACGCCTGGCTTCTGTGACAGCCCACAGGACCTGGTGGCTGGGTTGGGGAATCAATGGGCGCCCACCTCCCTTTTCCGTCTTGGCTTTCGAGGCTTGGGTTCCGGCACGGAAACCCCTTCCTGCCGCAGAAGGTACCGCTTACGCTCTACCCCGCCGGAGTACCCGCCCAGGGTACCGTTGGACGCGATCACCCGGTGGCAGGGGATGAGGATGGGAAGCGGGTTCCGCCCGTTGGCCTGACCCACGGCCTGGAAGGCCACGGGGAGACCCCACGCGATCCGCCAACTCCCGGTAGGAGATGGCAGTTCCATAGGGGATGTCCTGCAGCACCTGCCACACCCGGCACTGAAACTCAGTGCCGTCCGGGGCCATGGGTAAGGAAAAGGTGTGCCGCTGGCCGGCGAAATACTCCTCCAGCTGGCGTTTCGCCTCTCGGAAGAGAGGCAGGTCGTCGTAGCCGCCATAGTCTCCGTACACCAGAGCGGTTAAGTGGCCGTCTTCCGCAAACAGGGTCAGGGGCCTAACGGCGAGGAAATCACAGCTTGCTCCATGGCGCGCTCTCTTTCTTGTGGAGGACGCGGAACCCATCGTGTCGGGCTCCGCGTCCATAGGCAAAGACTTTCACAGGTCTAGTTTACCAAAAATTTTTCCGAAAGTCCAGCACTTCTATGGCAGATTGCAACATTTCTGCCGCCTGACCCCGGGTCAATTCCTGTGATGGGCAAACTGCCGTCATTTTCCGGGGTGAGCACCCCCACGGCCTCCAGGTTCACCACCGACTGCCAGGCCCAGGCGGGGGGCCCCCCTCCTCCAGGGCCCCGGTGTCGGCCACATCCGACACTTGGCGGCCGGTCCAGGAGGACCGCCGCCTCGGTGCCAGTGATGGTGCGGCCGGGATCAAAGGTGGTGCCGCCGGCCTGGGTGCCAGTGCCCTGGACCATTCCCGCCTGGAAGGCCGAGGCCACATAGGGCCGGGCCCAGACGGAGATACTGTCCTCGTCGGCAAACCCGGTGGTCACCCCTTCCGGCAGGGCATCCAGGTCCACCAGGTCCATGGCCATGGCCAGGAACTCCTCCCGGGTCACCTTCGTGTCAGGGCGGAAGAACCAGGTCTCCCCCATCTGCTCCCCCACGAAGATGCCCTCTTCGGCCAGGGTGATGGGCTGCTTTGTGGGCGGGGTGCCCCGCCATGTCGGCGTAGGTCACATCGGTGCGGGGTTTTTCAATCTTCACCGAGACTTCCGCCGGCTGGGAGACGTTGCCCGCCTGGTCCACTGCCACATAGGAAAACGAATCCTTCCCCGTCTTGTTTTCATAGGGGTGTAGGTGAAGCGGGCAGAGCCCTCCTCCGCCAGGGTGACCGACCCCCCGGGCGGGGTTCTTGGTCACCCGGAAGGTCAGCGCCTCCCCTGGGGATCCACCCCGGAAAAGGTGCCGCTCACCGCCACATCCCGGTAGGTGGTGAGGGAAAAGGCCTCGGCAATGGGCGCCCCCTCCCCGACGCCTCCTCTCGGTCAAAGAGCGCCAGAGCGGGCAGGGCCATAGAGACAGAAAGGGCGGCCAGGACCATCAGAAAGCCCAGCCGCCGCAGGAAACGCGATGTTGTCATGGGACAAACCTCCTTGGAACCTTGGCCATAGTCTCCCCCGCTCAGGCCCGGTTATCCCCGCAGCCAGGCTGCCGTTTCCTCCCAGCTCGCCCTGGCGCATGGAAAGCAGAATCCCCACCGCCCCAAAGGCCATCAGGAGGGAGGAGCCGCCGTAGCTGAAAAACGGCAGGGTCACCCCCACCACCGGGGCCACATACAGGCACATCCCCACGTTCAAAAGGGTCTGGGCACCGAACATCCCCGCCACCCCCATGGCCACCGAGGCGAACAGAGGGTCCCGGCTCCGGCGGGCCAGCCACACGCACCGCAGCAGGATGGCGCCCAGCAGGGCCAAAATGGCCAGGCAACCCCACCAGGCCCAACTCCTCCCCCGCCACGGAAAAAGATGAAATCCGTGTGCCGGGCAGGCAGGGCCGAGGCAGAGGCGCTCTGGGTTTGGGTCCCCTGGAGGTACCCCTGCCCCGTGACCTGCCCGGAGCCGATGGCCAGCAAGCTCCGCGCCTGCTGAAACCCCGTGCCCAATGGGTCCAGCTCATGGTCAAAGACCACCAAAACCGCTGGCGGACGTAGTCCCGGCGGCCTGGGACCAGAGGAGGACCACCGCCCCCACGCCGGCCCCCACCTGCCCCAGCAGCCACAGGGGGTGCACCCCCGCCGACCACAGCATCACCAGATAGATGGCCAGGTACACCGCCACCATCCCAATGTCCCCGGACACCCCGTACACCAGGGCGCACAGCGCCAGCACATGGAGCAGCAAAGCAGAACCACCGACTTGGGCCGGTTGAGCCCCTTCTCCCCCAGTTTCTGCAGCTGCAGGGCCAGCAGGAGCAGGAAGGTCACCTTCACCACCTCCCCAGGCTGGAGGTTGAACAGCCCCCCGGCAGGGCCAGCCAGCTCTTGTTGCCGGTGCCGTCGTCGTTGCCGAAGGGGACCAGAGCAGCAAAGCAGCCCTGCGTTCAGCGGGGGCAAAGAGCCACCATAGCCTTTCCAGCAGACGCCGCACATCCAGCACCCGCAAAGACCAGGCACACCGTCACCCCACCGGCCAAGGCCACCCCTTGCTTGGCCACCATACTGTGGAGCTCGGGTCATACCGGGTGGCGCTGTAAAGCAAGGCCAGGCCGTATCCAGCCGCCGCCAAGCAGAGGAAAAACAGCGTCCACTCCCCCGTTTGCTTCCCATGGCCCTCCCCCTCCTTTTCCCCGCCAGTCAAGGCTTGTCCCCCCGGTCAGACCCTTCTCCCCCATGATACCCCCGGTCTCCCATAAATTTTGTCGCAGAGGGGTGCAACGGCGGCGGTTTTATGATAGAATAAACCAAATCACCGCGCCGGGACGGTTCCACACCGCCTCGGCCATCTGGGAGGCATGCCCATGGAACACTATTCATCCAGCGTCCAGGAGACCGAAGCCCTGGGCCGGGCCCTGGCCCAGCACCTCACCCCCGGGACCGTGGTGGCCTTCACAGGGGACTTAGGGGCGGGCAAGACCGCCTTTGTCCGGGGCATGGCCCAGGGGTTGGGCATTGCCCAGCGGGTCACCAGCCCCACCTTTGCCATTGTGAATGAGTACGAGGGGGGGCGGCTTCCCTCTTCCACTTCGACATGTACCGGTTGGGCAGCGCCGATGACCTGTTCGACATCGGCTGGGAGGATTTCTCTCCCGCGGCGGCGTCTGCGCCGTGGAGTGGAGCGAGACCGTGCAAGAGGCCTTGGACGCCGACACCATCTACGTGGACATCCGCCGGGGCGCTGAGGACAACCAGCGGGTGCTCACCATCCGAGGCCCCGGTTCCGAGGACCTGCCTCTGGGAAAGGAAGGTGCGCAATGAAAATTTTAGCCCTGGAATCCTCCGCCACGGCGGCCTCCGTGGCCCTGTGCGAGGACGAAACCCTCCTGGCCCAGGCCTTCCTCCACACCGGCCTGACCCACAGCCAAACCCTGCTGCCCATGGCCCGGGACCTGCTGAAGGCCTGCGGCCTCACCCCGCCCAGGTGGATCTCATCGCCGTGGCGGCGGGGCCCGGTTCCTTTACTGGGCTGCGCATCGGGGTGGCCACCGCCAAGGGCTTGGCCTGGGCGGCGGAGAAGCCCTGCGCCGGGCTGCTCCACCCTGGCCTCCATGGCTTGGAACCTGGCGGGCTTTTCCGGCCAGGTGTGTGTGGCCATGGATGCCCGCCGCCACCAGATCTACAACGCCCGCTTTCAGGTGGACGGAACCCAACCCCACCGCCTCACCCCGGACCGGGCCATCGCCTTGGAGGACCTGGTAGCAGAGCCCAGGGGACCCAAAGCCCCCAGCTGGTGGTGGGGGGACGGCGCCCAGCTGTGCTACGATGCCCTCACCGCGCCGGCATCCCCGCCAAACTGGCGCCCCCCAACCTCCGCCTCCAAAGCGCCTGGGGGGTGGCCCGGGAGGGGCTTGCCCTGGCCCAGGCGGGCCAGACCTGCCCGCCGGACCAGCTGGTCCCCGCCTACCACCGCCTGTCCCAGGCAGAGGGGAACGCCTGGCCCGGGAGAAGGCCGCCCCAGCCCCACAGAACCAATGACAGAGAAAGGGAGACATGGAACAATGGACGAAATGGTACACGTATTGGATCACCCCCTCCTGCAGCACAAGCTCTCCATCCTTCGGGACGAGACCACTGGCGTGAAAGATTTCCGCGAGATCGTCAACGAAGTGGCCACCCTCATGTGCTATGAGGCCACCTGAGACCTTCCTCCAGGACGTAGAAGTCCAGACCCCCGTGGCCAAGGCGGTCACCAAGCAGTTGGCCGGCAAAAGCTGGCCATCGTCCCTGTCCTCCGGGCGGGGCTGGGGGATGGTAGGGGATCCTCACCCTGATCCCCTCGGCCAAGGTCGGGCACATCGGGCTCTATCGGGACCCGGAGACCTGGGAGCCCGTCAAATACTATTGTAAGATGCGCACAGACATCGCCGAGCGGGATGTGATCATGCTGTACCCCATGCTGGCCACCGGTGGCTCCGCCTCCGCCGCCATCACCTTTGTCAAGGAGTACGGGGTGAAGAACATTAAGCTCATGAACATCCTGGCCGCCCCCGAGGGCATCATCGCCGGGTCCGGGCGGACCACCCGGATGTGGAGATCTACATCGCCGCCGTGGATGAAAAGCTCAATGACCACGGCTACATCGTCCCCGGTTTGGGGGACGCCGGTGACCGGATTTTTTCGGCACCAAGTAAGGGCGCCAACCTGGGGTCTCTCCCGCCTGTGGAGAGACCCCAGAAAAATTTTAAAAAGTCGAAAAAAACGCTTGACAGTTTCTTACCCCTGTGATATTATAAGTCTCGCCCTGAACGAGGCGGCCAAACAAAAGGCTCTCTCCCAAGGGGAAGAAAACAGATGCGCGAGTGGTGGAATTGGCAGACTCGCTAGATTCAGGTTCTAGTGTGCAATACGCACGTGCGGGTTCAAGTCCCGCCTCGCGCACCAAGAAAGACACGACATCAAGTCGTGTCTTTCTTTCTCTTCCTGTTGCACCAGAACCCTTCCCATGCTACACTGAAGCCAAAGGGAGGTGACCTTCCATGGAACTGCGTGTCCTGCAATACTTTTTGACCGTTGTGCAGGAGGAGAATATTTCACGAGCCGCAGAGGTCCTCCATGTGACCCAACCCACCCTCAGCCGCCAAATGGCCCAGTTGGAGGAGGAACTGGGGGGTGCGGCTCTTTGTGCGGGGCCGTCACCTGACCCTCACCGACGCCGGCGTCATCTTTGCGCCGGCGTGCCGAAGAGGTCACCGCCTTGATGGAAAAGATGCGGCAGGAGCTGGAAGGGCATGCTGACGTGGGTGGGGTGATCTCCATCGGCGCGGTGGTCTGATGGCCTTACAGGCCCTCTCCCCTGCCATGGCCGCTTTCCGGGAACAACATCCTAAGGTGCAGTACCAGCTCTATACCAACCACGCGGAACACGTCAAGGAGCGCCTGGAGCAGGGGCTGTTGGACTTCGGCCTTCTGCTGGAACCTGTGGATGTGTCCAAGTTCGACTATCTCCGCATGGGGGCGCGGGAGACCTGGGGGCTCCTGATGCGGTCAGACCACCCGCTGGCACGCAAACCCCCATTGTGCGGGAGGATCTGGTCCCGCTCCCCTCATCACCTCCGACCGCCGCTCCATCCAAAGGGAATTGGAGACCTGGCTTGGCATGGCGTTTTCCCGGCTGAATCTCTTTGCCACCTATAATATCATTACCAACGTCGACACCCTGGTGCACGAGGGCGTTGCGGTTGCCCTTACCATTGAGGGCGCCGTGTCCCTGTTGGAAGGAGATCGCCTGGTGTTCCGCCCCCCTCTACCCGGAACTTTCTATGCCCTCTGTGTTGGCCTGGAAAAAGTTCCCCGCCCATTCCCGTGCGGCCAGCCAATTCCTCGAACAGGTAAAACGTATGCAAATATCGTATTCTTTTCCATAAAACATAGGCATTAGACATACTCCGTCTCTCGGCGTACCATGTAGGTGGCCCTGGAAGCGCCCACGGCTTCCTGGGGGTACCTGCTTTTTCTTGGACGCAGGTTGCCAACCCCATAACATTTACATAGGAGGCCGATTCTATGATTTTTTTCAGAACAGGACACCCTGCCCAACGGCGTCACCATCCCACGGCTGGCCCTTGGCACTTGGTTCCTTCCCGACCAGCAGGCCGCCGAGGCGGTGAAAACCGCGCTCTCCATCGGCTACCGCCATATCGACACCGCCCAGGCCTACGGCAACGAGGCCGGCGTTGGGGAGGGAATCCGGCGCGCGGCATCCCCCGGGAAGAAATTTTTGTCACCAGCAAGGTGGCCGCCGAGCACAAGTCCTATGCCACCGCCGCCCAGTCCATCCACCAGACTTTGACCACCATGGGGCTGGACTATGTGGATCTGATGCTCATTCACAGCCCACAGCCCTGGGCGGAGGTAAACCAGTCGGACAACCGCTACTTCCCGGAAAACCGCCAGGTGTGGAGGGCCTTGGAGGACGCCCTCTCCGCCGGAAAGGTCCGGGCCATCGGGGTCTCCAACTTTCAGCCGGCAGACCTGGAGAATTTTGGGCCACAGCGGCGGTCAAACCCATGGTCAACCAAGTGCTCTGTCACATCTCCAACACGCCCCTTTCCCTGCTCTCCTTCTGCCGGAGCCGCGGGATCCTGCTGGAGGCCTACTCCCCCGTGGCCCACGGAGAGGCCAAAAAGAACCCCGCCATCCAACGGATGGCCCAACGGTACGGGGTCTCCGTCCCCCAGCTCTGCATTCGCTACGACCTGCGGCTGGGCATGGTGGTCCTCCCCAAGGCAGCAAACCCGGAGCACATGCGGGAAAACGCCTCCCTGGACTTTACCATCTCCGAGGAGGATATGGACCAGCTTCTGCACCTGCCCCCCATTCAAGACTATGGCCCCTTCCGCCACTTCCCTGTGTTTGGGGGCAAAAAAGAACGGATAAGGCGTACCTCCTGTGTCGGCAGGGCGGTTCGCTTTCCTTGCGCTTTTCCCAAAAATCATCTTTCCCCGGAAAGAGAACTATGGTATACTACGGTTGTTTTCCTCTCCTTTGATACCCCTTCCCATGAAAGGAGTCTGTTTTGGACCTAAACCGAAAGAATACCAAACGTCTCGTGCTCGCTCATCGCCTTCGGGGTGGTGCTCTATTGGGTGCTCACCAACCCCAGCCAAGCCTGGCGTTTTGTCAGCGGGTTCTTCTCCCTCTTCTTCCCCTTTCTTCTGGGGGGCTGCCTGGCCTTCCTGGTGAATGTGGTCCTGCGTCCGGTGGAACGGGGCTGGCGTCGCCTTTGGGGAAACGCTATGGTCCCCGGCAAGACAAAGCCCGCCGGCCTGTCTGCCTGCTGGTCAGTGTCCTGTTGGTGATCGGGGTGGTTTTTGCCCTGTTCTTCGTCATCGTCCCCTCCCTGAAGGACAGCATCGTGAATTTTGTGAACCTCTTTGCCAGAACGGATCCTCCAATTACAAAATTGGTGGAACCAGCTCTCCTCCTTCCTTGCGGAACACGGGGCTCACCTCCCCTGATTTCTCCCTGAATGGCCAGGAGATGCAGCAGAAGATCCTGGATTGATGAGGCAGTACGGGGATCAGTTCCTCAACACCACCATCAGCACCGCCATTGGCATCACCTCCTCCGTGGTCTCCCTGATCTTTAACCTGGTGCTGGCCCTGGCCTTCGCCCTCTATCTCCTGGCCCAGAAGGAGACCCTCACCCGTCAGGCCAAGAAAGTGGTCCAGGCCATATTCTCCAGCAAGCGGGCCCAGCAGATCACGGAATTGGCCCCATGACCAACCGGGCCTTCTCCAACTTTGTGACGGGTCAGCTCACCGAGGCCCTCATTTTGGGCTGCCTGTGCTTCCTGGGCATGCTGATTTTCCGTCTTCCCTACGCAGGGGTGATCTCGGTAATCATCGGCTTTACCGCCCTCATCCCGATCTTTGGCGCCTTTATCGGGGTGGCCATTGGCGCCTTGCTGATCTTGTTGGTGAACCCCATCCAGGCCCTGTGGTTCATCCTTTTCATCATCGTCCTGCAGCAGATTGAGAGCAATGTCATCTATCCCCGGGTGGTGGGCAAGTCCGTGGGCCTGCCAGGCATCTGGGTGCTGGCCGCCGTGACCCTCGGAGGCAATGCCTTTGGCCTGTTGGGCATGCTCTTCGCCGTTCCCCTGTGCTCGGTGCTGTACGCGGTGGCCCGCCGAGTGGTGCACCGCAGGCTGGCGCAGAAGGGGCTTGCGCCTTGATGGAGTTGCTTCCCTCCCAGGATCCTGGGAGGGGAATTTTCTTGCGCTTTCCCGGAAACTATGGTATGATGTAGTGTCCCTAAAGCGTCTAAAACCTGGCTCTCTCCCGGGCCAAATGGTTTGGATACCCCTGCCTTTGGGAGGTTTGTCTATGCTGCAAAAAAAAAAAAAATGTATTGGAATACTTGGAAGCTTCCGCTTCCCGGGTCCCTGGACAAAGTGGCCTTTTCCGATGAAGCGGAGGCCTTCACCTTTGCCCAACTCCAGTCCGCGACCAAAAGCATGGGCACTGCTTTGGCCCAGCGAAGCGCCCGAAAAAAATGCGCCGGTGGTGGTGCTGGTCAACCACCGGGCTGCCAATCTGGCCGCCTGTTTCGGTGCTCTATATGCGGGAAATTTCTATGTCCCGCTGGACAGCCAGATGCCCCTGCCCCTGGCGTGCGTTCCATTCTGGAAACCCTCTCCCCCGCCGCCCTGGTATATGACGAGAAGGAGGCGGAGACCGCCCAAGCCCTGGCGGAGTACTGCCCCCCTCCTCTTGGACCGGGAGGGATTTGCCTGCCCGGAGGATCTATCCCTCCTGACCGCCCGGCGCCGGGGTGTGCTGGACATCGACCCGGTGTACGCCATCTTTACCTCTGGCTCCACCGGCACTCCAAAGGGGATCGTCATCTCCCACCGAAGCGTCATTGACTTCATCGAATGGATGGCGGAGGCCTGCCAGATCACCGGGGAAGACGTCATGGGCAACCAGGCCCCCTTTTACTTTGACCTGTCGGTGAAAGACATCTACCTCACCCTCAAGTGTGGGGCCACCACCCACATCATTCCCAAGAAGGACTTTCTCTTCCCCACCTTGCTCATCGACTTTTTGGAGGAAAAGAAGGTCACCGCCCTCATCTGGGCCACTTCCGCCTTCCATCTGGTGGCCAACTCCGGGGTGCTGGAAAAGAAGGCACCCAGCTGTCTGCGCACCGCCATCTTAGGCGGCGAGGCCCTGCAGGCCAAGCAGCTCAACCGTTGGCGGGCTGCCCTGCCCCAGGTACAGTACATCAACCTCTATGGTCCCACGGAAGTCACTGTGGACTGCACCTGGTATCCCATCCAGCGGAATTTTGCCGACCACGAGCGCATCCCCATCGGCACCGCCTGCGCCAACAAAGAGGTGTTCCTCCTGGACGAGACCTTGCGGCCAGTCCCCCAGGCCAGCCTGGGGAGATCTGCGTGCGCGGCATGGGCCTGGCCAAGGGGGTACTTCGGCCAGTGGGACAAGACTCGCGCCGCTTTCATCCAAGACCCTCGGAACCCCAACTACCCCCGACCTGATCTACCGCACTGGCGACTTGGCGGTGATGGATGAGGACGGCCTGCTCACCTTCCTCACTCGACGGGACGGGCAGATCAAGCACATGGGTTACCGCATCGAGCTGGGGAGATCGAGAAACCACCTTGAACAGCTTCCCGGCCATCCAAGAGGTGGCCTGCTTCTTCGACCCGGGCAGGACCGCATCCACTGCGTCTACACCGGTACCCAGGACAGCAAGGCCATCGCCAAACAGGCCCGGGCCAGCCTGCCCGCTACATGGTGCCCAACCTCTACCATCAGGTGGAAACCATGCCCCACAACCCCAACGGGAAGATTGACCGACCCCGCCTGCGGGAGGAGTACCTTGGACATGAAACTCACTGACTACGCCGCCCTCGCCCAGCTGGCCTCGGCCCATCTCCGGCCAGGGGTGCGGGCCAACACCATGGTCTCACAGACGGAATATGGCGCCTCCTTGGCGGGAGGAACCCTCACCGCTCAGGAGACCCCTGCCGGCCTTCTTCTCCTGCTTTGCGGGACCGTGGAGACCATACCCGGCTGCATTTCTTCCTGGAGGACCTCTCCGTCCCTCTGGGTGCCGCCCTCCCGGACCCTACGGTAACCGAAGTGGCCTACCGTCCCAGGGACAAGGGTCTGCGGGAGGCTGTGGACTACCTCATAGAGCAGGGGTTCACCCCCTGTTTGAGCGGGCTTCGCCTCTCCCGTCCGGCGGAGAGAGACGGGAGCGCCAGCGCTCCCTGTGTCCCGCCCTGGGCCGGAGCGCGGGCGGGATGTGCTGGCCTTTCTGCAGGCCAACTTCTCTCCCCTCACCGGCTGCCTGCCCAATGAGGCGGAGCTGAAGGCCGACCTGGCCCACCGCCAGGTCCTGCTCTTGGAGGAGCAAAGGGGCCATTACGGGCCTGCTCCACTTTACTCTAGAGGGACCACCGGCGAGATCCGCCACCTGGCCATCCAGGCATCTCGCCGCGGGACCGGCCGCACCCGCCCCCTCCTGGCCGCCTACCTCCAAGCCATTGGCGGAGCCAAAAGCGTGGTGTGGACCCGCGCGGACCATCTGGCCGCGCAGACCGCCTACGGCCGCTTTGGCTTTGCCCCCGATGGCCGGCGTTCCGCCGTGCTATGCTACACTAAGAAAGAAGGAACAAACACCCATGAAAGAACAACTGCTGCAAATCTTGACCGAAGCCGTCCCCGGCGTGGACTTTGAAACCGAAACCGCCCTGGTGGACGATGAGATTCTGGAATCCCTGGACATTGTCACCATCGTCTCCGAAATTAAGGACGCCTTTGAGGTAGAGATCTCGGTAGACGACCTGGTCCCGGAGAACTTTAACTCTGTAGAAGCCATGCTGGCCCTCATCCAGGCCGGAAAGACGACTGACCATGTCCTTCACCTCCCTTCCCTTCCTGGTACTGGTACTGGTATCGGTGGGGGTGTATTATCTGCTGCCCAAAAAGGGGCAGTGGGTGGCCCTACTGGCAGCCAGCATGGTGTTTTACTGTGTAGGGGCGGCAAAACCGTCCTCTACGTGTTTTACACCGCAGCCACAGTCTATGTCTCCGGCCGCCTGCTGGGGCACTTCAATGCCCTGCGCCGGGCCGCCCCCAGGAGGAGCGCAAAGCCATCACCGCCAAGTACAAACCTTACCGTCGAGGGGTGGTCCTGTTTGCCTGCTTGGCCAACTTTGTGCTACTCTACATCCTCAAGTACTGGAACTTTACCGCAGAGCTTTTGCAGCCTCTGGCTGACCAGGTAAGCCCTGGGAGCCAGATTCCCCTGTCGGAACTGGTGCTCCCACTGGGTATCTCCTATTTTATCTTCCAGTCGGTGGGCTATGTCATCGACGTCTATCAGGACAAGTATCAGCCGGAGAAGAACTTTTGCCAAACTCCTCCTGTTTGTCTCCTTCTTCCCCCAAATGGTCCAGGGGCCCATCGGCCGGTTTGACCAGCTGGCCCCCAACTGCTGGCCCAGCGCTCGGCGGACTACACCAACCTGAAGTACGGCATCCAACTGATGATGTGGGGCTATTTCAAAAGATGGTCATCGCCGACCGGGCCGCCGTGTTGGTGAACACCGTTCTGGACGATCCCTGGTCCTACAGCGGCAGTATCCTCGCCGTGGGGGTCCTATTCTACTGTATCCAGCTCTACTGCGACTTCTCCGGTGGCATCGATATCACCCGCGGCGTGGCCGAGATGTTCGGCATTGACTTGGCGGAAAACTTCCGCCGCCCCATCTTCTCCACCTCCCTCACCGACTTCTGGCGCCGGTGGCACATCACCTTGGGAGCCTGGATGCGGGATTACCTGTTCTATCCCCTCTCCCTGTCCAAACCCCTTCGGCCGGTTGGGCCGGTTCACCCGGAAGCACATCAAGGGAAAGCTGGGGAAGATTTTGCCCACCTCCCTGGCCACTTTCATCGTCTACTTTGTCATCGGCATCTGGCACGGCGCCAACTGGCGGTATGTGGCCTTCGGCTTTTGGAACGGCGGTATCATCACCCTGTCCCTGTTGCTGGCCCCGCAGTTCTTGGTGTGGAAGGAAAAACTCCACATCAACGACAAGTCCCTGGGTTGGCATATTTTCCAAGTGGTACGCACCAACATTCTGGTCTTCTTCGGCCGGTACATCACCCGGGCCCCCCGCTTTCTCACCGCCGTGTGGATGGTGAAAGAGACGTTCCTCCATCCCAACCTGCCTGACCTGTGGAACGGCACCCTGCTCTCCCTGGGCCTCACCGGTTGGGACCTTGCCGTCCTGTGGATTGGCGTGGCCATCATGCTGGGCGCAGAGTGGTACCAGGAAAAACAAGGGCCCATTCGCCCTATGTTGGAAACGAAAACCCCGCCTGGTTCCAATGGTTCACCACCATGGTACTGCCTTTGGCAATCCTCTTTTTGCCTCGGCGTCCTCCGGGCAGACTATATCCCCCGAGGGCTTCATCTATCAGCAGTTCTAATGAGAGGGAGGTCTCCATGAATTCCAAACGATGGCTGTTGGGGTTTTTGGCCACCGCAGTGGTCTTAGGGGCTGCTGTGCTGGGCTTTAACTGGTTGGTAGACCCCTTCGGGGGTCTTTTTCCCTAAAAGCGCTGGAATGGCCCTCTATGAGATGACCATGAATCCCCGCACTGCCAAAATCACCTATCTCAAAAAGAGCACCACGAGGAGTACGACTCCTATATCTTAGGCTGCTCCTCCGTGAGTTCCTTTCCCACAGACGCCCTCAACACGTATTTTGACGCCAATTTCTACAATATGATCGCCTACAGGGGCGGACATGTTGGATGTAGAACAACAGGCCTTCTATCTAGTGGAAAACTACGAGGTGAAAAACCTGGTGGTCAGCGTCTACATCGACAACGCGATGAACTATAACGAGGAGGCGGATCCCCTGGCCTATGCCATGCCGCCGGAGACCACCGGGGAGAACCCTCTCGCCTTCTACGCCAAATACCTTTTCATGGACCCCCGCCATAGTTTGGACAAGCTGGAGGCCATGGTGCAGGACACCTATCTGACCCAGACCTTCGACGTCTTTGACGCCAGTGACGGCGCCTATGACAAAAAGGTGCGGGACGCAGAGCCCATTGGAAATATGGATGCGTACTTGGAGTCCTATCCCGTCTTCGCCAATTACCCTGCCCTTTCCAACCAGACCAATGAGGAAGCCATCACCGGCACCCTGGAGAGCCTGACGCGGATTAAGCAGCTCTGTGAAGACAATGGGGTCCAGCTGACCGTAGTGACTGCCCCGGTGTATGCGGACTATCTGGCCTCCTTCCCTGGGAGCAAGTGGCGGACTTCTACACCCGGTTGGCAGAAGTCACCGATTATTGGGATTTCTCCTACAGCTCCGTGAGCTTTGAGCCCCCACTTCTACGATGAAACCCACTTCCGGGAGTGCGTTGGCGACATGGCCCTGGCGGATGTTTGGGGATGAGAGTGTGTACATTCCTGAAGACTTTGGAGCCTATGTCACCGCTGACAACGTAGCAGAGCATGTGGCCCAGATGGCTCAGGCAGAACCTCTTCCGTTGGAGGAGTACACGGCCCAGGTCCCGGTGCTTATGTACCACCACATCTCGGAGGAGGAAACGACAGCACGGAGCTCTCCCCAGAGGCCTTCGAAGCCCAGATCGCCGCCTTGGCAGAGGCCGGTTACACCTCTGTGTTCCCCGAGGATCTGGCCGCCTACGTCCGGGAGGGCAAGGAATTGCCGGAGAAACCCATTGTCATCACGTTTGACGACGGCTACTTAAGCAACTATGAATACGCCTACCCTATCCTGAAGAAATACGGTATGGTGGCCACCATCTTCGTCATCGGCTCTACCGTAGGGGACACGGAGCATTATAAAGACACCGATTACCCCATCACCCCCCCACTTCTCCTACGAACAGGCCAAGGAGATGGTGGACTCTGGGGTCATCTCCATCCAGAGCCACACCTACGACATGCACCAATGGGGACCCTACGAGGACTCCGACCAGCCCCGGGAGAACCTTCTCCCCCTGGAAGGGGGAGTCGGAGGAGGCCTACCGGGCCGCCCTCTCCGCCGACTGCGAAACCATCCGCCGGGAGATTCAGGAAGGAACTGGGGAGGAGGACGTCCACGTCATCGCCTTCCCCGGTGGGTACTATGATATCCTAAGCCTGGTAACCCTGTTGGAAAACGGGTTTGACATCTCCTTTTCCACTGAGATCGGCACCAATACCCTCATTAAGGGATGGACCAATCTCTCCTGGCCCTGGACCGGTACAACATGAATGGTTCCGTCTCCCCAGAGCAAATGCTGGAATGGATCCGTTTCTAACCCCCCAAACGGTCCCCTTTGAGGGACCGTTTGGGGGCGTCTCCCTCACCTCTGCTCCAGCTTGCGTGCCTTGCTGTAAAAAGGTGGCCACCGGCAGGCACAGGCTCCGGCGGCCTGCCGCAGGGTCATGGTTTTGGCCCGCCATGCCCGGTGGAGGCTGTGGAAATTCTCCGGCAACGGGCGGGGCGGCCGGCCGAAGCGACCCCCCGGGCCTTGGCCGCCGCGATGCCCTCCGCCTGCCGCTGACGGATATTGGTACGCTCATTCTCCGCAACAAAGGAAAGCACCTGCAACACAATGTCGCTGAGGAACGTTCCCACCAGATCCCTGCCCTGCCGGGTATCCAGCAGGGGCATATCCAGCACCACGATATCCACCCCTTCTCCTTGGTAGCGGCCGCCACTGGTCCAAAATCTCCCGGTAGTTGCGCCCCCAGGCGGTCGATGCTGTGGAGATAGAGCAGATCGTCCCGCCGGAGCTTCCGCACCAGGCGCTGGTACTGGGGGCGGTCAAAGTCCTTCCCCGACTGCTTGTCGGCGAAGATGTTCCGCGGAGGGATATCCAGCTGGTCCATGGCTAGGCGCTGGCGGTCCTCGTTCTGTTCCCGGGTGCTGACCCGGATGTATCCGTACTTGGTCATGGTATGACCCCCTTTTCTCGCATCCCTCCCTGCCCTGCCAGTGCGTTTCCCCCACGAAAAGCCCCCTGCCCGTACTGGGCAGGGGCCTTCGTCTGTCTTAGATGGGGATGGCCCGGATCATCAGGCGGTCGCAGACGGCGTCGATGTTGGTTTTGTCCACATGGGCCTGGTCCATGGTCTGTTTCACCTTGTCCACCAGGACCTCGTTGTGCAGGTCGAGAGCTGGCCCCATGATCCCAGCCGGCGGCCCAGGCGGAAGAGGTTCTGGGTGTCCTCCGGCAGGTCCAGGAAGAAGTCGATGAGGGCCAGCATCCGGTCCTTGTCCTCCGGCAGGCGGCCTTTCAGTTCCAGGAGGATGTTCAGGATATGGTCACTGTCCACCCAACTGGTGATGCCGTGGAGGTTCTCCAGGAACAGGCGGATCTCCCCGATGGTCTCCATGTCATTGGGCCGGGTGAGGATGCCCTTCTCATAGTCCTCATACATCTCCAAATTCTCCGCCAGGGCCATGGAGCGGATGCGGATGAAGTCGGGGGTTCACCTGGTTCATCACGTCGGCAGTGTCCAGGGCACTCTGCCTGGCATACTCCCGCCCTCCCATGCCGGGCATGTAGAACTCGTTGATCTCGATGCCTGCGGCCATGGCCTTGATGCCCGCCTCGATCTGGGCCTGCTTGGTGACCCCCTTGCGCATCATTTTGAGGATGTGGTCGTTCCCCGTCTCCAGGCCGATGTGGAAGCGGTTGAGCTTGAGTTCCCGGTACCGCTTCAGCCGTCCTAAGGGGAGGCGGTTGATGGTGTCCGACCGGGCGTAGGTGGTGATCCGCTGGATCTGGGGGAAGGTCTGGTTCAGGTACTCCAGCACGTCGGTGAGCTCGTCCGGGTTCATCAGCAGGCCGTTGCCGTCTTGGAAAAAGACGGAGCGCATCCCGCTCTGCACCCAGTGATAGGCCATGGAGAGGGCCTCGTAGTCCGCCTCGGACTTGGCGTGGCGGGGGGCTGGCGGTTCTGGATCACATCCACCCAGTACTTGACCAGGTCGATGTCTTTCTTCACGTCCTCCGCCCGGCGGATGCTGAAGGGCACGTCCCGGTAGAAGCCGCAGAAACGGCACTTGTTCCAGCCGCAGCCCCGGTTGATCCGCGCAAAGAGCAGGCTGTAGGCCTCGCTGGGCGGACGGATGGGGCCCAGTTCAAAGCCGTTGTATGGTGGGATCTTTGGCACGGCAGGGTCCTCCTTTGGATGTCATTTTGGAGGTATTATACCCGAAGTTCTCCCCCGCCGCAAGTGAGGAAGACACAAAGCGCCCCCAGCCCAGCGGGCCGGGGGCGCCAAAGGCATCGGGTTGGCTTGGAAGGGGTGCTTCGGACTTACCCCTCCATCCCCCGCAGGCGCTCCACCAGGGGCTCCTTGGCGAAGGTGTGGAGGGACACCCCGGTGATCACCAGGGGGACCAGCACCAGCACCGCCACATAGGCCAGGGCAAACCCCGTGGGGAACTGGAAGACCATGTAGTGCACCCCCCATCCCCGCCAGGGTCCGGCTGAGGAACCAACCGCAGAGGGTGCCCACCGTGAGGGTAACCCCCACCGTGGCCAGCACCAGCAGGAGGCTCTCCCCCAGGAGCATCTGGCGGACCTGCCCCTTGCCCATGCCGATGGACTCCAGCATGGCCAGCTCCTGCTTCCGGGTAACGATGTTGGTGATGAGGGTGTTCATCATGCCTCAGGATGCTAAAGAGCATGATGAAGATGGCTAGGCCGCTGATGGCCCCAAAGATGGTGTTCACGTTCTGGGCATCCGCCGCCTGCCGCTGGGAGAGGGTCTCCATGGTCAGCTCGCTCCGGGCGGCCACCAGGGGCTCCAGGGCGGCCTCTACAGCGGCCTCCCTGGCCGTCGGCGGCGTTCACCAGCAGGCCGGTGTTGAAGGTGTCGTAGGACACCCAGCTCTGGGCCACCGCCTCCGGCAGGAGGAACCAGCCCTCCAGCAGCTCGTTGTCCCGGTTGTACTGGTCATTGAGGATGCCCAGCACGGTCACCGTCCGCCCGCCGGGCCGGTGCCGTCGAAGTAGTGGAAGGTCAACTGGTCCCCCACCTGGAAGCGCCAGCCGTAGATCTCCTCCACGTTGTTGTTGTCGGCCACCAGGACATAGGCCCCGGACATCAGCTGGTCATAGTCGGCGCCGCCCTCCTCCAGGTACTGGCCGATGGTGCGGACCTCCTCCTGGGTCATGAGCCAGGCCATGTCGTCGTTGTCATACTCACTCTGGGTGGGAATGTCATAGGAGAGGCCGAAGTTCTTCAGCTCCTGGACCGACTCCACCCCGTCCAGGGCCAGGATCTCCTCCACCATGGCCTGGTCCATGGGTTGGTTGGCCTGGAGGCCGCTGATGCCGTTGTCCTCCAGCTCGATGGCCGCCTGGGTGTAGTTGATATGGGCCTCCGCGTCCTTAAAATAGATCTGGCGGGAGTAGGCGTCCCGGTCGAAGGAGATCATGTAGGTGGCCGCCGTCATGAACAGGATGCCCCCAGGGCCAGGGAGAGCATGGTGACGGTGGCCTTCTTCCGGTTCTTTCCAAAGTTCATCACCCCCAGCCCCACCGGGGTGAGGTTCGGCACAGCTTGCGGCCAGGCCGCCGCCTTCATGCCATCCTGGGGCTGGTACCGCAGGGCCTCCATGGGGAGACCAGCGCCGCCAGTTTGGCCGGCTTGTGGACCGAGAGCAGGGTGATGACGTAGACCACCACAAACACCCCCACCGCCAGGAGCAGGGTGTTGAGGATGCTGAACCCCGCCGGCAGGAGGAAATACCCCACCACACCGCCGATCACGATCCCCAAGGAGCGGCCCGCAGAAAGAGCATCCGCCCCTCTCGGGAAACCAGCTTCCGCATCTGCTTCTTGGTCATGCCGATGGTGCGCGGCTGACCGAACTGATGGACCCGGCCAATGACGGAGAGGTAGAACACCCCATAGATCACCAGCACCGCCGCCAGCAAGATCACTGCCCCCACCAGACCGTAGAGGAGAACCTGCTGGCTGTCCACTGACAGGGAGTCCAGGAAGGCCCGGGAGGGGTTCACAAACTGCCGCTCCCACCCCTGCGTCGCCGCTGATGAGGAACATGGCCTCCTGGCAGTCCCACTGGTTCATGGTGGTGGCCCCCGCAGAGCTGGGCATAGACCTCATAGGGCTCCCCCGCCAGCTGGTCGCCTGTCTGGGCGTAGGCCTGGGAGAAGAAGAGGGAGAACTGGCTGGCATTCTCCCCCCTGCCAGCAGGCCGGTGACGGTAAAGGTCTCCGTATTGCCGTCGTAGAAGGGGAAGGTCACCTGGGTGCCCAGGGCGGCAGGCAGGCCCATCCGCTCCAGCATGGCCCCTTGGACGGCCACCTCGTTGGCCGCCTGGGGGAGGCTCCCCTGGGTGAGGGTGCCCACCTGGATGTGGTCGGACATCTCGCTGACGTAGTAGGGCACCACGGAAAAACCGTCCAGCTCCGTGGGCACCCCGGTTTTCACTTGGATCTGGTAGGCGATCCGCTCGTCCCTTTGCAGGGCCTCCACCTGGGTCTCGGTGAGGTTATAGTAGCCCACCTGCTGGGCGTGGGTGAGGTTCCGCTGGGTCTGCTCCTGCTGCCCCACGGCAAACATCAGGATGCCCATGAGCAGGGCCGAGGCCAGGACGATGGTGAGCATCACAAACCCGTTGCGCATCCGGCTGGCCCGCAGGCTGGCCTTGGCCATGCGGGCAATCATGCCCCGTTCCAGTTTCTTCATGGCGCGCCCCTCCTTACCGGTGGATCTTCCCGTCCTCGATGCGGACCTGGACATCGGCCTTGGCTGCAATCTCGGGGTTGTGGGTGATCATCACGATGGTCTGGTGGAAGGTGGCGCTGGTCATTTTCAGCAGGTCGATGACCCGGTCGCTGGTGTGGCTGTCCAGGTTGCCGGTGGGCTCGTCGGCCAGGATGATGGCGGGCTTGGTGATCAGCGCCCGGGCAATGGCCACCCGCTGCTGCTGGCCGCCGGAGAGGTGGCTGGGATAGCTGGCCAGCTTGCCTTCCAGATCCAAAAAGCCCACGATCTCCCGGAGGAGGGCCTTGTCCTCCTGCTTGCCGTCCAAACGGACGGGGAGGACGATGTTCTCATAGGCAGTGAGGTAGGGGATCAAGTTGTAATTTTGAAAGATGAAACCGATCCGCTGGCGGCGGAAGACGGTGAGGTCCTCGTCCCGAAGGTCCTCCAGCTGGAAGTTGTCCACCTTCACGGTGCCGCCGGTGGGCCGGTCCAGCCCGCCCAGCATGTTCAGCAAGGTGGACTTGCCGGGCCGGAGGTGCCGATGATGGCCACGAACTGCCCCGCCTCTACGGACAGGGGAGACGTCGTCCAGGGCCTTCACCAGGCTGGCGTCCTGACCATACTCCTTGGTCAGGTGGGTGGTTTGCAGGATACGCATAAACGATTCCTTCCTTTCTCTGTTGCAGGATGGCCCTATGGTACCACCCTGCTCTTTAGAGACAAGAAGTAGGGCCTAAATTAACACCGACGGGGTAAAACTTAACACCCGCCGGGAAGCTAGGGCTTCCCGGCGGGTCTTCATGCAGGCGGTTAGGAGACAGGCTCCTGGGCCCGGGCAGGGGCCTCCACCTGGGGATGGGCAGGGGAGGATTTTCAGGGTAAACACCCCCCTCCCCGGGTGAGCACATGGCCGCCGTACCCCTCTGCGGTGCGCCGGGGGTTGGCCAAGCCATAGCCGTGGCGGAAGGTGTCCCCCTTGGTGGTGCGGGCATGGGCTGGGGCCTGGGGGTCCATGGTGTTCTCCACCAGGATGAGGAGCATGTCCCGCACCCGGCCGGTTTTCACCGTCACCAGCCGCTGGCCCTGGGGCAGCTTTTCGCAGGCCTCGATGGCGTTGTCCAGGGCGTTGCCGAACAGGGTGCTGATGTCCAGAGGGGCCAGGAACCCCCGTCGGCAAAGGGGGCACCGCGGTGAAGTCGATCCCCTTTTCCCGGGCGGCCTTGGCCTTGTCCCGAAGGACGATGTCCAGGTACTCGTTGCCGGTGTGCTGGTAACTCTCATAGGCCTCCAATTGAACCTGCAGATCCTGGGCAGCCTGGTGGAGGGCCTGGGCGCCCCCGGTCTGGGCCTGGAGGACCAGAAGGTGGTTCTTCATGTCGTGGTAGATGCTTTGCGCACCCGCTCCTCGTCCCGGAGGCGGTCTTTGTAGTAGGCCTGCTTTGCTTCTCCAGAGCCTGGGCCCGGTACCGGTCCTGGAGGAGTCGCAGATGTAGGCCGCCACATAGATGCAGACCAAAGCTGGAGAAGATGGAGGCAAAGCACACCGGGTAGACGATGGCCATCTCCTCCGGCATGAAGTAGATGATGATGAAGATACACACAAAGGGGCCAGCATCACCGCGTCCACCATCCACCACATGGCGGCGGTGAGGCTCTCGGCGATCCGCTTGAGCTTCCGGCGGAGGAAGGCCCAGGCCCCCCACCCAGAACCCCAGCCGGGCCAGCAGAGACAGGGTGTGGATCAGGGTGCTCCAGAACCAGTCGGACTCGGTCCAGCCTGGGCCAGGCTCGCCGGGGGGGCGCCGGTATAGGCGAAGAAAAGGTTCGACCCGGCGTCCTGCATGAGGTAGTTGACCGCAATGAGGGGCGGGGTAGAACACCAGCACCGCCGCCACCTTCTTCATCCACCGCCCCCGGTGGAAGACAGCCACATAGCCAAAGAAGCCCACCATGGCTCCCAGCAGCCCTGGCAGGTCGTTGGAATAGATCACCACCACCGACAGCTGGGCGCAGACCACCACCGCCGCCAGCCGAAGGGGCCAGGGCTTCCGCACCGGCAAAAAAGGTGTGGAGGATCCAGAAAAACAGCGGCGCATAGGCCCACTCCACCACAAAACTCAGCACATCCAGCAGGGTAATGATCACAGCATATCCCCCCCAGTAGTCGGTGAGCTGGGCCAGGAAGGTTTTCCGCTTGGGCTGGCTGATGGGAAAGGGTCTCCCCGGTGATGAGGGTGAGCTCCAGCTTGTGGACCCCTTTCACATAGAACAGGTTCACCAGGTAGCTGGTGTGGCACCGGGCAAAGCCCTTGTCCCCCAGGGCGGCCTCCATCTCCTTCATGGTGCGGTAGCTGATGAGGTTCTGCTCCTGGGTGTGGCAGAGGAGGTTGCGGTTGAAGGTTTCGATATACCGCAGGTCCCGCAGGGGCCACCCGGTGGCGGCCGGCGTCGTTGGCGATCACCACGAAGGGGTCTGGCTCCTTCTGCCGCCGGGCCAGGAACTTGTCCATCTCCGCCTTGAGGCGGATGTACAGGGGTTTTAGGATGTAGTTGGTGGCCTGGTACTGGTACCCCTCCAAGCTGTACTGGGCCAGGGTGGTGAGGAAAATGATGCTCACCTGCCCGTCCATTTCTCGGATGCGCTGGGCGGTGCGCAGGCCATCCATGATACCCATTTGAATGTCCAGAAAAATCAGGTCGATGGTGGGGTCGTAGGGGTCGGTGAGGTCCGCCCCATCCCCAAAGGTGCTGATTTTCAGTTCTGTGCCGGTCTCCTGGGCGTAACGGTCCAGCAGCTGGGACAGATGCTGGACAAACGCCGCTTCGTCGTCACAGATTGCCACGTGGAGCAATCCGGTCACCCTCTTTCTCGTGCAAATTCCGCCCTATTATACCCCCCTCTCTCCCGCGGGTGCAAGGGCGAGTCCCTCCAACAGGGCAAAGCAGGAACAGTGTACCAGAACGCGCCCCGAGAATCAACCTCTTGTTTTTCTATTTTCAACCCAATGTTTTTCCATATTGGATACAATAAAATGTACCGTTACGGGAACTGTTTTCACTGCAAGGAGCCATCGTTATGAACCGGATCGGCGAACGGATGAGGGAATATCGGAGGTCCATCAAAAATGACCCAGGCGGACTTTGCCTCCCGCCTGGGGGTCACCGGGGCGGCAGTGTCCGCCTACGAGACGGGCAACCGCCTGCCCTCCTACGAGGTGCTGGTGAAGATTGCCAACATCCTGGGGGTCAGCACCGACGCCCTCCTGGGCCGTCAGAGCGCAGACCGGGTGGTGGTGGACGTCACCTCCCTCACCCCCGGCGGCGCGGAGCCTGGTCCAGGACATGGTGGAGGAGTTTGCCGCCGGGAACCGGCGGGGGATGCCCTGTGATGTGGGTGTACCAAGGGCTGGACATCCTGGGCACCCTGCTGGAGGCCATGGGCCTCTATGTCCTGGTCAACGCCCTTTGCCCCCCACCGAGAACCCAGCAGGCGGTACCTGGTCCCCCCGGCGGTGTTCTTTTGTCTCTGTGTACCTCTGGACCTGGTTCTGGGAGGACTCTGCCTATAAGATCGCCGTCACCCTGCTCCTCACGTTTCTGGCCTACAAAGGGCTGACCAAGCAGCCGGCCATGGCCATCCTGGCGGGGATGATGACCCAGCAAATCTACCTCGCCGCCGCCAATGCCCTGGCGGAAACCGCCGCCTTTTTCCTCCTCGATGAGATGACGGTGGTGGTCGAGGGCCAGCAGTTTCTTCGGCCGGTGGTCTATGGGCTGTATTTCCTCTTCCAAACTGCCTTTATGCTCTTCTTCCGGTTCTTCCTGCGGAAGTACGCCGGGGGGCTGGACAAGCGAAGTGTATTGGCCATCGCCCTCCCCTTCCTGCTGATTGAGGTGCTGGTCCACCTGCTTACCGTTCCCTTCCACAATGGGCAATTGGGATGGTTTAACGTGTATTGGGAGCTGGGCGTCCTCCTCATCGCCATGCTCTTTCTGGTGCTGTTGGTCTATATCAAGAACAACCTCTTTCTCCGGGAACAGGAGCAGCGGAGCAAACTGCAAATCGCCCACTTACAGCAGCAGTTTGCCTACTACCAAGACAAGCAGAAGGAGGAGGAACGGGTTCGCGCCCTCTACCATGATCTGAAAAATCACCTGCTGGTGCTGGAGCAGCAGCCCAGCACGGAAGCCGCCCACCGGATGGCCGAAACCCTCCGGGGCCAGATCGCCGCCTATGAGGACTACGTCCACACCGGCAACGAATTTTTGGACATCATCCTCAAGGACAAGGCCGCCAAAGCCCGGGAGAAGGGGATCGACTTCTCCGCCCAACTAGACCTGCACGGGGCCGATTTCCTGGACCCCTGGACCTGAGCACCCTCTTCGGCAATGCCCTGGACAACGCCATTGAGGCCAGCGAAAAAGCTGCCGGAGGGCCAGCGGCTCATCACCCTGCAGGAAAGCGCATTCGGGACATGCTCCTGGTCACCGTGGAGAACCGGGCCCAGCCAGAATCCACCCCCGCCCAGGGCACCTCCAAGGAGGATCCCTTCCTCCATGGCTTCGGCATCCCCAACATGTGCCAGGCCGCAGAGCGTTACGGCGGCCAGATCCAGTTCCAGCAGTCGGGGGAGACCTTCCGGCTGAAACTTCTCCTCCCGATCCCCTGATCCTTTCCCTGCCCTTGCGCCCAGCGCTGGGGCGCTTTTTGGCCCAATTTCTCGGGAAAACCCAGGAAATTTACAGGGTTTTCCCCTCTGAGAGGCAAAAAAAAAATCTTGCCATTTCCTCTAACCTCTGTATAATAGTTGCGGTATTTTTTCCCATGAAACGATACTGCTTATCTTTATGAATATATTGGAGGATATACTATGGCAGGCGTGATTTCCAGAGGCATCCAGGGCCCCATCATCCGGGAAGGGGACGACATTGTCGACATTGTGGTCAAGAGCGTGTACGCGTCGGAACAGGCCGACGGCTACACCCTCCAAAACCGGGACGTGATCGCGGTCACCGAGTCCGTGGTGGCCCGGGCCCAGGGCAACTATGTCACCGTGGACCAGGTGGCCCAGGACATCCGCGCAAAGTTCCCCGCAAAGAAGCTGGGCCTGGTCTTCCCCATCCTCAGCCGGAACCGGTTCTCCATGTGCCTGAAGGCCATTGCCCGGGCCATGGACGAAGTGGTGGTCCTGTTCAGCTACCCCAACGACGAGGTGGGCAACCCCCTCATGGTCCGTTCGGCCTATCTGAAGAACCGCTACAGCGGGGTGTATGACTTTGAGGAGGCCGATTTTGTCAAGACCTTCGGCTCCCCGTCCACCCCTTCACCGGGGTGAACTACCTGGACTTCTACCGGGAAGTCATTGAGAGCGAGGGCGCCAAGGCCACCTTCCTCTTCTCCAACGACTGCCGCTACATCGCTTCCTACTGCGACAGCATCCTCTGCTGTGACATCCACACCCGGAACGAGACCCGGGACGTGCTCCAGTCCATGGGCAAGCAGGTGCTCACCCTGGCGGACATCATGAACGCCCCCGTGGACGGCGGCGGCTACCACGAGGCCTACGGCATGCTGGGTTCCAACAAGGCCAACGAGGAGAAGCTGAAGCTCTTCCCCGGAACTGCCAGCCGGTGGTGGAGGGCATCCAGGCCCGGATCAAGGCAGAGCGCGGCCTGGACGTGGAGGTCATGGTCTACGGCGACGGCGCCTTCAAGGATCCCGCCGGGGCATCTGGGAGCTGGCGGACCCCGTGGTCTCCCCCGGCTACACCGCAGGGCTGGCGGGCAAGCCCAATGAGCTGAAGCTGAAGTACCTGGCCGACAAGGACTTTGCCGACCTCTCCGGCGAGGCCCTTCAGGAGGCCATCCGCCAGGAGATCCGCGCCAAGCGGGAGGACCTGGTGGGGGACATGAGCTCCGAGGGCACCACCCCCCGGCAGTACACCGACCTGCTGGGCTCCCCTGTGCGACCTCACCTCCGGCTCCGGGGACAAGGGGACTCCCTTCATCGTCATCCAGAACTACTTCAACAACTACGCGGGGTGAGGGTTCCTCACCTCCCTGCCCGGGTGGCTCCATGCCGCCCGGGCTTTTTGTCCCCGGTCCCTTGTGACCGCCGCCCCCCTGTGCTATGATAGGGAGGCAAAGGAAGGGGAAGATTCTTGAACCGCGCAAACCAATCCTTTGATGTACTCATCGTCGGCGGCGGGGCCGTGGGCTGCGCCATCGCCCGGGAACTGGCCCGGTACCGGCTGTCCATCGCCCTGGTGGAGAAGGAGGCCGACGTGGCCGCCGGCACCAGCGGGCGCAACTCCGCCGTGGTCCACGCCGGCTTCAACAACCGTCCCGGGAGCTTGATGGCCAAGCTCTGCGTGGCGGGGAACCAGGGCTTTCCCGACCTGTGCCGGGAGCTGGACGTGCCCTTTCGGAAAACCGGAAAAATCCTGGTGGCCTTTGACGAAACCGACCTGGCCACCCTCCGCCGCCTGAAAGCCCAGGGAGAGGCCAACGGCGCCGGGGGCTGGAACTCCTGGACCGGGCGCAGCTCAGGCCAAGCTCCCCAGGTGGGGGGGCATCGGCGGGTTCTTCTCCCGGAGACGGGGATCTGCGACCCTTCCTGTACACCGTGGCCCTGGCAGAGAACGCCGCGGCCAACGGGGTGGCCTTCTTCCTGAACCACCCTGTTACCGCCATCGCCGCGGCCGCTGGGGGTACCAGGTGACCGCCGGGGACACCGTCCTCTCCGCCCAGGTGGTGGTGAACGCCGCAGGGCTGTACAGCGCCCAGGTGGCCGCCCTGGCGGGGGGTCCAGGGATACCATATCTACCCCTGCCGGGGGAGTATTTCATCCTGGACCAGATCGCCGAGGGGCTCCTCCCCCTGCCGGTCTACCCCGCCCCCGGGCGGGGGGGAGGGTGGGCTGGGGATCCACCTCACCCCCACCGTTCACGGGAACATCCTCCTGGGCCCCAGCGCCGAATACATCGACTCCCTGGAGGACACTGCCTCCACCCAGCCGGTGCTGGACCGGCTGTTTCAGGAGGCCCAGCAGCTCCCCCCAGCCTGACCCGGAAGCAGATCATCGGCGCTTACGCCGGCCTGCGGCCCAAGCAGGCCCCCCGGGAGAGGGGGCTACCGGGACTTCGTGGTCCGAGAGGACAAGCCGGGGTTTGTTGACCTCATCGGCATCGAGTCCCCGGGGCTCACTGCCTCCCTTCCCTGGCCCGGGAGGTGGTGGCCCTGGTGGGGCACACCCTGGACCTGGCGCCCCGGGAGGACTTCCAGCCCCGCCGCCAGGGCATCCGCCGGTTCCGGGACCAGAGCCCGGAGGCACAGGCCGCCCTCATCGCCGCTGACCCGGACTATGGAGAGGTGGTGTGCCGGTGCCAGACGGTCACCCGGGCGGAACTCCGCCAGGCGGTGGAGAACCCCCTGGGGGTGCGCACCCTGGCGGGGATCAAGTACCGGGCCTGGGCCACCACCGGCCGGTGCCACGGGGATACTGCCTGCCCAAGATCGCCCAGATGCTGGTGGAGGACTACGGCCTGGCCCCGGAGGAGGTCACCTATCGGGGCGCCGGGTCCCCGCTGTTCACAGGGAGGGTGAAGGAATGAACGAGACGTACTATGACGTGGTCATCGTGGGCGGCGGCCCCGGAGGCCTGGCCGCCGCCCAGGGCGCGAAGGAGGCAGGGGCATCCTCCGTCCTGGTGCTGGAGCGGGAGGACCAGGTGGGGGGGCATTCTCCACCAGTGCATCCACGACGGCTTTGGCCTCATCCGGTACCGGGAGACCCTCACCGGCCCGGAGTACGCCCACCGGGCCCAGGGAGCGGCCCTGGCCGCCGGGGCCCAGCTGCGCACCGGGGCCATGGTCACCCGCCTCACCCCGGACCGCCGCCTCACCGCCGTCACCCGGCAGGGGCTGCTCCACTGCCAGGCGGGGCGGTGGTGCTGGCCACCGGTCGCCGGGAGCGGACCCGGGGGCCATCGCCATCCCCGGCACCCGGCCGGCGGGGGTATACACCGCCGGCACCGCCCAGAACCTGATGAACACCAAGAACCTGATGGTGGGCCGCCGGGTGGTGGTCCTGGGGTCCGGGGACATCGGCCTGATCATGGCCCGGCGGCTCACCTTGGAGGGGGCCCAGGTGCTGTGCGTGGCCGAACAGCGCCCCGCCCCGGGGGCTGGAGCGGAACGTAGTCCAGTGCCTCTACGACTTCGGCATCCCCTCCACCTACAAACCACCGTCACCCGGATCTTCGGGCCCAGGCGGCTGGAGGGGGTGGAACTGAGCCAGGTGGACGGGGCCGGCCGCCCCATCCCCGGCACCGGGCGGCGGGTGGACTGTGACACCCTCCTCTCCGTGGGCCTGATCCCGGAAAACGAGATCGCCGCCCAGGCCGGGGTGTCTCTGGACCCCGGGAGCAACGGGCGGTGACCGACCGGTTCCTCCAGACCTCTGTCCCCGGGATCTTTGCCTGCGGCAACAGCCGGAAGGTGATGGACCTGGCGGACTTCGTCTCCGTCCAGGGCCACGCCGCCGGGGAGAATGCCGCCCGGTTCGTCCAAGGCCAGGCCCTGGCGCCCATGCCCCCGGAGACCACCAACGCCATGGCCAAAGGTCTGCCCCAGCCGGGGTGACCACCTGCGTCCTCTGCCCCAAGGGGTGCCGGGTGACCCTGCTTCCCCCACGGGAGGCCCAGGGCAACGGCTGCCCCAAGGGGGGCAGACTACGCCCGCCAGAGGCCACCGCCCCCAAGCGGGTCCTCACCACCACCCTGAAACGGCCCAACGGCACCCTGCCGCCGGTGAAAACTAGCGCCGGGGTGCCCAAAGACCGCCTCTCCTGTCCTGCATGGCAGTCCTCCGGTGCTGTGCCGCGCCGGCAGGGCCGGTTCTCTGGGGGCAGGTGGTCCTCTCCGACCCCTTCGGTCTGGGGTGGACATCATCGCCGCGGGGAGGGCTGACCCCCGCTCTTCTGGAAAGGACGTGAATCCATGCGGCGCAACCAAGTGCGGCTCCCTGCAAAGCCAGTGCGGCGCGACCCTTGCAGGGAGTGACCTTCCGTCGCGCCCAGCCGCTGGCTTTGCCCTTCGGAATCCCTTTCCAAGGAGGCGGCCAACGTGCGATACCGCAATGCAGGCGACCTGCCGCCCGAGGCTTTGGTGAAGGAGCTGCGGCGCTATGTCCAGGGGGAATACCTACATCCCCACCGACGGGACCCAGCGCAAGGGCTGGGGGAGCGTTCCGGCGCCCGGCAGATGCTGGATGCCCGCAACCAGGCCATCCGCCAGGCTTTTCGCCAAGGCGTCTCCCCCCGGAGGTGCTGGGGGAGCAGTACCACCTCTCCCCGCTTCCATTCGGCGGATCGTCTACACCAAAGAAAATGTTCTGGGCGGCCCCATGGCATGGGGCCGCCCTTTTGTGCGACTTTGGTTCGGCAGCGTTTTGGGGATAGATTTTCCCCTGCTGGGTGGGGTAGGATACCCTACCAACCCCCACACCGGGAAAGGAGCCTTGCCATGAACCCCCATCTCATCTATCCCCGCCCTGGGGACAAAGCCACCGTCTACCTGAAAAACGTCATCACCAACCCCGCCATTCAGGTGGGCGACTTTACCATGTACCACGATCTCCGCAACGATCCCCGGGCCTTCCAGGAGAACAACGTCCTCTACCACTACCCCGTCAACGGGGACCGGCTGGTGATGGGAAAGTTCTGCTCCATCGCCTGTGGGGCCGTCTTCCTCTTCACCAGCGCCAACCACGCCTTGGGGTCCCTGTCCACCTATCCCTTCCCCATCTTCTTCACCGAGTGGGGGCTGGATGGGAGCCAGGTCACCGAGGCCTGGGACAACAAAGGGGACATCGTCCTGGGCAACGACGTGTGGGTGGGCTATGAGGCCGTCATCCTGTCCGGCGTCAC
>VOFC01003449.1_pt1 | contig 33307 bp, 45 predicted proteins | sample 5384161 | NCBI WGS metagenome assembly VOFC01 (sample SAMN12384722, study PRJNA508395) | human gut metagenome | isolation source: healthy gut B | host: Homo sapiens
TCCCATGTATCGCACTGTTCCATCTCAACTCCTGAATCAGCATCCGGAACCATGTACTCTAATGGTGTTGCGCAGTATTCTGTATCCAGCGGCATAAGCTTTAAGATTGCATCGATCATTTCCGGTGCTGTGTTGCCTTTTGCCTGAATGCTTACTGCATTTGGTGATTTTGAATACGGCGGATAAAAATGATCTGCGACAACAAGAATGTCACCGTGTCCCATGTCACCGCCAGTGCTTTCAATAAATCTGATCCAATAATTTCCGGTATTCCTTTTAACATCTTTTCTTTCCTAACTTTATTTGTAAATTCAGCTTCTTATTCGTGTTCTGCAAGGAATTTATCAATCTCTTCTCTTGTCGGCATAGCCGGTGTTGTTCCAAGTCTCTGTACGGAAAGCTGCAAGTCCATTCGCAAATCTTACTGCTTCCCAGAGTTCTTTTTCCTTCGGAAAGTGCTGCAAGAAGTCCTCCGTTAAATGCATCCCCTGCACCGGTTGTATCGATTGCATCTACTTTGTATGCCGGTACAACGATTTCTTTGCCTTTTGATGATACGAACACTCCTCTTGATCCAAGGGTGATAACTACATCTGTAACACTCTTTTTCTCTGAAGTAAGCAGCTGCCTGTTTTGCAGAATCAAGGTCTTTCACTTCAACGCCTGTGATTTCTTCTGCTTCTACCTCATTCGGTGTTACCATATAGCATTTAGAAAGAATTCGTCTGTCATCGGTGCATATGGTGCTGTGTTCATGATGACCTTGCATCCATATTTATTTGCCATGTCTACGATCATCTCGTTAGCATCCTGATTAACTTCAAGCTGTAACAAACGTATTCACATTCTTTGATTACATTTTCAACACTTGCTACCTCTTCTGCAGTAATAGTATTGCATGCGCCAGGTACGATGATGATCTCATTCTGGCTTGAATTTTTTCATCTACCAGGATCAGTGCGATTCCTGTTTCTGTTTCTTTGGTGATGAAAAATGTTGTCTTTTGACATGTTCAACTCTGTCATGGTATCGAGCATTACATTTGCAAATGTATCGGTTCCAACCTTTGTCATCATCACAACGTCTGCTCCTGCTTTGTGTGCTGCAACACACTGGTTAAATCCTTTTCCACCAGGTCCCATCTTGAACATAGAACCTTTACTGTTTCCCCGAACCGGAAGGTGTGGTGATCTTGCCATCAGATTCTACTACGAAGCTTCCGAATACTGCAACCTTTTTCATTTTATTTTTCCTTTTTCTTTTCAGTCTATTTTTTGCTTTCTCGTTTTGAAAGCGGTTTCTTTTTGTTTGTTTTCATTCTAAACCTGTCCACCTTGTAATGTCAATGTTTTTTCTGCTTATATGCAATCGTTTTGTTTATTTATCTAGTTTTATCAACTATTTTTAGTGCATTTTTACCATTATTTTTATTCATCTGAACGAGAAACCGGTTGCATATTGATGATTATTTATCAAAAAGTATTCTATCTGAAAACTCAGAAACAAGACGGATATATTTCGTCCAGTTTATTTTCATTCAAAAAAAGTAAAAAAAACAGGAGTACCGGAAAACCAATACTCTGTTTCATGTCTCTGTTCTTCTGTTATTTTTTCAGTATCTCAGATCCCTGCGGATCAATTTTGTTTCTACAAGACTTGTATGTTTCAGAACCTTATTCCTGCCTTCTTCCATAGACCGGACACTCATCTCGAATAATTCCAGCGCCGCACAGCCCATTCATAGATCGGACGGTCAACCACTGTCAGTTCCAGCTCTGTATACGTCAGCTCATGAATCTCATCAAATCCCACCAGAGAAATATCTTTTTCCGATACGGATCTTGTGCTCCTTCATATATTTCAGACATCCAAGCGTTGTCAGGTTGTTCGATGAAAAAGATTGCCGTCGGCGGATCCGGAAGCTCCATCAGCTTCTGGCAAACTTTATAGGACATATTTTCTTTGAAATGTCCGTTCACGATATATTCTGGTTTTTCCTCAATCCCCGCCTCTTTCAGGGCTTTTTCTGTATCCTTTCAGTCGCTCTCTTCCAGGTCTTGTATTCTCATCACCTGTGACAATTGCGATTTTTTATGCCCCCTTCTTCAATCAGGCAGTTCACCGCATCTTTCGCTCCCCTGGCAGTCATCCGAATAGACGCCGTCAAAATTTTCTCCGCGGATATCACGGTCGAGCAGTACAACTGGGATCTTGATTCTTTTCCAGTTCTTTCAACAGCTCTATCGTTTTTTCATCATTATCTGTGACAGGAATCAACACAACCCCTTTTACCATTTCCTTCCGGATTCCTTCAACATCCGGTGTTCTACCCTCCAGATCATCATTGGTTCCATACATGAATACATTATAATCATACTGACTTGCCGTATCCGAAAGTCCATGCAAGATCTGCTGAAGAATGAGTTCTCGATATCCTGGCGCCAGAAATGCATATTCCGGATGTCCCCTACGCTCAGGCTCCGTGCCAGTGAATTTGGCACATAATTTGTAACGCCTCATCTATGATCTGCTGTACCTTTTTTCTCGTTTTTTTCTCTCACGCTCTGGTTTCCATTCAGCACACGCGATACGGTTGCCGGTGAAACGTTTGCTTTTTTTTGCAATATCGTATATGTTCATTTTTTCCCATTTTCTCCTCATATTGGCACTTTTAGCTTTTGTAACCGGTTTCTTCCGCGTATACCATAGCATTTCAGACATATTTTGTCAAATATTTTCAAGAAACTTTTTTCGATTTATTTCATATATATTTTTATCCAAAAGCTGATTTCATGCATGTACAAAAAACGCTCAACTTCTCCTGTTAAACATAAAATCACTTGCAAAACTGGATTCTCTTTATTGTGACGTAAAAAATGAGCCATTCATAGAATTTACTTCTAAAAATGACTCAATTTATTATTATCGCTTATTTATCTGTCATTCTACGATTCCCGCAGCGCTGCTTTGCCCGATTCTTGTTGCACCAGCTTCGATCATAGCCTGTGCTTTTTCAAAATCACGTACTCCGCCTGAAGCTTTTACGCCCATATCTGGTCCAACAGTTTCTCTCATAAGACGGATATCTTCTACCTTTGCTCCACCTGTTGAAAATCCTGTAGATGTCTTAACAAAATCTGCTCCAGCTTCTTTTTGCAGCCCTGGCATGCTTTTATTTTTTCTTTCATCTGTCAGAAGACATGTCTCGATGATTACTTTTACAAGAGCTTTTCCTGCTGCCGCTTTCACAACTGTTTGATATCGCTCTTTACATAATCCCATTCGCCTGCTTTTGCACGCCGTCCTACGTTGATTACCATATCAACTTCGTTTGCACCTTTTTTCAATGCTGTCTGTTGTCTCTGCAGCCTTTGCCTCTGATGTGCATGCTCCAAGAGGAAATCCGATTACACAGCATGTCTTTACTTTGATCCTGCAAGTTCTTTTGAAACAAGCGGTACATATCCTGAGTTTACACAAACAGATGCGCATCCGTATGTCTTAGCTTCTTCGCAGATCTTTACAATCTGTTCTGGTGTTGCATCTGCCTTTAAAAGGGTATCATCTAAATATTTTATGATTTCTTTTTATCCATGTCCATATCTCCTTTTCTCTTGTGGTTACATTTTGTTAACCGCTCAGTAACTTTTTGTTCATGCCTTTGATATTAGCACATGGATTCCACCATGTCAATGGCTATTCTAATCTTTTCAATGACTTTTCCTGCCGTATCTTCGTTGATCAGAACATTGATAATCTTCCTCTGATCGCCCCACAAATACATTCTACTTTACTCTGTCCTGAAGCAACTCCAATCCTCCGTTTCTTCTTTTTTCAGCTCTGCCAGTGGAACCGAAACCGTCCGTTCATCCAACGCTTCATCGCAAAGTTCTCCCCTGGTCATTGATTAAATGATCGCAAATGTCCCCTGATGGTGCCTTTCACGATCAGCTCCTTGCATCTTCTTCTTCTTTCAGATACCCTGCCCGGCATACTGCATTCTGCACACCATAGGCTCCCATGGTGATCAGGAGTGTATTGGCTTCACGCCATATTCCAGCACCTTTCTTTACATTGGAATCACTGACGAAAACGTCCTTTATTCTTTGTTGCTACCATAGCCGGATTAATATCATTGCATACGGCTTCGCATCCCACGCCTTTGCAAAATTTTTTCATGATTTCTGTTGAATAGATATTATTCTGTAAAAATTGCTGACTCCACCAAATACAGTTGCAACAACTGTCACATCTGATAGATCTTTTGGCTCAGAAATTGGACACAGAATACAACTGTATTCCCCCACGAATATCCAATTATATCTCCATTTTCCACAACCGATTCAAGATATTCCTTGCAGTTGCCTTTTGCCACCGCTGTCAGCTTTGAAGATTACTTTTTTTCGGCACAATGATAACCTTCTCAAGGCTACCCTTTCCTCGGAGTCTTCTCTCCATCTCCAGTTCATATCCCTTTGAGGCACAACCTGAAAGAGAATTGATCACAATAACAAGTCCGAGTGCCATCAGCAGAACTGCGATGATCAGCTGAAGTCCTTCTACAAAAGGAATACTGCTGAGCCGGCCTGGTAAGCTTTTACAAGACCGATTGTTCTTTCTACCAGTGCGGTTCCTGTTACGCAAAGCATGATAATCAGCGGTGCGAACAGCATTCTTGTTGCTTCTTCCTGTTACCTTCATGAATACGCAAAGTGTTACAAGTACCAGTGCTGACAGTAACTGGTTGGCTGATCCGAACAATGGCCAGATATTTGCATATCCAATTCGTGTCAGAACATAGGCACATACAAGTGTAAGGATTGTTGAGAAGTAGGTATTGCAAAGCAATTTTCTCCAGCCCTCTGCGTGTTCCATATCATCAACACTGAACAATTCCTGAAAGCTCATTCGGCCAATTCTCGCAACGGCATCCAAACTTGTCAGTGCAAGCGCGGATACACACATAGTCATGAAGCACTGTGCTACATATACTGGAATACCAAACATTTCCAGAAATCCAGCTACACCGCTTGAGAATACCTGGAACGGAGTTCCTGCTGCCGGTGTTCCATCTGCTGCTGCAGCTGCACCAGCGACACAAAGTGCCAGTACCGCCAGCAGACTCTCAAGCACCATCGCTCCATATCCGACCTTTCAGCATATCTTTCTCATTTGCTACAGTCTTGGAGGAAGTACCGGAAGATACCAGGCTGTGGAATCCGGAAACGGCACCACAAGCTACCGTAACGAACAGGATTGGGAACATATCTCCTAATGTGTCGTTGTGGAATCCTGTAAATACAGGAAGGTTCATTGTCGGATGTGCAACTAAAAAGTCCAAGTGCTGCTCCGGCGATCATTCCGCAAACATATAAGTCGTCATTGCATCACGAGGCTGTTTTAAAAAGCCACATCGGAAGTACTGCTGCAAAGAAGATATATACAAATGTGATATAAGTCCAGGTATCTTTTACCTGCTGTGATCGGTGCAAGCATACCAATTGCAAGCGCTGCTACTGTAAGTACAAGACCAAGAACTGTTTCTTTCCATCCGGTGGAACTGGAATTTTCTTCTGAATCAGACCAAATACAACTGCAAATACAATAAATAAAAGGGAAATGGTTCCTGCAGCTCCGTTTGTCTTTGCTGCATCTGCAAGTTTTAAAAGCTCCGTCGACTTCTGTATAAGCATTGAACGTACCAGCTACCATATCAGCGAATGCTGCGATAACAAGAAGTGTGAACAGCCAGCAGAACAACAAGAATAATTTTCGTACCGAATTTACCAATGTATTTTTCGATCAGAAGTCCCCATGGACTTGCCTTCATTCTTTACACTGGCATATAAAGCTGCGCCAAAATCTGTAACCGCTCCAAAGAAGATACCTCCAAGGATGATCCAGAGCAATACAGGCACCCAGCCAAATACTGCTGCCTGAATAGCACCGGTAACAGGACCTGCACCTGCAATTGACGAAAACTGATGTGACAGCAGCAACACAATCGTCACACGTCAGGTCATGCCCAATTTTTATCTGTGTGGCGACGGTATCGAACCTGCTTAACGGGCTGATACGGGCGTCGCAATCTGTGCCGCCGCACATGAAGCCAATATGATTACCCGCCTGCTGCTCGGCGAGACCCATATCTGAAATATAAATAGAAAGAAGGATTTTATCATGCATACAAACGATACATTTACTTTAGGAGGACACGAATTCTCTTCCCGATTCATTTTAGGTTCCGGAAAGTTTTCCCTTGATCTCGTAAAAGCCTGCATCGAAAAAGCAGACGCACAGATCATCACCCTTGCACTACGCCGTGCAAACGAAGGCGGTGTGGCAAATATTCTCGATTATATTCCGGACAATGTCACACTTCTGCCAAACACTTCCGGGGCAAGAACTGCTGAGGAAGCAGTACGTATCGCCCGCCTTTCCCGAGAAATCGGATGTGGTGATTTTGTAAAGATTGAAGTGGTACACGACAGCAAATATCTGCTTCCGGACAACTACGAGACAATCAAAGCAACCGAAATCCTTGCAAAAGAAGGATTCGTAGTCATGCCATACATGTACCCGGATCTGAATGCTGCCCGCGCATTAAAAGATGCAGGTGCTGCATGCATTATGCCGCTTGGTGCTCCGATTGGTTCAAACAAAGGACTTTGTACCAAAGATTTCATCCAGATTCTGATTGATGAAATTGATCTCCCGATTATTGTGGATGCCGGCATCGGCCGCCCATCCCAGGCCTGCGAAGCAATGGAAATGGGTGCTTCCGCTGTCATGGCAAACACTGCTGTTGCTACTGCCGGAGATGTTGCACTCATGGCAGAGGCATTCAAGAAAGCAATCGAAGCAGGCCGAAGTGCATATCTTGCCGGGCTCGGACGCACATTGGAAAGAGGTGCAAGTGCCTCATCTCCTCTGACTGGATTTCTTCAGGAACAGGAGGCATAGATCATGGCACAGGAACATATCAATGAAAGTATTTTAAGTGAGGAAATTTTAGAGGATCAAAAGAAAAACCGGATTGATCATATGACTTATCTTCCAGGAATGGAAGCGATCAAATCCGATGTCATGGACCAGGTCGTCGCAGCTGCAAAGGCTTATGATTACGACAAGTACACCGCGGCAGATGTACGCCGTGCCTTAGCACATGACAATCGTACTCCGGAAGATTTTGCCGCACTTCTCTCTCCTGCCGCTTTGCCACTTCTCGAAGAGATTGCGCAGGCAGCCCAGAAAGAGACGCGCAAACATTTTGGAAACAGTGTATATATGTTCACCCCAATCTATATCGCAAACTACTGTGAAAATTACTGCATCTACTGCGGTTTTAACTGCCACAATAAAATTCGCCGTGCACAGCTGAATGCAGAGGAAATTGACAAAGAAATGGCAGCAATTGCAAAAACCGGACTGCAGGAAATCCTTATTCTTACCGGCGAAAGTCGTAATAAGTCAACCGTGGAATACATTGGTGAGGCCTGCAAGATTGCCCGCAAATATTTCAAAGTCATCGGTCTTGAAATTTATCCGGTCAATTCCGATGAATATGCAGATCTGCATTCCTGCGGTGCAGACTATGTGACCGTATTCCAGGAAACTTACAATTCTGACAAATATGAGACATTGCATCTGGCCGGTCACAAACGTATTTTTCCGTACCGTGTCAATGCGCAGGAACGTGCGCTCATGGGGGGAATGCGCGGTGTTGGTTTCGGTGCCCTGCTCGGTCCATTCTGTTTCTGAAGCAGTCGAAGCGGAAAAGCTGGGGAACTTCCTATCTCACAGCAGGACATATTTATGTTACCGACTGCAAGAAAGGGCTCCCCGCCACGGGGACTTCCATTTCTGCAGAATGTATGCCAAGCTGTGCAGATTCCGGTTTATGGCATTGGCGGAATCAAAATTGATGAAGCACAACTGCACGAACTGAAAAATGCCGGTGCTGCAGGAGGTTGTGTGATGTCAGGGATGATGCACATTTGACCGGTCATTCCTCAAAAAAAAAAAGGCACTATGCAGGGTAGCATATCAAACTGATATTGTCACCTTGCACAGTGTCTTTTTATTTCACCCGAAGTTGCACTCCTTTGCCTTCTTCTACTTTTATATTTCTGTCTGTCCGTACAATAATATGTTCATGATTCATTGTTTCAACATAATACTGTCTGTAAAAACCCAAGAAATTCTTCCTGTCTTACAATTCCTTTCACAGAACCTTCTGCTGCAAATTCCAGTTCCTCCGGTCTGCAGCATATTGTATTTCCATGGATATCAGTAAAACGGTTGGATATTCCAAGGAAATCTCTTGCAAAATCATTCTGTGGATGCAGATACACCTCTTCCGGCTTTCCAATCTGAACCAACTTTCCCTGATCCATAATAGCGATCTGATCTCCAAGTACCATTGCCTCTTCCTGGTCATGCGTTACAAAAACCATTGTAATTTCATATTTCTTCTGGATTTCACGGATTTCTTCTCTCATTTTTACCCGGAGTTTCGCATCCAGATTACTAAGCGGTTCATCCAGAAGAAGCACCTTCGGTTTTGTGATCAGAGATCTGACCAGTGCTACTCTCTGCTGCTGTCCTCCGGAAATTTCCCCGATCGATGCCCCGGCATATTCTTCCATATCTACGATTTTCAGATATTCCATACCCATTTCTCTGGCTTCTTTTTTTTTCGGATGCCACGGAACTTCAGACCATAGATTACATTTTCCAGAACACTCATATGTGGAAATAATGCATAAGACTGAAAACAGTCGATACCGGACGCTTCTCCGAGCCAGTGTGGTGATATCCTGGCCATCAACCAGGATTTGCCCTTTATCTGTTTTTTAAAAATCCACTTATCATTTTGAGTGTTGTCGTTTTTCCACAGCCGGATGCTCCCAGAAGACACAACAGTTCTCCCTTCGGAAGGGAGAGTGATAAATCTTTTACTACTTTTTTCACCAAAACTTTTACTTATGTTTTCAGTTCTAAATACACGTTTCTTTTTCCCTTTCCATGCAACAATTATCGAAAACAGCACATTTACTGAAATTGTAATCACAATAATAAATGTCGCAATCATAGATGCTTCTCCATACCGACCTGTGTTAATGCAATCAAATAATGTAAATACTGCAATCTTCTGTCCCGGTGTCACCAGGAAAATAACTGCTCCTGCCGTAACCATCGCACTTGTAAAATTATTGATAAATCCCGTTGCAAATGCCTGCTTTACATTCGGAAGAATGACATCTTTCATTACCAGAAATTTATTCGCTCCAAGATCCCGCGCTGCTGCATCAAGCTCTGTACTGATCTGCAAAAGGGAGGATGCCGAAGCCTTCGTTGTAATTGACATCTGTTTATAGATCATATTCAAGATAACAATGACCGCTGTTCCGGTAAGTTTTAACGGTTCATGATTAAATGCCAGAATATATCCGATTCCAAAACAACTTCCCGGAAGCATATACGGAAGTGTAATAATAAAGTCCAGTACTCCGCCAAATTTTATCTTTCGTCTTTCAATATAATACGAAAGTAAAAATACCGATCAGACTGCCGACTATTGCTACAATAAGCGCATATTCCACACTTCGGATAAATGTATCCATATTCCGTTCCAGAAGTGCGTCCAGATACATCGTTGTAAATGTGATTTTCCCACGTAAGTTTCTACTGAAACTGTTTAGAAAAATGGATCCGTATTCAAGCGCCATCATTACAAAAAGATACCTGCGCCCAGCCATACAATCACTGCTGACAGCCCACGAACCCGGAATGTATCTCCCGCTTCTACCGTCTTATTACTGTTTCCGCTGATGACTTTTTCATTTTTTCTGCATTAGATAGCGGTACAGGATAAAAACAAGAATCGTCGGGATCAGAAGCAGTACATTAAGTGCCGCACTCTTATCCAGTCTGGAATATCCGATTACCTGCATATAAATTTCCGTCGAAACTGTTTCAAAACGTCCTCCGATTACCACCGGCGTACCAAAATCCGCAATCGATCGAATAAAGGAAAGTAAAAAGCAACTGAGTAAAACCGGTTTTAGCAAAGGAACAATGATTCTCCATAAGGTATATCCCGGACGGACGCTCCAAGATCAAAGGATGCCCGTACAAGCGACATATCCATTTTTGCAGCATTCCGATGATCATCAGTGCATTCAGCGAAGAAAAAATAACGTCTGCATAACGACAACACCGACCCATCCGTATGGATTGACGGAAAGACCGAAAACGCCCTTTGTGATCAGGCCATTTCTTCCGAAAAGCTGGATATAAGCAAGTGAAGCTATAAAAGGCGGTGAAACCATACTGATCAGCAAAATACTTCCAGAAATTTCCCCAGTTTTTTCCTGCTGTCCATACGCAGATTGCCACAAAAGCCCCAGAATTGTTGAAAAAAATGCGGATAAAACACCTACAAAAACACTGTTTTTACAAGCAGCAGATTGTTGCTGAAAATACTTTTATATACCTCTGTTGAGAATCCATTTTCTCCAATAAAGCTCTGCCTTATCATACAAAGCAGCGGATACAGAATAAAGATCAACACACCTGCTACCAGCACTGCTAATATAAAATAATCTAAAATATTAAAAATGGGCATCATAAAATGATGCCCGTTTTTCTCTAGGTTTTCTATTCTTCACCTTTATCTCCCATCAAAGTATTCCACTTATCAAGAATTGTAGTTCTTTCTGCTCCAAAAGTGAAAGATCTTCTTTCATCAGTTTGCTCTGGTCAAAATCGAGTTCAAGTCCTTCTATACTTGGTTTTACTAATAAACAAGTATTTTTATGATCGATTTCTGCAAGCATCTTCATATTTTCATCATCTGAGAAGAACCATTTGATAAATGCTTTTGCTGCTTCTGTGTTTTCTGCATTTGCAAATGCTGCAACACCTTCCGGAACATATGGCATTCCATCTGTCGGATATACAACTTCAACATCTGCCTGTTCTTTCAGTTCATCTAAAAGTTCCATCAATATAAGTAATACCGATTCCAACTTCACCGGCTGCAGTCTTAGTGCTCGGATCAGAACCACGTTTTGAGTAATAATCTACATTCTTATTCAGATCTTCAAAGTATTTCCAGCCTTTCTTCTCCCTTTGTCTGAAGAAGTGCATTTACTACTGCGTAGTTTGTTCCTGAAATAGCCGGGTTAGACATCAGAACTTCACCCCTGATATTCTTCTTTTTGTAAGATCATCCCAGGACTTTGGAGCTTCAAGTCCTTTTTCTTTTTAAGATATCATTGTTAACAATAAATCCTACAACTGTAACACCTTTTTAGAGAACCAGTAATTATCACTGTCTTTATATTCCGGTGCAAGATCATCTGCTGCATCAAAATCTACCTTTTCAAGAAGGTTATTATCTTTTGCATCCATAAATGCATCGATTCCGCCCCTGAACCACAGATCAGCTGCCGGTGTTCCACCTTCTGCTTTGAGCTTTGACAATACTTCTCCAGAAGACATGGAAATAAATTCTACCTTCGGTCCTTCTTCTTCTGTAAACTTATCAAACAATGGCTGATAAGCATCACCTGTTGTAACAACCTTCAGAGTTCCTTCCAGTTTCTTTTGTCTCTTTGTCGTCTTTCTTGGTTTCTTCTTTTTTTGTAGTCTCTTCCTTTTTATCTGAGCTTCCACAGGCTACCATACCTGCTGCCATTGATACTGCAAGGAGAAGAGCTGCATATACCTACAACAGAAGAAACAACCATACCAAGACCTAACAGAACGAGCAGCCATGGCAGACGTTTTTTGATACTCTCACGCAGAGGCTCTTTTAAATCTTCCTCCGCAGTCAGACCGGCGAACTTCGCATAATCCTCGCCCATCTCATCATCGACCAGTGATACGATGCTCTGCGATGTGATAACACCGAGCAGTTTATTGTTATTATTAAGGACTGGGATAGAGTCCTCGGAATAGTCTTTCAGTTTTTCAATACAGTCATCGATCAGTTCATGACCATATACATAAGGATAAGAAGTTACAACCAGATCCTCAAGCGGAGAATCCTGTCTTGCAATGATCAAATCCTTTAAATCCATGGCTCCGTAAAAGGTCTGATCCTCTGTTACCATAAAAATGGTAGAAATATTGTCATTCTTAGCTGCCTGTTCTACCAGACTGCTCATAGCCTGCTTTACGGTCAGATTTTCGCGGATCATGATAAAGTTGGTCGTCATCCTGCTTCCGATCTCTTCATCATCAAAAGAAGCGATCACAGCGATATCTTCTCTTGTATCTGCATCGGTCAGCTCGATCAGCAGTGCTCTTTTTCTCCTTCGGGATCATCTTCAGGACATCGATCACCGCATCGGTCTCCATACTGGAGAGGATCTTTGCTGCCTTTCTGACATCCATCTCATCCAGATACTCCGCTGCCGGTTTCTCATCGATATGTTCAAAAATATCGGAAAGCATCTCCGTATCCAGGATACGACAGATCTTTCTTCTTTCTACAATGGTAAGATCCGGGAACACCTCTGCCAGGTCATTCTCATGGTAATCTTCGAGCTGATTCCGCATAACGCCCGGTGAAGCATTGCTTCTGATGATACCCAGGATCTCTGATGTATAATCTTTGTTTTCCAATGTCTCATCCTCCTTATTCTGTTTTCGTAACCGTTCAGCCATACAAAAATACAGAAAAACAAAACTGTAAATGATTTTCTGCACATGACTGAATTTTCATAACGGTCCAGGGAGTCGGAAAATAGGATAAGAAATCAGAAAACCAGACAGAACGGACTGCTGCTCACATCACTTTCTTTCGTAAGATCATCATCATACCGGTTTATGATCTGATGTGCCTTTGCCATCACATGTTCCTGGTAACGCTCAATATGGAAAATAGACTTTTTATAAGAAGCATCTGCCATCGCGGCGATCATTCTGCTTGACCAGTAGAAGTTCTCTGTTGAAACTTCCCCCTGTCGTATTTGCAAAATATTCCGGTGTTTCATCAATATCTGCATAGAATGGAGCCATTACATTAAATGCATTTGATGCAAAATGCCACCCATTCAATTGCGCGGGAATCTTCCGGCTGATCCGGTCTGATCTGGATCAAAGACATAAAATCATTTCGATTGATACCAATGGAACGATACGCCCCCTTCATGGATTTATCTCCATAAGATGCATACGGATCGTATGGTGTTCCCTGGAAATGAGAAGAAAGCACATATTTTACATCTTCGACGTCACCTTTTCCGGAACCATGCACCACGGAATATCATCGGATACCGGCGTGTAATCTGCATCCGGTCCATCCCAGATACATGTACTCGGATTCAGGCAGCGTGCCATATACCATGCTCTCGGTGTATTGTATACATGATCAGAGTCATCATGACTGCCAAAAGTATCTCTTGGATTTAAGGTTCCATCCATGGACGGGTTCAGATGATATTTCTCAATGAACTCCTTCAGATCGGCAGAACACATATAATCTTTCTGGTCACCAAGTGCATCCTCAAGATCGAACTGATCCATTCCAAACTGATTTGGCATCATCCACATAAACCTCATCATCGACACTTTTCTTGCCATCCAGTGATGACCACCTATGGTCTCAAGCCACCAGATCTCATCTGCATCCTGAAAAGCAATACCATTCATTTCATATGTACCATATTTCTCGAGAATACTTCCAAGTCTCTGCACGCCTTCCCTTGCACTGTGGATATGTACGGAAGTACAATGTATACAATATCCTCTTCCCCGATTCCTCCAGGAATTTCTTCTGGTTTCCGATCTTTTGCAGGCTGATATTTAACAAGCGGATCAGCACCGAGCACACGTGGATTGGATGTGATCGTTTCGGTTGCTGTCATTCCTACCTGTGCTTCATTTACCCCGCTTGCCGCCCAGATTCCTTCCCCTTAACTGCGTTCGGCATGGCGGTATAACGCATCGGATTCTCCGGTAATTCTATTTTCACATGCGAAATCACTGATTCATATACCTTCGGCTGATCTTCCGGATGAATCACCACAAATTTTTTCGGCATATAAGCGCCTGACGGTGAATCATCATTCCTTGCGATCATCGTGGAGCCGTCATACGATGCCTTTTTTTCCAACCAGTATTGTTGTACAAGCCATTTTATCTTTCACTCCTGTTATCTCCTGACAAAATCTTTTCGTCTAATTGAAATTATAGAATCATTCCTTCTTTTTTTTCAACCACCAGACAATTTGTTTGTATTTTCAAATTTTTCGTGGAAATTCGCAAAAACAAGGTAAAGTAATTTTATAAACTTTACACTTTACTTGAGAGGGACTTCCTTATGAATAATGACAAGGATAATGCAACTTTTTATATGCTGCTAGCTGAAAGCCGAACGTTTTATGACAGATCAGATTTCCCTGCTTCATGAAGCAGAGGATCTGGCTGACGGTATCAATTTTATGCTCAAATCGCTCGGAGAATTTACAGACGCCGACCGTGCTTATGTATTTGAAACCAGTGAAAATCATACTTCTACCAATACTTATGAGTGGTGCGCCGCAGGAGTCACCCCGCAGATCCGGAATCTGCATGATATTCCTTTTGAAAGCATGCCAAAATGGATCGAGGTTTTTCTTCATGGTGAAAATATTCTGATCGAAGATCTGGAGGCTTACACGTGAATCTATGCCTCTGGAATATGAACTGTTAAAAGTTCAGAACGTTTCTACCCTGATCGCCTTTCCTATTTCTGCACGAAAAGCTGATTGGTTTCGTTGGCGTAGATAATCGGATATGGAGAAATCAACCTGCTCCACCGCCTGCTGTCCCTTCATATCCGGAGAGTCAAAGATCATAAGGCCGAACGGAAGAGGCGCCTGGAGGTTGTTGCCTCAAATCCCGTCTGCATCTATCAGCTGGAGATGGACAAATTCTTCCAATCGGTATCTGGTTCGATGGATCACCCATAAACCTACAATGTGTGCTCCGGCACAAAGGGATGTCTGGCAATCCAGTGATCACCAGTTCCTCCCGATTGATTGATTATACAGAGGTCATTTGCGAAAGTTATTCAGAAATCCATACCCATGGAATCATCCGTTATTGACATCTGGATACGATGTACGGTATCCTCTATCGAGATTATCAAAGGAAATGAATATGCATCCGTGGATACCATCAGGATGTCACCCAATATCGAAAATAAACGTAAATATCAGAATGTCGCTGCAACCAGTCAGATTTATCATGCAATTTACCATATCGATCTGATTCAAGACCGGATTGAAAAAGCTTGCCGGTGCCAACCAGAACTATACACCGACCCGGAGTTGTCACTTCCGCCACTGCGCAGTTAAATGATATCCTGAGAAAATGGTTGCACCGTCACATCACGAGATCATGCAGTATTTCTTTGATCTGACAACGGTAAATGACCGGCTGCACCTTTTTTTATAAGCCGGAGTATCCATCTCCACAGGGGATCTGGCGCCGTGCCACCTTTATCGTCCAGAACCGCGACACTGATGACGATGTTACAGAAATTCTTTTATGTAATTCATCATCGATGATTACAAGCAGAAAGAACTGGCTTACCAGCAGGAGCTGGTTAAGGCGGTCGAATCCGCAAATCGGCAAATACAGCCAAGACCTCAACCGGATGTCACATGATATCACCCCTCTTAACGGAATTCTTGGAATGCTTGATATTGCACAGAAAAAATGAAACAAATCCCAAAGCACTGCTGGAGTGTCATGAGAAAATGCGTACTGCTGCTTTTCACTTAAAAGCTCTTGTCAACGATGTCCTGGATATGCAGCGGATGGAAATTACCGATTCTTCCTTGAACAGATACCATTCGACATCCCGAGATCCTTGACAATTGCTGGGTATGCTGGAGGCAAGGCTTCCTGGCGATATCACTCTGAAAAATAAAAAACCGGGCAGTTTAAAATATCCTTATCTGATCGGAAGTCCATTACATATCCGTCAGATTTTCATGAATCTTTTTAAGCAATGCAATTAAATACAATAAGCCCGGTGGTTCGATCTCATACACGCAAAGATCATCAGGCAGGTACATCAGAATGTTATTTACAAATTTATAATTTCTGGATACCGGTATCGGTATCAGTCCGGAATTTCAGAAGCATATTTTTGAACCTTTTCAGGAAGATACCGGTGCCCGGACGATTTACAAAGGGACGGGCTCGGTATGGCGATCGTTCACAGACTGGTACAGGAAATGGGCGGTACGATCCAGTTGAAAAGTGAAAAAAATGTCGGCTCAACTTTTACTCTGATCCTGCCATTTACCATTGACGAGCATCAACCTTCCGCCTCTGCGGAAACTGACACTGACACTCCGGCAGATCTTACGGATCTTCATATTCTTGTTGTAGAGGATAATGAACTGAACCTTGAGATTGCTGTTTTTCTCACTGGAAGCCGCAGGACTTAATGTATCCACGGCCATCAACGGACTGAAAGCCGTCCGGCTTTTTGAAAATCAAAGCCATATGAATACGACATCATTCTTATGGATATTATGATGCCGGTTATGAATGGTCTGGATGCCGCAAAGGCGATCCGCGGACTTTCCCGCCCTGATGCCCCAACGGTTCCAATCATTGCCCTCAGCGCCAATGCTTTTGCGGAAGATATCCAGAAGTCAAAGAATGCCGGAATCAATGAGCATCTCGCAAAGCCACTGAAATGGATAAGGTGTTGAAAGTGATTGCATCATATTGCAAGTAGCAGAAAGAAACAGATACTCGCTATGTATTGCATATTTTTTCAGAGTTTCTGTTTTATAAAAAATCGGATTATCAGGCGATCTGTCATTTCCCCGATAATCCGATTTTTATTTTACTTACATCTCAAATGCTTTCTTTATACTGTCATAATGCAGGAATTTCCCTTCTGCCGCAAATGCCTTAATTTCATCTAATGTTGCAAACATATAACCATCTGTCTCCGCCTCTGTCTGAAGATTGGAGATCTTTTTCATCAATATCCATCACAAACGATACACATCTACGAAATAATTATCTCCTTCCCCGATTCTCTCTCTCTTGTAAGTGAAAAGATAACCTCCGTCTGCCCGGCTTACATCCAGTCCTGTTTCTTCTCTGACTTCTCTTAATACAGCATCGTAAGACGCTTCTCCCGCCTGCGCAGCACCTGCCGGATACCTCCCACCAGCCCGGGTGCCCAGGCTTTCGTCATTACCCTTTTAGTGATCAGAAATTTCCCGTCCGGTCTTGCTACAACGCCAAGAACAGTAAGATGATACTCCCCGTTCTTCAGACACCAGTCATTGCGCTTCATCGTTCTTCCTGTTGGTTTTTATCTGCATCATAAATATCCCATAATTCCATTGTCTGCATCTCCTGTCCGTCTTGTCTGTAGTTTCTTATGTCATTATAATATGTCTTTTAAGACTTCAGAACTTTGCAGACGAAAAATCATTTTTGCAAAATCTTATTTTATTCATCAACAGCTTCTCTCTGCCTTCCAGTTTTTCTTTTCCTCCGCCTCTCTGTAAATCCTACAATATCTTTCAGCAGAATAATCAGTTCAAATCCGCTCCGGTACGGATAATCCCTTCCCCAGATATGGACGATTCCCTGAAAAGATGCAAACTCTCCGTCCCATCACCTTTAACCAGAAAACAGCTGCGTGCCCCGATTTTTTTTGTTCCATGTCCAGTTCCTTTCCCGTCTCAAGATAACGTCTTCTTTTCTGATTTCTTCTGACCTGCGCTTTTCCTCAGTAATACGCCATTCTGCTCGCAAGTTTCATCCAGATACAGCAAAAGCCCGTCAAATCCTGTGAAATTGATCTGTGCATCCTCTCTTTTGGCATCCTTCCAGTACAGAATATTTCCAGACGGAATCCTCCCTTTTCCCAGTACATCCGGATAAAGAAAAGCTCCCCGATATGTCTGTTATCATCCAGCGACCGGTCTTCTGTTTTTCAGCAAATACTGTCTGCATTTTTATCCCCCTCATTTATATTTATCCTCTTTCCTTTTTTTCTTCCTTTTCCAGCACAAGATCATGCCTGCCACGAGTACATTAAGACCGATTGCAACATACCATCTCCGATACGTCTTCTCGCCTGTCCGGATCGGCTCCGCTCTCTCCGTCATCTCACAGCGTACGCCCCGCACCAGAAGTCGTTTGGTATTGATACCGTAAGGCGTACATGTCAGTAATGTGCAGTAATCCTTCTCCTTATCCAGGGCAAGCAGTCCCGTTTCCTCCGGTTCTACAATATCGATCCGATCGATTTGATAGAAAATCGTCTGCCGGAGCACTGTAATTGTAAAATAGTCTCCCACCTTCAGCTTGTCCAGATCCGAGAAAAGTTTCGCCCCCGGCAGTCCTCTGTGGGAAGAAAGCACCGCATGTGTTCCCTTTCCGCCTATCGGGAAACTGCTTCCTTCCACATGTCCTGCGCCATTGCAGATTGCAAAATCACCCGTTCCATGGTAAATCGGAAGTTTCAACCGGATTACCGGAATTTCCAGATATCCCATCACACCGTCAGATGTCATATTCAAAAAGTGCTCCATAACTATCAGCATTTTTTGTCATTCGGCACTAGGTTATTCTGTTCCAGAAGCATCACATTATACGCTCTTGTCTGTGCGATTATTTCCTCTTCCTTCCTGGCATCCAGCTTCTCCACTGACCTTTCATATCCATCCACCACCCTGCTTTTGCCGACCGACATTCCAGATCTTTCCGACTTTTTGGATAGAGCATGACCGCAATTCCCACAAAAAGGATTCCTGTCCATATAAAAAAAAAATTCTTCCCCTTCGTTTCGACTCATTCACTATCATACAATTCGTTTTCGTCTTTTTGCATTCAACAGGACAACTCCTGCAACAATTGCAATCAGTACTCCACTGACCGTAAAGATCATTTCACCTGTTCCACCTGTCCCCGGAAGAAGTTTTCCTGATTTATTTACAACAACTTTTACCTTTGCTGCAAAATCTGCATTTGTATAAGTTACCTTTGTCTCAGTCTCACTTTCTGTAACATTTCCGTTTTCATCAAGATATGTGCTGGCGTCCGTCCTTGTCGCCCTGATCTTTTTCGGCACTTACCAGAAATGACTCCGTCAGCTTGTTATATCCTTCTGGTGCTTTTTGTTTCTGTAACTCTGTAATCACCCATCTTCAGACCTTTGATCACCACAGCTCCATCACTTCCGGCTTTCACCTTTCCGGTTCCGGTCTGTCCGCCTTTACAGTATACACACCGCTTTCTTCTGCCTGAACCGGGAACGGCACTTCAAATTCCACTCCGGTAAGTGCCTCTCCTTTTTCATTGACCTTCTGGATCACAACCGCATAGGTATCTGTTGTTGTAGAGTCCTCTATCGAGCTTTTTTCCCGGTTCCTCTGTCGTATAATTCCATGAAAATCTGGCACTGTTCTTATTTCCTTCACCGTCGATCACTGCTTTATCGTTTAACACAGCCGTATAATCAATGGTAATTTTGCCCCGGTATCATAAAGATTTTTCCAGCCATTTTCTCCTTCATCCGCTGCCCAAGGGATCGTAACCGGGAAAGTTGTATTTTCAAACTGTTCCAGCGGTTCTTCTTCAATCATCACAGATGTGATTTTTGCTGCATCAAATCCGGTCGGAAGAGTATCTTCAATAATGAATTCCTTGATCTGCTTGTCTGCAACATAATTCGAGGTGTTGATCTGTAAACGGAAATGAACCGTTTCACCGATACTGACATTATTTTCCTTTACCTGTTTACCATCGTCAAGTACAATACTTTTCCCTCCGGCATTCCTGTCATTCCCCGGAGTCCACTGCGGCTCCTTACTGTTTTTGTCCACGATCTGCGCGTCTTTTTGCAACACTCGTTACCATGATCATACCGCCATCTTTTAAAGTGCTGGTGACATAATAGTAGCCGTATGGAAGACCGGTGATTTTTAATATAGAGCCATCGGAAGTTTTACTGCATACTTCCTTTCCATTTTCTTTATCCAGGCAATTGCCCTTCAGAAAGTTGCTCTTTAGATCCAGCTTCATATGCATCCTCAGTCGCAGTTATATTTCCTGCTGAATCCTTTTTAAAATAAGGATTTTCAGAAATATTTTTTTTGTATATGCTACCGAAGTCCCTTCCGCATTCACTTTTGCATCAAATATCTTATAAATTGTATAATGAATCCTTTGATGCATTCTCAATCGTAATACTGCCATTACTTCCTGCCCCTGATACACTTTCCTGTGCAAATGCCGTCACCGACACCCCCTACGATCGTTACTGCCATTACCAAAACGGATAACAGCCGTCTCAATTGTCTCATTCTTTTCTCCTCTCTTTCTTTTTATTTTCGGATCCTTTCCTCATTTTACACATCCATACAACCGATTTCCGTTTCTTTTCCGTCCAAAAACCGTTTCTTTTTCATCCTTTTTTTCGTTTCTTTTACAAAAATCTTTTTTGAACCATTCATTTTATTCCTTTTACAGCAGACATTTACAATCAAAAAACTGTACAAAGAATGTAGTCCAATAAAAATCTCTTCAAAAAATCGGGAGGCTGTCTGATAACAGTCTCCCGATTTTTGCTATATTTCCCATTATTCTTTTTGATTCAACAACGTTCCCAAAGTGTTTTCCGCCCAGCTGTAATTCGTCATATACACTCCTTTAAACAGCTTTTTATGTTTTTCCTCATCCTCCAGGTAGTCATACAGATCACACTCCACATGCTCTGTGCGGATACGGCTCTCCTGATTTACCCGGTGCAGGACTCTTTCGATCCGTATGCATTTAACGTTTCTCCGAAGTTCTTTTACCACTTTGCGGAATTTATCTTTTGTTCTTTTTTCTGTACATTCATCCTCCCATAAATAACTGATTGCATCCCCCGTCGTCACAAATCCTCTCTTCTGTCAACCAGAAGTGCCAACAGTTCTTTGGCTTTCTTACATGAAAAAGGAATCGTTTCCCCATCCACAAAAATATCAAAATAACCGAACGTGCGGATTACAATCCTTTTCCCTTCCATCTTTGTCAACTCACTATACATTCTCTTTTTCCCCTTCATTTAATGAGAATCTTTATCATCATACACTATCCAAATGAGCAGACTCAACATTCCATGCCAAAACATTACTTTCGTAACTTTTTTCACACTATTCGACATTCCACTTTAACACTCTCTCTTCTTCTGAAATCTTTCATCTCTTTTCCATCTAACGCTGCATATTCCAGAACATCATCTGTGTTATATACAAGCTTTAATGAAAAAAACGGCTGCTCATTTTCGAGGAGTTCAAAAAGATCCGATCCCCTTCCCACAATTCCAGTTCTCCGATCTTAGACTTTTCTACCCATTCCAGTTCTCCTTCATCACACGCAATCGGCGTTCCTGTAAAACCATCTGCCGTATAAAGCGACATATATTCTACTACATCTTCGCCATATACAAAGGTTACAATCCCACGATATCTCCAGGATGTCAGCGTGTATCCTGTCTCTTCCCATACCTCACGAAGAAGACATTCCTCCGGACTTTCCCTTTTCAAAATGACCGCCTACTTCTCGATCCACTTGTCTTTTATTGATATCATTTTCTTTGACAGTCCGGTGAAGCATCAGATATTTTCCATCCTGTTCAATATAACAAAGTGTGCTTAATTTTACCATTTTACGTTCCCCTTTCATACACAAAAATTTTGATTTTACCAGAAAATCCTCAAAAACATTCGTAATCCGCTCATCTCATTTTTTCTGGTCAAGAGGTCAAAAATCTTCTCAAGCTTGCATACTTTCTGACCTTTTGACCTGAAAAAATTATAATCTATCTTCTGGTATTTCTCAACTGCCATTTTTTTCCACCATTCCTCCTTCTCTTTAATTGCAAATATTATCCGCAAATAGTATAATGATGTTTATGATTGTGGAATTGCGTAGCAATGGAGCAATCCGGTTACATCAGTAAGTGGCAAAATTCACTTTTGACACTCACATCGTATAATATCTTCAAATAGACCAAAATTGTAGATAAGGAGTCTCTGTTTTGACAAAAGAAAACTATAAAATAAGCAAAATCCAGATCGGATTTTACTATCTTCTGATGTTCCCTGATACTTATCTGGTTTCTGGTAATACAATTCACAGGAATTAACAATCACAATGCCAAAATCCAATCCAGCGACATCACATATCATGGTACTTTTACCTGGATTCACCTGATGGAAGCAAAGAACAGATTGCCGTCCCCGGACATTACAATGTTCCTGCAAAAGAGACTATGGTCATTACCACAACACTTCCTGAAAATTATACGCAAAGTTCACTTGCTATACGTTCCTCTCTGCAGGATATCCGTTTCTATATTGACGGAGTGCTTCGCACTGAATACTCAACCAAAGACCATCGACTGACTGGGAAAAATTCTGCCAGCTGTTATGTTTTCTGTCCTACTTCAGCAGCAGATGCAGGAAAAGAACTCCGTATTGAGCTGACTACCAATACCTCTAACTATTCCGGTGTAGTCAATGAGATCTATTTCGGAGACAAGAGTGATATCTGGGAATATATTTTTGAATCTTACGGGCTTGAGACTATTATTGCTTTCTTTTTATCTTGTTCGCTGGTATCATTACCATCCTTTTCAGTATCGCACTCGGAATTGTCTATAACAGAAAATTCGATATGGAATATCTTGGATGGTGCATGACCATGGGAGCCACATGGATGCTCGGCGAATCCAAGCTCAGACAGCTTATAGTTCCGAATCCATCTGCACTGGGGACTTTATGCTTTGTGATGATCATGCTCGTTCCGATCCCGGTACTTTTTATGCAGATCTCATTCAACAGGGGCGTTATAAAAAGCCTTACTTTTTTACCTTGGCTGTGCGGCATTTGGTAACTTTTGATCTGTCTGGTTCTTCATCTGACTGGCATTGCTGATTTTATTGAAACTCTGCCGGGCGCCCACGTGATTCTTGCAGTCACCTTCTTTCTGATTTTCCTGACTTTCTGTCTGGATATGCGAAAGAAAGAATACCGAAAAAACAAATTGGTGCTGATTGGTCTGATCATTGCAATGCCGCCATCGCCATCGAATCCATTTCTACATATTTTGTAGTTTTGATTTCCGGTCTTTTTTATTGGTGTCGGTATGTTGATCCTTCTTTTTCATTAACATTATCCGTACAATAAAGAATGCATACCATTGAAATGCATCGTCAAAAGAGGAGCTTTTGAAACGTAAACGGCAGATGGAAAAAATTTCCTTACAGATGATGCAGACTCTCTCACAACCATCGAGGCCAAGGACGAATACACCAGAGGGCACTCCCATCGTGTTGCGGAATACTCTGCACTGATTGCGCAGGAAATGGGTTGGAATCGCTCTGAAATCGTCAATCTCCGACATGCAGCTCATCTGCATGATATCGGAAAAGTCGGCATCCCTGATATTATTTTTAAACAAAGCCATCCAGACTGACAAACGAAGAGTACGCTGTTATTGGAAACATACGGTTATTGGTGCTGAGATTTTTGAAAAATGTTTCGATCATCAATCATGTAAACCGAAGTTGCCCGATCTCATCATGAGCGTTTGATGGCCATGGTTATCCGGACGGTCTAAAAGGTGAAGAAATTCCGATCCATGCGCGAATCGTTGCTGTTGCTGACAGCTATGACGCAATGAATTCCCGCCGTATTTCGTAATCTCTTCCAAAAGAAACAATTTATGAAGAAATACGCAAAACAGAGGAACTCAGTTCGATCCGGAAATCGCAGATATTTTTCTCAGACTGATGGATGAGAATCGTCTGACGATCACAGATACTTATCTGGAAATTGATGACGAGCCAGCTCTTCCTGGCATGGAATTTGAAAATCAGCAACTTCATTTCCAATGTTATGAATACGATGAAGAGCCAGGAGGAAGTAGAAAATTTTGATCTTCTTACCGGACTCCTATGCGAAATACCGGTCAGAAAATGATTGCACAGCTGATGCAGGAACACAATGGCTGTCTGATCTTTATGGATATGGATAATCTGAAAAGATAAATGATATCTACGGTCATAAAGCCGGCGACCGTGCACTGAAACATTTGGAGCTCTCCTCTCCGAGCATATCGGAAATTCGGTTGGCTGCAGATTTGGTGGCGATGAATTCCTTCTTTTGTACCGGATGCCGGTAAAATGAAATATCCGAGCTTATGGAAACTCTGTTTTCCCGCTTTGATTCTGGAGAAGAAAAAGATTTTGAGATCCGTGTTGCATCCATTTCTGCCGGACTTTGCATGTGTACCAAAGGAGATTCCTTTGACGAGTGTTCTTCCAAAGCAGATAAACACTCCTATTATGTCAAAAAACGAAAACACAACTTCTTTTTCTATCAACAGATGGGCAATACTGCATTCCCGGTTTCCAGCGTAGCAAAAGATCTTTCCTTTGTGGCAAAAGTACTTCGCAACAGCGGAAACTATTCGAGCACTTAATCTTAATTACCGTGAATTTTCTAAGATTTATGAGTACATCAACCAACTTGGAGAACGACATAAATACCATTGTTTCCTGGTCATGGTCACAATGGAAACCGCCCGGATTCTATGATGTATATTGAAAATATTGAACAGGCACTGGAATATGGGAAGTGATCCGTCACATTGGAGGTATAGTGCCCTGCAGTACCTGATCATTTTATTTGAATCCGATTCAAAGTTATGGACCGTATTTTTCATTCAGTATTATAAACTGTACGATAAAGGATTTCATTCCGAAGTATGAATATCTTCCGGTGAATGAACACTCGGAGGTGTACCACAGTATAGGAATTTTACTACCTGAGACTTTTATCTGCTGTGAAATGCAATTTTTCCAAACATTAAAAATGAGGAAAACAACCGTTTTTTACTTCAGTGTTTTCCTCATTTTTCTGTATTACTTGTTTATTCTTTTTGACCTTTCCGGTCAGCAGTGCCACCACGATCACTGCGCCTGTAATGATTGAAAGAAATCTAACGAAATTTTCGACTGTTTTCGAAATTGCCGTTTCAGCAGACTTATGCTACGATATCCATACGCAAACAAACTTCTTCTTGTTTCAACCTTATCTATTCAATAATCTCATTTCGGAGCCAGTTTCCGGCAACTTTTTCCGACAATGAACGACAACTGAAAAATCCGGATTGAGATCGCCTCTTCTTTTACATATTCCGATATGTTAATATAATCATATAGACTTTCTCCTTTCGGAACATTTTTATCTAATGAAAGGCAAATAAATGAACAAAAGGAAATTCTCAAACTTAACCTGTTGGACAGATTTTTATTCGAAAGCAATGGAAGATTCGGAGAATATGAAAACAGTACTGGATATTATTCTGGGGCAGGATATCCCACTTAGATTGCCACTACATTCTGAAAAAAGAAATGCGGACTTTTTCCATCCAGGTCCGATTAGATGTCTATGCATGGGATTTATGATACTGTGAATACAGAAGCGCGAAGGAAGATACAAAGAATCCTTCCCAAACGCAGCCGCTTCTATCAGGCGGTACTGGACAGTCTGCTACCGCCTGGAAGCGTTATTTCAATAAACTAAATCGTGCTTTTATCATTCTGATCATGCCCTTGATCCATTCGGAAAAATTTTTACAAGTATACTTTCCGAATGAAAGTGAAGAATGTCCAAATCTTGAATGCAAGATGATGCAACGTATTTTTCTGAACTGCCATGGACAGGCAGTTTCATGGAAAAATCAACGAATGAGGTCGCGGGTTCGTGCACTTAATGCTCATATCAGGTCGAACAAAAAGAAAATGGGGCGAAAATTCATGCGGCATGGGAAGAAATAGGAGCAGCGCCTTTGCTGAGGGGGTGAGGCTGGAATCAAGACAGGAGAAAAGCAGTTGGAATCACTCAAAGGGGAAAAAGACCTTTAAAACAGGTAAAAAGAAACTTGAAAAAAAAAATTATTCCAAAGAACAAACGCAGATATGCTGGAAGAAGATGTCGCAACCATTGAAGCAATTATTAACAATTACAATAGCTAAATGCTTGAGAAAGAGAAAAACTATCACTGATATTTTTCCTGCATACCAGATCACAACAAGAGATCCCTGTACTATTTCCGGCACAGGGGATCTCTTTTAATCTCTTTCAGTTCCATTCCAATTAGCTAAGCACTCCAGAAATATTTCCAGAATCTCCTCATGTGTCATCTTCTTATAACTTCCATCCACCAGATAACAAGAATCCGCAATTTCTTTCAGATCCTCTTTTTCTCCACGCCTACTTCCCGAAGTGTTGTCGGAAGTCCGATCTCTGATAAAATTAGCCAATGCCTCTACGCCAGCTTCAGCCATCTCTTCATCGGTACGTCCATTTCTCGGAATTTTCCATACATTTTCCGCAAACGGGTAAATTTCTTTGCGCCTGCCTGACAGATATGCCGATAATAAACCGGATGCAACACTGCAAGTCCACATCCATGACTGCAGTTGGTATAAGCACTCGATCTGATGCTCCATCTGATGGCATTCAAAATCACATTTTTTGCCGAGCTTGATGATCCGGTTCTCCGCCATGGTAGACAGCCACATCAGATTACTTCTTGCTGTATAATCCTCCGGATTTACCAATGCCGCACGAAGACTTGTTATCACGCCGCACATCAGAGCTTCCGAAATATCATCTGATACGTTATCCTCGTCCGGCTCACTGAAATAAGTCTCCCATAACGTGAGACAGGATATCAAAGCTTCCTGCCACCATCTGTTTTGTCGGAACAGTATAAAGTGTAAGTCGGATCCATTAATGCAAATTCCGGATTGCATTTCGGATAATCCCGGTCTGTCTTGATCATGACCTCTTCATTGGTAATAACTGCTCCCCCGTTGCACTCGCTGCCTGTTCCGGACGCTGTTACGATCACGCCAAGTGGCATCGGTTCAAAATCCACAACACCCTTCTTCGCCCAGTACTCATCCCACACATCTTTCTCGCTGACCGCTGCCATGGAAATTGCCTTGCTGCAGTCCATAACTGAGCCTCCGCCGACTGCAAGGATCCAGTCCACCTGTTTTTCCTTTACCAGCTTTGTGCCTTCCAGCACCTTCTTATAAGTCGGATTTTCCATGATCCCCGGAAATTCAATGATCGTTTTTCCCGGCTCTTTCAAAGTGCCGCTATGACTTCCTCATAAACTCCATTTTTTCTTGATCGAGCCGCCGCCATAGGCAAACAGAACCTTATCCCCATGCCGAAAGCGATTTTCGACATCCTTTCCCGAAATATACTTTCGTTTTATTTTCAAAAATAAAGTTATTCATCCTTTTTCTCCTTTATGCAATTTAAGCAAAATATGTTTCTGGCAGATTTTCTTTTTTCAATGATCTATTCCGAAACATCCCTCTTTTCCCACAGATACTTATATTATAGTCCCTGAAAAATTTATCGTCAATATCTTTCCGGTTTTGCACATTCCAAAATAGAACCCGCAATTTTCCTGAATGACTTCTTTACATGGTTTTCCATGCCATCATGTAGTTTATACAGGTTTCTCTCCAGCAGTTTTTATTCAATTTCAAAAAAACATGCAAAATAAACAGATATATGGTATGATAGAAAGCAAAAAACAGAAAGTACAGGAGGGTTAACATATGTATATTACTTGTCTGGATGTCGAAGGAGTACTTGTACCGAAATCTGGGTTGCATTTGCAGAAGCAAGTGGAATTCCGGAACTGAAAAGAACCACAAGAGATGAACCTGATTATAACAAACTGATGCGTTGGAGACTGGATACTTTAAAAGCGCATGGTCTCGGAATCAAAAGAAATTCAGGAAACAATTTCCAAGATTGATCCGCTTCCGGGCGCAAAAGACTTCCTGGATGAGCTACGTTCCTTCACCCAGGTAATCCTTCTCAGTGATACCTTCACCGAATTTGCAATGCCGCTCATGGAAAAGCTTGATCATCCGACACTTTTTCTGCAACAGTCTGGAAATTGCGGAAAATGGTGAGATCACAGACTTCAAGATGCGTGTGGAAAATTCCAAACTAACAACCGTGAAAGGCACTGCAGTCCATCGGATTTGAAACGATTGCAAGTGGGGATTCTTACAACGATCTGGGTATGATCCAGGCAAAGTAAGGCAGGATTTTTATTCCGTTCAACCGACAAGATCAAAGCGGATTATCCGCAGATCCCGGCATATGAAACCTATGAAGAGCTGCTTGGCGCAATTAAAGATGCAATGAAATAAAGATAATTGCATATTGCATGGCGATATGCGTAAAAAAACCTTACCGGTTTTCAGTTTTTTACATCTTTCTTAAAAAAACTCGAAGAAATAGAGAGGAGGCAGGGCTAAGCCTGATTCGTCATGAACATATATATCAGGCAATCAAAGAAGAACACAAAGAACATAATTATCCAATCGCGCTGCACTTTGTAAACTTGGCAGAGTTTCCAAAGCCTCTTACTATAAATGGTTACATAGAGAAATTCCTGAAAGTGAACAAAAGAATAGACTTATTGCTGATGAGATAGAAAAAGATTCATACAGAGTCACCGGATAAAGGCTATCGAAGGATCAGAGATGATCTGGAACGATATCATGGTATTGATGTAAACGATAAACGTGTGCTACGCATTTGCCGTAAACTTAATATAAAATCAACTATCAAGTATTCTAACAACGGGTGCACAAGACAGGCTGCAAACCCTCAGTATATAGCTGAAAAACATACTTAATCAACATACAAATTGCAATTAATCCCCATGCCAATATCACTCCGTAAATATACAAATTTTTAATCATTGCGACAGCTTCCACTGTCTCTGTAACACTTCCGGTAAATCCGGATAGCTGCATCAGTTGACCGATTGCCCATCCGGCCACACCGCCACCAAATTTTTGTCCGACCGTAAAGGTGGAAAATATCAGCGCATGTACACGAATGCCAGTTTTCCAATGTCCATAATTAATTACATCTGCCAGCATGGTAAAAGTGAGTCCGTTAATCGGGGCCTCTCCGAGTCCTCGAATAATGGAAGCAGCTAAAACCAACTTCATATTTTCCGGATTAATCATCAAAATAACTTGAGCAGCAATACATATGATAGCTCCTCCCAGGACCAGATTACGCTTTCCGAATTTCTTAATCAATGGTGCCATACAGATAATCCCAAGAATCCACGGAATTTTCTCACACGTCTGCATGACTCCCATAATTTCCGCATTTCCAAGCACATACTGCGCATAATAAGTAGATACTGTTCCATTGACATTCTGATATAAAGCAAGTGCCATTACCATCAAGAACATAATGATAAAATATTTATTCTGTGAAGCTGCTTTCAGGCGAACCAGAAATGGAAGATTTTCTGCTTCTGCTGCCGCTTCCGTATGAAAACGTTCCTTTGTTCCTAAAAAGGTCCACATTAGCATTCCAAACGCAATAATTCCATATACCGCCGTTACTATAATCCATGCCCTCTGATCTCCACCAAGAAAGTTAATCAGTGGCAGTGATAAGGCGGTTACAATCATGTTGCTGACAGGCGACATAGACATTCTGAAAATATTTAATTTAGCCAGATCCTCTTCATCATTTGTCATCAACGGCGCCATTGCCGAATATGGAAGATTTAATGCCGTGTAGACAACTGTCGTACACAAATTATAAGTAACAAAGATATAGATTGCCTGTACCATTTTGCCCGCATGCGATGGGACTGCAAATAGTGCCGTAGCTGAAACCGCATACGGCGCGGCCATCCACAGAATCCACGCTCTTGCTTTTCCATGTCTGGAATTAATCTTATCCATCAATTGGGCAATCAAAAGATCTGAGACACCGTCAAACACTCTAGATACCAGCAGGATCGTACCTACTACTCCTGCTGATACTCCGATTACATTTGTATAAAAATATACGATAAGACCAGATGTGAGTGCATATACTACATTACACGCAACATCTCCCATACCATAAGCTATTTTTTCTGATATGCTTGTCTTCATATACATTCCCCACTTATTTTCCGTTCCGCTTATTTAAATCCTCAATGATTTGTGGATACATTTTATCAAGTTTGTAAAATTTTAACAATATAATATTCAATACTCCAACAACAAACGGAACTGCGATAAACAACAGTTTAATTGCAAGTACTGCAGATCCTGCCTGTGTATCAGCAAATGAAAGTGTTCCATCATATTTACTGAAGTTGAGTACCCATCCGATGACTGCCGTAACAATACCTGCCGCAATTGTTCCTACAAATCCCTGCATACTGAATGTCAGACCTTCGACACGAATTTTCGTTTTCCATTCTCCATATTCAACTGCATCACTTACCATTGCAGAAGACACTGCAAGCAGGAAGCAATATCCCACGCCACGCATAGCAGCTGTGATTATCAGTACTGTTGTATTTTCTGTAAATGGTAAAAGTATCACATAGCTGACACAGATAATCATCCATCCAAACATCGTAGTCTTTCCTTTTCCATACTTCTTCACAACCAGATGTACAAAGAAAAAGGTTGCAATTGCAGGAACGATATAAGCCGTATTCAATATGCTGATCATACTGCTATTATGAAGAACCGCTTTACTATAATATGTGTTTACCGTACTGATGGCCTGAAAGAAGATATTGATACAAATGGATATCACCATCAGCATGTGCCAGTATTTGTTTTTCAACACTGCTTTTACTCCGTCAACAACACGAATCTTTTCTGTCTTCGTCTCTTCATTTTCATGAATTCTCTCTTTACATCCTGCAAAACATAAAAAGAACAGAATTGCTGCAATAACTCCAAATATTCCATATACGATACTCCACGCTTTCTTTTCCCCCACATACTCTGTCATAAAGTTTATCAATGGGAGTGTTCCTGCTGTAACAAGGAGACTTGCAATCTGTGCAAACAACTGACGAAAGATATTTAACAATGTTCTCTGATACTGGTCTTTGGTCATCATTGTAGCCATAGATCCATATGGAATATTAATCAGAGAATAAACACTCATCATCGCATTATATGCAATAAATACATAGATAATCTGATACAGCTTTGCTACATCCGGAACTGCAAAAATTGCAAATGTTACGATTCCAAATGGAACTGCAAACCATAAAAGCCAAGGCCTTGCCTTTCCATATTTAGAATGTGTATTGTCAATCAACCATCCTGTAAGTAACGCAACAACTGCGTTGATCACCCTGGCAATGAGAAAAATGACTCCAATCGTTGCCGCATTGATATTTACCACGTCTGTATAATAGAACATCAGGAATGTTCCCGTAGATGCCCAGATAATATTACTTTGCCGCATCACCACAGCCATAGGCCATCTTCTCTTTCAGACCAAGTTTCTTCCCTATTGTGTCCATCACTTCATTCCTCCTATCTAACGTTCATCATATTCTTTTCATCTGATACAGTACACAGCCATGGTTTTCTACTTCTTCTGTTCCTTCTGTTACCTGTTTTTTTTCCTGACCAGATTTCTTTTTGCATCTTTTCGAAGATATCGCTCTGTCAATTTACCTGGAATTTCTTTCTTTTCATCTGATACGTTAAAGATTGCAATATATGTACTTTCCTTATTTTCACCTGACCAGACGATCCATTCATCATCTCTGTACTCCTGTCTCTGTCCTTCCAATGTGCGATGCATTTCATTTACCTCTGTATTCGTCAGCAGTGAAAGAGTCCAGGCATCCAGATCAGCCAGTTCCCCGCCATACATTAGTGGCGACTGGAAGATAGACCATAATGTAATCATTGTCTTTTGTTCCGGTTTCGTAAAGCAAGTCATACGGTCTGCCTTTCCACGCTCACCGGAACGGATTCCAATATGTCCAAGCGGAAGCATATCGCAATCAGGCCAGTTTCCTTTACGGATAAATGGCGACCAATAATTACAACGATCGAACATATCATAGAGCAATTCCCACTCATCCCAGAAATCGTCTGTAAGTCTCCACATATTGGCATTCTTTTGGTGAAAGCTTCCATCCTGAAGTCTTGCTTTATCCCGGTGAAAGGGAAAGTACAATCTCCCGTCCCGTTTTATCAATGGCCTTTCGAATACCTTCAATCTCTTTTCTATGAGAATCTCTGTAAATCGTTGAATATGCAATGTCATCTACCTTAATGAAATCAACTCCCCATGAAGCATACAGTTCCATAAGAGAATCATAATATAACTGTCCTTCCGGAATTGACATATCCACTCCATACATATCTGAATTCCATGGACAAATGCTGTTAACAGCAATCTGATCTGCTGTTTTGTCCGTACCTTTGATATGCATTCTTCCGTGAACAGCCTGTCTTGGTATTCCTCTCAAAATATGAATGCCGAATTTCAAGCCAAGTTTATGTACATACTCCGCAAGTGGCGCAAATCCTGCCCCATCTGCCGAACTCGGAAAGCGATTTTCGGCCGGAAGTACACGACTGTATTCATCCATTTTCAAATCTGCGAATTTACGATATGCTGCAGACTCAGCCCCCGGCTCATACCATTGAATATCTACGACAACATAGTCCCATCCATATACTTTAAGCTTTTCTGCCATGATATCCGCATTTCTTTTTACTTCCTCTTCTGTGACAGACGCTCCATACACGTCCCAACTATTCCATCCTTTCGGTGGTGTTTTTGCAAATTCTAACATATCTTTTCCCTTACCTTTCTATATTATTTTAGGGTGCACAAAATACAGGTCACTTTTTGCAAACTGACTTTTTTTTTCTCATAACTATAGCTTTTTCTTTTCTGTGATTTTGAATCGATTCGTTTCGTGTCTGATTTTTTAGATTATTTTTGTCTTTTCTTTCTCTTGTCTACATTGATATCATATACTATAATCTTATTATCATGTTAGTCACTTTTGTTGGGTAATTTATAAATTTTGTCGGATATTCACATCGCTGAAAGGAGTTTATATGGAAATAGAAAAATTAAATCTATACAGAGACACCAACTGGAATGATATAAAACTTCGTTTCTGTGGTCACTCAGAATGTCTTCCACTTCATTCCTATGGCCCTGGAACAAGACCTTATTATCTTATGCATTTCGTTCTTTCCGGTAAAGGGCGCCTTGTAGTAAATAAAACAGAATATCAGATTACAGAAAATCAACTCTTTTTGGTCGAACCAGATCAGATGGTCTTCTATCAGGCCGATAAGGAAGACCCCTGGACATATTCGTGGGTCGGTTTCAATGGTAAACTTGCACCATATTTCATGCAT
>VOFC01004967.1_pt1 | contig 33293 bp, 57 predicted proteins | sample 5384161 | NCBI WGS metagenome assembly VOFC01 (sample SAMN12384722, study PRJNA508395) | human gut metagenome | isolation source: healthy gut B | host: Homo sapiens
GACCGTAAGATGGTGGGTCCATGATGATAGCATCGTATTGATTGCCACGACGTATTTCACGTTCTACGAATTTAACGCAATCATCTACAAGCCAGCGAATTGGTGCATCACCTAATCCGGAAGATACTGCGTTTTCTTTTGCCCAGGTAACCATTCCTTTGGAAGCATCCACGTGCGTTACGCTTGCTCCGGAAGCAGCGGCAGCCAGTGTGGCACCACCTGTATAGGCAAAGAGGTTTAATACCTTAACAGGACGTCCTTTCTTTACCTCGGCATGAATGAGCTGTGAGAACCAGTTCCAGTTTGTTGCCTGTTCCGGGAAAAGACCGGTATGTTTAAAACTGAATGGCTTCAGGTGAAAGGTAAGCTCTTTATTAATAGGAAGAGAATAGTGTATGGTCCACTCTTCTGGCAAATTGAAGAATTCCCATTCACCGCCACCTTTGGAACTTCTATGGTAATGTCCGTTCATGTGTTAATACTTGCATTTTTTGAAAATACCATATATAATAGCAAGTGCTGTGACATTGATAGCTGTGAAGCGTGAGGTTGCTGCTTTAATAAAGCAGGTTTTCCGTGGAGCGAATGTCAAGTTAGTAAACTGACGACAAGTCACTGTACAAACAATATGGTCTACAGTAAAGTAGAATGATGTGAAGAATGCTTAAGGGATGGAGCATGACAGATAAACGACTGTAAGGTTGCGAAGAGATTAGCTGTAAGCGACAATCCTTTGGAAGGATGACGGAAATCGGTTATATGGAATCCGCCGCAGACAACCGCCCTTATGACAGGACACACACGGGAAAGTGTACAGTCACCGCTTGTCGTACTATTAAGTGCGAAGGAGGCGACTTTTTTTATGGCAAATCAGGTAATCAGAATCACATTGAAAGCTTATGATCATGAATTAGTTGATGCTTCAGCTAAGAAGATCATCGAAACTGCTAAGAAAAACGGAGCACAGGTGAGCGGTCCGGTACCTCTTCCAACAAAGAAGGAAGTTGTTACTATTCTTAGAGCTACTCACAAGTACAAAGATTCCCAGTGAACAGTTCGAGCAGAGAACTCATAAGAGACTTATCGATATTGTGACACCAACCCAGAAAACAGTTGATGCTTTATCTCGTTTAGAGATGCCAGCTGGTGTTTATATCGACATCAAAATGAAACAGAAATAATAACTGTTTCGACAATTATTTAATTATGTAAGTCCTGATTAGTTATTTCATATAGATATGGCTGCTCTAGGATGAACGGTTCCGCTACTCCACAATCGATTATCCGCGGGTCGGTAAAAGTGGGCAAGAAGCGTTCCGCTGTAGAAAACAGGAGGTAAAAAATGAAGAAAGCAATTTTGACAACAAAAGTCGGAATGACTCAGATCTTCAATGCAGACGGCGTATTAGTGCCGGTTACTGTATTACAGGCTGGTCCATGTGTAGTTACACAGGTGAAGACAGTTGAGAATGACGGATACAACGCAGTACAGGTTGGTTTTGTTGACAAGAAAGAAAAAGATTGTTAACAAAGATGCTAACGGAAAGAAAGAAATTCGTAACAGACATGGCGTTAACAAGGCTCAGATGGGACACTTCGCTAAAGCTGGTGTATCTGGCAAGAGATTTGTTCGTGAGTTCAAGTTTGAGAACGCAGACGAGTATAAGTTAGCAGATGAAATCAAAGCTGACATCTTCGCAGAAGGTGACAAGGTTGATGTAACTGCTATTTCAAAAGGTAAAGGTTTCCAGGGTGCTATTAAGAGATTAGGTCAGCACAGAGGACCTATGGCTCATGGTTCCAAATTCCATCGTCATCAGGGTTCCAACGGTGCATGTTCCTCTCCAAGCCGTGTATTCAAGGGCAAAGGAATGCCTGGACACATGGGTAGCGTAAAAGTTACAACTCAGAATCTTGAAGTTGTAAGAGTTGACGCAGAGAACAACTTACTGCTGATCAAGGGTGCTGTCCCAGGAGCAAAGAAAGCCTCTCATCACAGTAAAAGAGACCACAAAGTCTGGTAAATAGTGCAAAGTAAGAAAGGAGGAACTTTACGATGGCTAAAGTAGCTGTTTATAATATGGAAGTAAAAAGAAGTTGATTCTATCGAATTAAACGATTCCATTTTCGGCGTAGAAATTAATGAGCATTTAGTTCATATGGCTGTGCTTCAGCAGCTTGCAAACAATCGTCAGGGAACACAGAAAGCAAAGACTCGTTCCGAGGTTTCCGGCGGCGGAAGAAAACCCTGGAGACAGAAGGGAACCGGTCATGCAAGACAGGGATCTACAAGAGCTCCACAGTGGACAGGCGGCGGAGTTGTATTCGCTCCGGTACCAAGAGATTACTCTTTCAAGCTTAACAAGAAAGAGAAGAGAGCAGCATTAAAGTCTGTACTGACTTCTAAGGTAGCAGAGAACAAGTTCGTAGTTGTTGATGAGCTGAAATTAGATGAAATTAAGACAAAGAAGTTCGTACAGGTTATGGACAATCTGAAAGTTGAGAAGGCACTTGTTGTATTAAACGACATGGACACAAACGTGATCGCATCTGCAGCAAATATTCCAACTGTTAAGACTGCTCAGACAAACGAGTTAAATGTATTTGATGTATTAAAGTATGACAAGGTAGTTGTTACAAAGGCTGCTCTTGCAACAATCGAGGAGGTGTACGCATAATGGCAGACGTTAAGTATTATGATGTAATCCTCAAACCAGTAGTAACTGAGAAGAGTATGAATGCAATGGCTGAGAAGAAATATACATTTCTTGTTCATCCGGATGCAAATAAAACTATGATCAAGGAAGCCGTAGAGAGAATGTTCGAGGGAACAAAAGGTTGCCAAGGTCAACACAATGAACTGTGAAGGCAAGAACAAGAGACGTGGAATGGTTACCGGTAAGACTGCCAAGACCAAGAAAGCTAACGTTCAGTTAACAGAGAACAGCAAGGACATCGAGATCTTCTCTGGTTTATAATTCTACAAGGAGCACTTGCATAAGAGTTGCTTCGCAAGCAAGTGCGTAGGTGATGCATCAGAGATGCACCACGAACTATGTGTCAGCGATGACACGATAATGAAAACATCGAAAGGAGAAAAACAATGGGAATTAAGACATATAACCCATATACACCTTCCAGAAGAAATATGACTGGCTCCGATTTCTCCGAGATCACAAAGACAACACCGGAGAAAGCGCTCACTACTTCTTTAAAGAAGAACGCTGGTCGTAACAATCAGGGAAAGATCACCGTTAGACATCACGGTGGTGGAAACAGAAGAAAATACAGAATCATCGACTTCAAGAGAAGAAAAGATGGTATTCCGGCAACTGTAGTTGGTATTGAGTACGATCCAAACAGAACAGCTAACATCGCATTGATCTGCTACGCAGATGGACAGAAAGCATACATCTTGGCTCCTGCAGGATTAACCGATGGTATGAAAGTTATGAACGGACCAGAAGCTGAGGTAAGAGTTGGAAACTGCTTACCACTTGAGAATATTCCAGTTGGTACACAGATCCACAACATCGAGTTACTTCCAGGCAAGGGTGGACAGTTAGTTCGTTCCGCTGGACTTAGCGCACAGCTGATGGCTAAGGAAGGAAAGTACGCAACACTTCGTCTTCCTTCAGGTGAGATGAGAATGGTTCCAATTCAGTGTAGAGCAACAATCGGTGTTATCGGAAACGGTGACCATAACCTCGTAAATATCGGTAAGGCTGGACGTAAGCGTCACATGGGTGTCCGCCCTACTGTTCGTGGTTCCGTTATGAACCCTAATGACCATCCACATGGTGGTGGTGAAGGTAAGACTCCGGTAGGACGTCCAGGACCATCTACACCTTGGGGCAAGCCAGCTCTTGGTTTAAAGACCAGAAAGAAGAACAAGCAGTCTAACAAGCTTATCGTAAGAAGAAGAGACGGTAGAGCTATCAAATAATTAGGAGGTTTATGAAATGGCACGTTCACTTAAAAAAGGACCATTTGCTGATGAAAGCTTACTCAAAAAAGTAGATGCTATGAACGCTTCCGGAGACAAGTCCGTAATTAAGACCTGGTCCCGTCGTTCTACTATTTTCCCATCTTTCGTTGGACATACAATCGCAGTTCATGACGGAAGAAAGCATGTTCCGGTATATGTTACCGAGGACATGCTTGGACATAAGCTCGGTGAGTTCGTTGCAACAAGAACTTACAGAGGACACGGCAAAGACGAAAAGAAATCAGGCGTGAGATAAAATAATATTTAGTGGAAGGAGGTTTCATCCATGGCAAAAGGACATAGATCCCAGATCAAGAGAGAGAGAAACGAAGTAAAGGACACAAGACCTTCAGCTAAGTTATCTTATGCTAGAGTGTCAGTACAGAAGGCTTGTTTCGTATTAGATGCAATTCGTGGTAAGGATGTTGCGACTGCACTTGCAATCGTATCCTACAACCCAAGATACGCTTCAAGCGTTGTAGAGAAGTTATTAAAGTCAGCAGCAGCTAATGCTGAGAACAATAACGGAATGAAGGCAGAAAACCTTTGTAGCAGAGTGCTACGCAAATAAAGGGACCAACAATGAAGAGAATTCATCCTCGTGCACAGGGTAGAGCTTATAGAATCGAAAAGAGAATGAGCCACATTACAATCGTGCTCGATGAAAGATAGGAGGCAATCATGGGACAGAAGGTTAATCCTCACGGCCTGAGAGTCGGCGTTATTAAAGATTGGGATTCTAAATGGTATGCAGATGGAGATTTCGCTGATTACTTAGTAGAAGATTACAATATCAGAACATTTCTGAAGAAAAAATTATACGCAGCTGGTGTTTCTAAGATTGAGATCGAAAGAGCATCAGATCGTGTAAAGGTTATCATTTACACAGCTAAGCCAGGTGTTGTAATTGGTAAGGGCGGCGCTGAGATCGAAAAGATCAAGGCAGAAGTTCAGAAACTTACAGATAAGAAGTTAGTTGTAGATATCAAAGAAGTAAAGAGACCAGATCGTGATGCTCAGTTAGTAGCTGAGAACATTGCATTACAGTTAGAGAACCGTGTTTCTTTCCGTAGAGCAATGAAGTCCTGCATGGGCCGTGCAATGAAGACCGGTGCAAAGGGAATTAAGACTTCCTGCTCAGGACGTCTTGGTGGAGCTGATATGGCCCGTACAGAGTTCTACTCTGAAGGAACTATACCGCTTCAGACACTTCGTGCAGATATCGATTATGGATTTGCTGAAGCAGACACAACTTATGGCAAGGTTGGTGTTAAGGTTTGGATCTACCGTGGCGAAGTGCTTCCTACAAAGGCTAATAAGGAAGGAGGAGCTCAGTAATTATGTTAATGCCAAAGAGAGTTAAACATCGTAAACAGTTCCGTGGTTCCATGGCTGGTAAAGCTACCAGAGGAAACAAGATCACATACGGTGAGTATGGTATCGTAGCATTAGAGCCTTGCTGGATTAAGGCTAATCAGATTGAGGCTGCCCGTGTTGCTATGACAAGATACATCAAGCGTGGTGGTAAAGTTTGGATTAAGATTTTCCCAGAGAAGCCTGTAACTCATAAGCCTATGGGTGTTCGAATGGGTAAAGGAAAAGGTGCCCTTGAGTATTGGGTAGCCGTAGTGAAACCAGGTCGAGTATTATTTGAAATCTCCGGTGTTCCGGAAGACGTAGCGAAAGAAGCTTTACGTCTTGCTACACATAAATTACCTTGCAAATGTAAAGTAGTTTCACGTGCAGATTTAGAAGGCGGTGAGTCAAATGAAAACTAGTGCATATTTAGAAGAATTAAAGACACTTTCTGTTGCAGATTTACAGTCACAGTTAGTTGATGCAAAAAAGGAACTTTTCAATTTGAGATTCCAGAATGCAACCAATCAGTTAGATAATACAGCCAGAATTAAAGAAGTTCGCAAGAATATTGCTAGAATTCAGACTGTTATCACCGAGAAAGCTAGCGTTGCTGAATAAATCCAATTCTCAGAAAGGAGACTTCGGTCGTGGAAGAAAGAAATCTTAGAAAAACACGTGTAGGTGTTGTTGTAAGCGATAAGATGGAAAAGACAATCGTTGTAGCTGTAAAGAACAACGAGAGACATCCACTTTACAACAAGATCGTTAAAAAGACTTATAAATTAAAAGCTCATGACGAGAACAACGATGCTAAGATCGGCGATACCGTCAGAGTTATGGAAACAAGACCATTATCTAAAGATAAGAGATGGAGACTTGTAGAAATCATGGAAAGAGCAAAATAATAAAAGGAGGCTACAAGCATGGTACAGCAGGAAAGCAGACTCAAAGTTGCGGACAATACTGGCGCAAAAGAGTTACTTGTTATCCGCGTAATGGGTGGATCTACCAGAAGATATGCGAACATCGGCGATGTGATCGTTGCTAGCGTTAAAGATGCAACACCCGGCGGAGTTGTTAAAGAAGGGCGACGTTGTAAAAGCCGTAGTTGTTCGTTCAGTAAAGGGTGCCCGTCGTAAAGATGGTTCCTATATTAAATTTGATGAGAACGCAGCAGTTATTATCAAAGACGATAAGACTCCAAGAGGAACTCGTATCTTTGGACCAGTAGCTCGTGAGCTTCGTGATAAGCAGTTCATGAAGATTGTTTCTCTGGCTCCAGAAGTATTATAGGAGGAACGAAGATGGCAAGTATGAAAATCAAAAAAAGGCGATATGGTAAAAGTTATCGCTGGCAGAGATAAAGACAAAGAGGGCAAGGTTATTGCCGTAAACAAAAAAGACAACACACTCCTCGTTGAAGGTGTCAACATGGTTACAAAGCATGCAAAACCAAGCATGAGCAACCAGCAGGGCGGAATCCTTCATCAGGAAGGACCTATTGATGCATCAAACGTAATGTACCTTCATAAAGGAAAAGCTACCAGAGTTGGCTTCAAGATGGACGGAGACAAGAAAGTACGTTATGCGAAATCAACAGGCGATGTTATCGATTAATTGAAGAGAGGAGGACAAAACATTGAGTAGACTTAAAGAGCAGTACGAAAATGAGATCAAAGACGCAATGATCAAAAAGTTCGGATACAAGAATACAATGGAGGTTCCAAAGCTTGACAAGATCGTAGTTAACATGGGTGTTGGTGAGGCTAAGGAGAACGCAAAGCTTCTTGAGGCAGCTGTAAAGGACATGGAGGCTATTACCGGTCAGAAGGCTGTTACAACAAAGGCTAAGAATGCGATTGCAAACTTCAAGATCAGAGAGAACATGCCGATCGGATGTAAGGTAACATTACGTGGCGAGAAGATGTATGAGTTCTTAGATCGTTTAATTAACTTATCATTACCTCGTGTACGTGACTTCCGTGGCGTTAACCCGAACGCATTTGATGGTCGTGGAAACTACGCACTTGGTATCAAAAGAGCAGATTATCTTCCCAGAGATCGAGTACGATAAGGTAGATAAGGTTCGTGGTATGGATATCATCTTCGTTACAACTGCAAAGACAGATGAAGAGGCACGTGAGTTATTGACATTGTTCAATATGCCATTTGCCAAATAATCAGGAGGGAATTTTTAATGGCTAAGACAAGTATGAAAGTTAAACAGCAGCGTACAGCAAAATTCTCTACCAGAGAATACACACGTTGCAGAATTTGTGGACGTCCACATTCAGTTTTAAGAAAATACGGAATCTGTAGAGTATGTTTCCGTGAATTAGCATACAAAGGTCAAATCCCAGGCGTTAAGAAGGCATCCTGGTAAACCTTTAAGAGAAAAGTTGTAGTCCAAAAGGAGGAAAAATGTCATGATGATGACAAGTGATCCAATTGCAGATATGCTTACAAGAATTCGTAATGCGAATACTGCTAAACATGATACAGTAGATATCCCGGCATCTAAGATCAAAGTTGCTATCGCAGGCATCCTTTTAGATGAAGGTTTCATCGAGAAGTATGACATCATCGAGGATGGTAACTTCAAGACAATCCGTGTCACATTGAAGTATGGCGCTGATAAGAATGAGAAGATCATTACAGGAATTAAGAGAATTTCAAGCCAGGTTTACGTGTATACGCTGGCAAGGATGAACTCCCGAGAGTTCTTGGCGGACTGGGAATCGCAATTCTTTCCACAAACCAGGGAATCATAACTGACAAAGGAGGCTAGAAAGCTTAAAGTCGGTGGCGAAGTATTAGCATTTGTATGGTAGTCAAAACCAGATAGAAACTATTAACATCCAATAAATATAGGAGGTACGGGCATGTCACGTATAGGAAGAATGCCAATCGCAGTTCCGGCTGGTGTAACAGTGGATGTTGCAGAAAATAATCATGTGACTGTAAAAGGTCCAAAGGGTACTCTTGAGAGAACACTTCCATCTGAGATGGATATTAAGGTTGAGGGCTCTGAAATCGTAGTAACCAGACCTAGCGATTTAAAGAAAATGAAATCTTTGCATGGATTAACCAGAACATTAATTTACAATATGGTTATTGGTGTAACTGATGGTTACACCAAGACCCTTGAAGTAAACGGTGTAGGTTATAGAGCACAGAAGTCTGGAAAGAAGTTAACACTTCACCTTGGATATTCTCATCCGGTTGAGATGGAAGATCCAGAAGGACTTGAGGCAGTTGTTGAAGATAACAAGATTATCGTTAAGGGTATCGATAAAGAAAAAGTTGGCCAATACGCTGCTGAGATCCGCGACAAGAGAAGACCTGAACCTTACAAGGGCAAGGGTATCAAGTATGCCGATGAAACCATCAGACGTAAAGTTGGTAAGACTGGTAAGAAATAATTAAAGGAGTGGACAAGAAATGGTTAGTAAAAAATCAAGAACAGAAGTTCGTGAAAAGAAACATAGCAGAATGCGTAATCATCTTGCAGGTACAGCACAGCGTCCTCGTTTAGCTGTGTTCAGAAGTAATAATCATATGTACGCTCAGATTATTGATGATACAGTCGGAAATACACTTGTTTCTGCTTCTACTCTTGAGAAGGACGTAAAGGCAGAGTTAGAGAAGACGAATAACGTTGAAGCAGCAGCAAAGCTTGGTACCGTTATCGCTAAGAAAGCATTAGACAAGGGTATTACCACAGTTGTCTTCGATAGAGGCGGTTTTATTTACGCAGGCAAGGTAAAAGCATTAGCTGAAGCAGCAAGAGAAGCTGGTTTAGAGTTTTAGGAGGAGACAAACATGAAACGTGAAATCATTGATGCCAGTCAATTAGAATTAGTTGACCAGGTTGTTGACATCAAGCGTGTAACAAAGGTTGTTAAGGGTGGCCGTAACATGCGCTTCACAGCTTTAGTTGTTGTTGGAGATGGTAACGGACATGTAGGCGCTGGCCTCGGCAAAGCGACTGAAATCCCGGAAGCAATCCGCAAAGGTAAGGAAGATGCGATCAAGAGCCTGATCAGTGTTAGATTAGACGAGAACAATTCTATTACACATGATGTAACAGGAAAATATACAGGTGCTTCCGTATTATTAAAGAAGTCTCCTGAAGGTACTGGTATTATCGCTGGTGGTCCTGCTCGTTCCGTATGTGAGCTTGCTGGTATCACTAACATTCGTACCAAGTCATTGGGATCTAACAATAAGCAGAATGTAGTTCTTGCTACAATTGAAGCTTTAGCACAGCTTAGAAGCCCAGAAGAAGTTGCAAGACTTCGTGGTAAGTCTGTAGAAGAAATCTTAGGTTAAGGAGGAGCGAGTAAGTCATGGCAGATAAAGTAAAAGTTACACTTATTAAGTCAACAATCGGTGCTGTTCCTAAGAACAAGAAGACAATCGAAGCTCTTGGATTAACCAAGTTAAACAAGACTGTAGAGTTACCAAACAACGCAGCTACACAGGGCGCGCTTCGTAAAGTAGCACCATACGTAAAAGTAGAAGAAGCATAAAGAATAAAATAAGGAGGTGCCAAAATGGATTTATCTAGTTTGAAAGCAGCTGAAGGATCAGCGCATAGCGATAATTTCAGAAGAGGCCGTGGACATGGTTCAGGAAACGGTAAGACAGCTGGTAAGGGCCATAAGGGTCAGAAAGCTCGTTCTGGAGCTCCAAGACCAGGTTTCGAAGGTGGCCAGATGCCATTATACAGAAGATTACCTAAGAGAGGTTTCAAGTGCAGAAACTCTAAGGAAATCGTTGGTATTAATCTTTCCGCTCTTGAGAAATTCGATAACGATGCAGTCGTATCAGTTGAGACACTGATTGAGGCAGGTATTGTTAAGAATCCTAGAGATGGAGTTAAAATTCTCGGTAATGGAGAACTTACTAAGAAGCTTACAGTTCAGGCTAACGCGTTCAGTGCTAGTGCTAAGGAGAAAATTGAAGCTCTTGGTGGAAAAGCAGAGGTGATCTAATGTTCGAGACACTTCGTAATGCGTTCAAAGTAAAAAGATATTCGTAACAGAATTCTCTTTACTTTTTCTTCATGCTTGTTGTCATCCGAATCGGAAGCGAGCTTCCGGCTCCGGGTGTCAACGGAGATGTCTTTAAGGAGTGGTTTACTAGTCAGGCAGCTGATGGATTGGGGTTTTTAATGCAATTACAGGTGGTTCATTCTTAAATATGTCCATCTTCGCTTTGAATATTACCCCATACATTACTTCTTCCATCATTATGCAGCTTTTGACAATTGCTATTCCGAAATTGGAAGAGATGCAGCGTGATGGTGAAGAGGGAAGAAAGAAGATTGTTTCTATCACTCGTTATCTGACAATTGCATTGGGATTGATTCAGTCTATCGCAATGACAATTGGATTTTACCGTGGTGGATATTTGACAAGCAACAGTCCTCTTACTGTTATCATGGTAGTTACCGGCTTGACAGCTGGATCTGCAGTACTTATGTGGATTGGTGAGAGAATCACTGAGAAGGGTGTTGGAAATGGTATTTCAATTGTGTTAACAATTAATATTATTTCACGTATTCCACAGGATTTAGGAACTCTTTGGACTCAGTTTATTGCAAATAAATCGATTCCTAAGGGTATTGTTGCAGCACTGATCATCATTGCAATTATTGTTGCTATGGTTGTATTCGTTGTTGTATTACAGGATGCTGAAAGAAGAATTCCAGTTCAGTATTCCAAGAAACTTCAGGGTCGTAAACAGGTTGGCGGACAGCAGACCTATATACCTCTCAAGGTAAACACCGGTGGTGTTATCCCGGTTATCTTTGCACAGTCACTGATGCAGACACCGGTTATCATTGCAAGTTTTCTTGAAAAGGAAATGGAACAGGCGTAGGCAGCCAGATTTTAAAGGGATTATCACAGTCTAACTGGTGTAATCCAGAACAGCCGATTTACACAATCGGACTTGCAGTTTATCTTGTATTGATTATTGCATTTGCATACTTCTATACACAGATTACATTTAATCCGTTAGAGATTGCAAACAATATGAAACGTGCCGGGGGCTTTATTCCTGGTATCAGACCGGGTAAGCCGACAAGTGATTACTTAAATCAAATACTCAATTATATTGTCTTTATTGGTGCAATTGGTCTTTCCATTGTTGCAGTTATTCCGATTTTCTTCAACGGTATTTAAGGCTGATGTATCATTCGGTGGAACGTCCATCATCATTATTGTTGGTGTAATCATTGAGACATTAAAGCAGATTGAATCACAGATGAGAGTTCGTTATTACAAAGGATTTTTTGAACGATTAGTTATGTTTTGGAGATACTGAATAAAGTATCTCCATTCATAATATAATGCGCATTTTAGAGAATGGAGAAAAATATATGAAAATTATTATGTTAGGGGCTCCGGGAGCTGGTAAGGGAACGCAGGCAAAACAGATTGCTGCAAAGTACCAGATTCCTCATATTTCAACAGGTGACATTTTTCGTGCAAATATCAAAAATGGCACTGAGTTAGGAAAAAAAGCAAAAAACTTATATGGATCAGGGCGCACTTGTACCGGACGAATTAACATGTGATCTGGTTATGGATCGTATTCAGCAGGATGACTGCAAGAATGGTTTTGTTTTAGATGGTTTCCCAAGAACAATTCCGCAGGCAGAAGCATTGGATGCAGCTGAAGAAGATCAATCAGACAATGGATTACGCAATCGATGTTGATGTTCCGGATGAGAACATTGTAAAACGTATGGGAGGACGTCGTGCATGCTTAAATTGTGGAGCTACTTACCATATCGTATTCAATCCTACAAAGGTAGAAGGAAAATGTGATGCGTGTGGAAGCGATACAGTACTTCGTGATGACGATAAGCCAGAAACGGTTCAGAAGCGTTTATCTGTATACCATGAGCAGACACAGCCTTTAATTGATTATTATAAAAATCAGGGAATCTTAAAATCTGTCGATGGAACAAAACCGATGGATGATGTATTCACAGATATTGTTGCTATTCTTGGGAGAATAAGAATGAAAGTAACAATTAAGACTTCCGAAGAAATAGAATTGATGCGTAAGGCAGGAAAAATTCTTGCGGAAGTACATCAATGTCTTGAAAAGAAATTAAGCCAGGAATGTCTACTTTAGACATTGACCGGTTGGGAGAAGAGATGATCCGAACTACGGATGTATACCTTCATTTAAAAATTATTGCGGATATCCGGCGTCCATTTGTGTTTCTGTAAATGAAGAAGTGGTCCACGGAATTCCGAAGAAATCGAAAGGATTATCCAGGAAGGCGACATATTGTCAGTCTTGACGCAGGCGTAATATATGAAGGTTATCATTCGGATGCGGCAAGAACAGTTGCTGTTGGCGAGGTCAGCAAAGAAGCTGAATTACTGATTGAGCGAACCAGACAATCTTTTTTGAAGGCATGAAAATGGCAACGGCAGGAAATCATCTTTATGATATTTCTTCTGCGGTAGGCGATTACGCAGCGCAATTTGGATATGGGGTGGTTGAAGATTTGTTGGACATGGAATAGGAAGCCATTTACACGAGGAACCTGAAATTCCAAATTACCGACCATCGAGATTCCGTCATGGAATCAAACTGAAGCCGGGCATGACACTTGCGGTAGAACCGATGATCAATATCGGTACTGCAGATGTGCTTTTGGATGGATGATGAATGGACCGTTGTGACGGAAGACAATTCATTATCTGCTCATTATGAGAATACGATTCTTATTACAGAAGGCAAGCCGGAAATTCTTTCGCTTACGGAAGATGAAAGCGGCTGGATATCTGGAACTCTTTTAACAACAGGAAATCGAATGTTTCAAACAGGAGGAAATAAAAATGTCAAAAGCAGACGTAATTGAAGTAGAAGGTGTTGTAGTAGAAAAACTTCCAAACGCTTTCTTTAAAGTAGAACTCGAGAATGGCCATCAGATTCTGGCAACGATCAGCGGAAAGCTTCGTATGAATTTTATCCGTATTCTGCCGGGAGATAAGGTTACAATTGAGATGTTCCATATGATTTAACAAAGGGAAGAATTGTTTGGAGAGATAAATAAAAACATATTGACTTCCATGGAGTGGATGTGTATAATGTTATACGGACACTTTTGGAAAAAGTACCTAGGAATGGGTGGAAACCTATGGAAATAGGGCTTTTTATAGAGAAAGGAGGATTTCCTGTGAAAGTGAGATCATCAGTAAAACCGATTTGCGAAAAGTGCAAGATTATTAAACGCAAAGGCAGTATCAGAGTAATCTGTGAAAATCCTAAGCACAAACAGAGACAAGGTTAATTACGAGAGTAACAATAACCCTGTTATTTGTGCGTTGTGGACTGGACTTTTTCACAACATGAAAATCGTATGATTTTCAAAGTAATTATGTGCGGCTGCAGCGCTATATAGTGCTGTTCATAATAAACAGATGCATCTCTGGTCATTTTGCTATAATACCGAGTGGCAGGTGGCAAATATGCGAATATGGAAATTCATTTGAAATGCACACATTTCAGGACGTGCAACCGTAGCTGCGTGGAAAATGGGTTCGGAGAACGTATATTGTTGCAGATATACATATGACTATTAACAATCAGGGAAAATTTTATGGAGGTGTAAACACACATGGCTCGTATTGCAGGTGTAGATTTACCAAGAGAAAAACGTGTTGAAATCGGTCTGACTTACATCTACGGAATCGGTAGAACAAGTGCAAACCGTATCCTTGAGGCAGCTAATGTAGATCCTAGCACTCGTGTTAGAGCTTTGACTGACGAAGAGGTTAAGAGAATCAGCGCAGTCATCGATGAGACACAGACTGTAGAAGGTGATTTGAGAAGAGAAATCGCTCTGAATATCAAGAGACTTCAGGAAATCGGCTGCTATCGTGGTATCCGTCATAGAAAGGGTCTTCCTGTTCGTGGTCAGAAAACTAAGACAAACGCAAGAACAAGAAAAGGTCCTAAGAGAACAGTAGCAAACAAGAAGAAATAATTTAATTGAGAAAGTAGGTTAGTTTAGATATGGCTAAGAATGTAGCAAAGAAAGTGACAAAAAAGCGTGTAAAGAAAAACGTTGAACGTGGACAGGCCCATATTCAGTCATCTTTCAACAATACAATTGTAACTCTTACAGATACTGAAGGAAACGCTTTATCATGGGCAAGTGCTGGTGGTCTTGGATTTAGAGGTTCAAAGAAATCTACTCCATATGCTGCACAGATGGCAGCAGAAACTGCTACTAAGGCAGCATTAATTCACGGATTAAAGACCGTTGATGTATTCGTAAAAGGTCCGGGATCGGGACGTGAGGCAGCTATTCGTGCCCTTTCCGCTTGCGGTCTTGAAGTTACATCCATCAGAGACGTAACTCCAGTTCCTCATAACGGATGCCGTCCACCAAAGCGCAGAAGAGTTTAATTAGGAGGTATCGATTAAGATGGCAGTTAATAAAGTACCTGTCCTGAAAAGATGCAGATCCCTTGGTTTAGAGCCAAGTTATTTAGGATATGATAAGAAGTCTAAGAGAAATCTTCAGAGAGCAAACCGTAAGGTATCTGAGTACGGACTTCAGTTAAGAGAAAAGCAGAAGGCTAAATTCATCTATGGTGTATTAGAGAAACCTTTCCGCAATTACTACAAGAAAGCTGATAAGATGAGAGGATTAACAGGTCTTAACCTTATGACAATCCTTGAGTCAAGACTTGACAATGTAGTATTCCGTCTTGGATTCGCAAGAACCCGTAAGGAAGCTAGACAGATCGTAGATCATAAATTTGTTACCGTTAATGGTAAGGTTGTAAACATTCCTTCTTACTTAGTTAAGGCTGGAGATGTTATTGAAATCAAAGAGAGCAAGAAGAACATTCAGCGTATGAAAGACATCGTTGAAGTTGCTGGTGGAAGAATTGTTCCAGAGTGGTTAGACGTTGATGCTGAGAAGCTTCAGGGAACTGTTAAGGAATTACCTACACGTGAGCAGATCGACGTACCAGTAAATGAGATGCTCATTGTCGAGTTATATTCTAAGTAATTAGTTTAGCGCATCGTAAACCCGAGAAGGAGGGACTTTGTAGTGTTTGAGTTTGAAAGACCCAAAATTGATATAGCAGAGATCTCAGAAGATAATAAATACGGCAAATTTGTCGTAGAACCTCTTGAGAGAGGTTACGGCACAACTCTTGGTAATTCATTAAGAAGAATTATGCTTTCTTCATTGCCAGGAGCAGCTGTTAGTCAGGTTAAGATTGACGGAGTTCTTCATGAGTTTAGTTCAATCCCAGGCGTAAAAGGAAGATGTTACTGAAATTATCATGAACATCAAGAACCTCGCTATCCGCAATAATAGTTCTACAAATGAACCAAAAGTTGCTTACATTGAATTCGAAGGTGATGGCGTTGTAACAGCAGCAGATATTCAGGTAGATTCTGATATCGAGATTATGAATCCTGAGTTGGTTATCGCACATCTGAATGGTGGTGCTGATTGCAAGTTATATATGGAACTTACCATCACAAAGGGTAGAGGATATATCAGTGCTGAAAAGAATAAGACTGAGGATACACCGATCGGTGTCATCGCTGTCGATTCTATCTATACACCGGTGGAGCGTGTCAACCTTTCTATCGAGAATACACGTGTTGGTCAGGTTACAGACTATGATGTTTTACATTAGATGTATATACCAATGGAACCTTAGAGCCAGACGAGGCTGTCAGCCTTGCTGCTAAGGTGTTAAGCGAGCACTTAAATCTTTTCATCGATTTATCGGATGCTGCACAGCAGGCAGAAGTTATGGTTGAAAAAGAGAATGATGCACAGGAGAAAGTTCTTGAGATGAATATCGACGAACTGGAACTGTCTGTACGTTCTTACAACTGCTTAAAGAGAGCAGGAATCAACACAGTTGCTGAGTTGATCAACCGTACACCAGAAGACATGATGAAGGTTCGTAACCTTGGTCGCAAGTCTTTAGAAGAAGTGTTAGCTAAATTAAAAGAGTTAGGCTTAGAGTTGAATCAGGGAGAGGAATAAGAAGCAGTTGCTTCTTCTCCTTTTACCGATTTACAGAAGAGAGAGGCAGATCAGTAAGTCCGAAGGAGCATGATCGTCTTACTCTTTGTGGCTAATGTAGTGTATGAAATGCATTGCACAATAAAGAGTGGGTTCGGTAAGTAAGTCCGATGAGCGTGGCCGGATACCCCACAAATGGAGGAAAATAAAATGGCAAAGTATCGTAAATTAAGCAGAACCTCTAGCCAGAGAAAGGCATTATTAAGAGGTCAGGTAACAGCTCTTATCGCAAACGGTAAGATCGTAACAACAGAAGCTAAGGCTAAAGAAGTTCGTAAGATTGCTGAAGGTCTTATTGCAGCTGCTGTTCGTGAAAAAGACAATTTCGACGAAGTTACTGTTACTGCTAAGGTTGCCCGCAAGGACAAAGACGGCAAGAGAGTAAAAGAAGTTGTAGATGGTAAGAAAGTTACTGTATACGATGAAGTAGAGAAGACAATCCTGGGACGCAATGCACATACAGCGGAAGGATCAGAAGTTTTGTGGAATTATGCATATGAAAATTTCATACAGCCACATCTTGATAATGGACATATTATAGAAGACTAAAAACTCACGAAGTATGAATAATGCTCCGTGAGTTTTTTATGCCTTGTGGCGTGAATCGTTAAATTTATTTCATATAAATTATTTCCGAATCACTAAAGTTATGAAATTGCGAAAATAAGACTATGCATTCTTTTTTCATCATTATACTTCTTAACATAATTCTTAATACGATCGTAAGGATTCAGAAGATCGCTGATAGAAGAATCATGGTTCAAAGTATCAATAATGTATGCAATGTATTTACTCATATCACAGCTGATGTAGTACTCTTTGCTTAATAATTCAGGAGACTGATAAATTAAGTTTGTAGTAACCACACGATATATAAGTCCCTCCTCGTAAGCTTTATCAAAGGAAGCAAATCCATTTGTAAAAAGACCGAAAGTGGAAACAACGAAAATACGGTTTGCTTTTACGCTTCTTTAACTCTCTTGCGGTATCAATCATACTTTCACCGGAAGAAATCATATCGTCAATAATGAGGACATCCTTGCCTTCTACGTTAGAACCTAAGAATTCATGAGCTACAATCGGGTTACGTCCGTCAACGACTTTACTGAAATCACGTCTCTTGTAGAACATACCCATGTCAACACCAAGTACGTTTGCAAGATAGATTGCACGGTTCGTAGCACCTTCATCCGGGCTGATAATCATTAAGTGTTCAGCATCAATAGTTAAGTCTTTTACATTCTTTAAGATACCTTTGATAAACTGATAAGAAGGCATTACATTCTCGAAGCCATTCAGTGGAATTGCGTTTACGACACGAGGGTCATGTGCATCAAATGTGATGATGTTGTCAATTTCCATATTGTACAGCTCTTGTAATGCTAATGGACAGTCAAGGGATTCACGTGCAGTTCTTCTATGCTGACGGCTTTCATACAGGAATGGTAAGATAACCGTAATACGGCGGGCTTTACCACCAACAGCGGCAATGACACGCTTTAAGTCTGCAAAGTGATCATCCGGCGACATATGATTGGTATGTCCACAAAGGGAATAGGTCATACTGTAATTGGTAACATCTACCATAATATAGAGGTCATAGCCTCGGACAGACTGATTAATGACACATTTTGCTTCTCCGGAACCAAAACGTGGAATGTGAGGTTCGATGATATAGCTCTCTTTGTGGTATTCCTTGAATGCGATATCGTCCTGATGCTCGTGTTCGCGGTGCTCTCTCCATGTGGCCAGGTAACTGTCTACTTTCTTTCCTAATTCCATGCAGCTGGCAGTTGGAATTAGTCCAAGGGTACCGGTTGGCATAGTTTCCAAAATTCTTTCGTCGTTTGGCATGATTTGTCCTCCATTAAAATATGTAACAATATTTATATGTAATAACCTGCAAAATAAACAGGGTTATTATCGTAAATCAAGGTTTCTGTTGTTTGAGAATCCTTATATCCATCTGATTAAAAAGCTTAATCATTGTATAGTCACCGCAAATGCGGGAAAAAGTCCGCTCCGAGTAAATATCAGCAATCTGCTGAAAGCTCAGGTTGGTTGAAATAATCGTTGATTTATGACGCAACAAGCGCTCGTTTACGCACAAAAACAATTGTGATGTCGTAAAAGCATTGCTCAATTCTGTTCCCAGATCATCAATGACAAGAAGATCACAATCGAAAATATTCTGGTGCGCAGCGATAGCATCTGCATCTTTTTCAAATACACCTTTGCTTAATATATCAAATAATTGAAAGGCTGTAAAGTATATGACAGAATAGCCCTTGTCTAATAATTCTTTTGCCACGCAATTGGTCAGGGAAAGTCTTTCCCACGCCGGTTCCACCATAGAAAAACAAATTCTGTGGTTTGTTGTCAAAGGCATCGATAAAATGATGGCATTCTTCCACAGCATGACGGGCAGTTGCAAGAGCAGACAGACCGGTTGTCGGGCTGATGTCCTCATCCGAATAATAGGAATAGGAAAAATGATCAAAATTCTCCCTTCTCAGTATTTCCCGAATATTGGACTGTGCATACACGGTATTGATGATTGCCTGCCTGAAACAATGGCATTTCCGGCCGTCGATATAACCGGTATCTTTGCAATCCGGACATTCGTAGACCGGATCAAGATAGTTCGAAGCAAAGCCTCCGGCGGACAAAAGTGTGTCGCGTTGCTGACTCAAATCAGCAAGTTCTTCTTTAACGCGGTAAGTGCGGAGGTGTCTCCGTCCAGTAAAAAGGCGCGCCTGTCTGACAGAGCGGGATGCTACGGTTGATTCCAGTTCCTTTAACTTTGGAATCTTTTGAAACACTTCCTTGCGTCGCTCGTCAAGAATACGTCGGTCCTGCAATTGACGCTGATCATATTCCCGCATGATTTCATCATATTGTGAATTGGAAAGTGGCATAATATCCTCCCCCGAATTAGTGACTGGTGGAAGAAAGCAATGTTCCTTCCAGATGCTCGTAGTCATAGCTGCGAGGCTTAAAATTATTGAAGCTGTTCTTCCGAGGTGCAGAAGCTGGTGCAGAATCGGAAGCGTTTGGCTGCGGAGCAGTCTTTTGGCTTTCGCATATGCTGCATCAAGAGTTTTAATATCTTCCAATGTATGTACATGATTCTTATGCCAGCTGGTCAGGATAGAATCCGTGTATTCAAAACTTGGCTGATGCGTGGCGGTAATGGTACGGGCACATGCTTCCTGAATCAACGGAAGATCAAAGGCGAATTCTTTGGTCCATTTGCGGATAAAGGCTGTCTCAGCTTCCACAAGGCTGCGTCCGGTAATCCCCAAAGCTTTCATAACACCGTAATATGCCTGACTGTGTATGGCAGCATCTTCCTTGGCCTGCGTCACGGTTGTAATATTGTTGTCGTGCCAGCCCATGGCTACTTTGTCCAGATAGCGCATGCTTGAGTGTCCTTTGCTGATACAGTATTCGAGCAGATATACAATCAGATCATTAGAAAATGAAGATCTTCATGCCAGAACAGAACAGTATTCATGTCGTTCTCACTCAGAGGATGCTTGATGTAAGTTTCTACGATAAAGAATAATTCGGAAATATCATCGTTCTTCAGAAAAACCGGCAATTTCGTCTGCTGTATACCGATGCTTTTGCGTAGCGACAGGCTCGGCAGAAGGTGCCGAAACAGGCATCTCCGGTACACTGCTTCGCAGAGAATGAACATTCTGTGCAAGGTTCTCACTAATCGGTGGCACGACAGGGGCATCCTTTGTACTTGTGTTTGTTTCTGTATTTGGAATAGGAAGAAAGTGAATTTTACAGATTTCACCATTTTCCTCTTCTAAATGAAGCAATCCGGTCTTCTGCCAGTAGCGCAGAGCGCGGATGACATCCATCTCTGTATTATTAAAGCAATCAGCGATTGCAGAAATTGTACAATTTGATGCATGAGATTGCATCGTTTGCCTCAGGCATAAAGAAATCGATGAATTCATTTGGAACTATGGTATCTGTGTATGTATAGTCACGTAATATCTCTATGTTTACCATATTGGACCTCCGATAGTTAGGCACGATTTCGTGCATTTGTGATTATAGCACAAGAATTTTCCAAATGGAAGATGAAAAAAGTCCCAGAGTACCGAAGAATACAGGCTTTTACGAACATTGGATAAATTGTGGATAAAGTGGATAACTCCGTTGAAAAATCATTCGTTCATTTAAAATATTTCTGCATCTGGCATAAAATCAAGGTTAAAGCATAGGATGATATTGTTGATGACGAAAATAAAAAATCCACATAGCACGATGAATAACTATCAACGTTTCTATGTGGATAAAGTGGATAACTTATTTTCCTAAAAGGGCTTCGCCTATTTCTACAATGTTTCCGGCACCCATAGTTATCAACAGGTCACCGTTTACACAATTTTTTAATAAAAATTTCTCAATTTCCTCAAAAGATGGGAAATAGTAAGCTTCTGTGCCTTTTGCCTTAAGGCGGGAGAGAATGTCTTTGGAACTTACCCCGTAAGTATTCTGCTCGCGGGCGGCAAAAATATCTGCAAGCACTACAACGTCTGCCATAGACAGAACATCTGCAAAGTCATCAAGGAAAGCCTTGGTTCGGGAGTATGTATGTGGCTGGAATACCAGAACGAGGCGCTGATGTGGATAATTTTCAGCCGCAGAAAGTGTTGCACGGATCTCGGTTGGATGATGGGCATAATCATCGATAACAGTTACACCATCGACGATTCCTTTATATTGGAAACGGCGGTTGGCACCACCGAAGGCATCCAGTCCGCGAACGATTGCATCGGTATCAAGTCCCATGGTTACCGCAAGGGCAACTGCAGCGAGTGCGTTGCTTGCATTGTGGCGTCCCGGAACAGATAACTGAATATCTGCGACTTTTTGTCATGATGCATAACAGTAAAAAGCCGGACAGGCCTTCTCGTTGTAAGTTACATCAGTAGCATAGAAATCAAAGGAGGAGTCAAATCCGTAGGTGATGATCTCCTGAGGAAGATTATGGGTCAGCTCCTCATAGTTAGTGATTTCGCCATTGATGATCGTTGCGCCATCTGCTAAAAGTATTGCCGGCAAATTTGCGGGAAAGAGTGGCGGATATCATCCAGATCTTTGAAAAAGTCGAGATGTTCAGCTTCTACATTTAAGATGATGCTGTATTTAGGACGGAAATTTAAAAAAGCTGTTGGTATATTCGCACGCTTCTGACACAAAGACGGAAGAAGCTCCCACACGGAGATTTCCGCCGATCGATGGAAGAATACCACCAACGGAGATAGTTGGGTCTGCTTTGGCGGCCATAAGAATTTCGCTGATCATGGAAGTTGTTGTTGTCTTACCATGTGTACCTGCAACAGCAATGGATTTCTCATAGTTATCCATAATCTGTCCGAAGCTGTGCACGGGAAAGCATTGGAAGCTGCTGGGCTTTAGCCTCTGCAAATTCTGGGTTATCCTCATGGATTGCAGCCGTGTAAACAACCAGCTGAATACCAGGAATAATATTCTCTGCTTTCTGTCCATAGAATATGGTAGCACCCTTGGATGTAAGGATGTCTGTTAAATCGGATTCTTTGGAATCGGAACCGGAGATCGTAAAGCCTTTCTCAAGAAGGATCTCAGCGAGTCCACTCATACTGATACCGCCAATGCCGATAAAATGAACGTGAATTGGTTCGTTAAAATTTAATTTATACATGAAGATTACCTACCTATTTATAAGTTTTTAACTATTATACCACTCTGGGGTAATTCGCGCACCTGAAAAAAGTATTGTGCAATGTGCCAAAATACAGAAAAAAATTTTTGAAAAATTGTGAATAATGTTGTAAATATACCTATGATATGCTATAATCAAAAATAAATAAAAATTAACATTACATAAAACTAGAACAGACGAGGAGTGATGACGTGATTAAGAAAGAAATGATAGCTATGCTTTTAGCAGGCGGTCAGGGCAGCAGACTTGGAGTTCTGACATCGGATGTCGCTAAGCCGGCAGTGGCTTTTGGCGGAAAGTACAGAATTATTGATTTCCCGCTCAGTAATTGTATCAACTCCGGAATTGATACGGTTGGTGTATTGACACAGTACCAGCCATTACGTTTGAACACACATATCGGGATCGGTATTCCGTGGGATCTTGATCGTAATAATGGTGGCGTTACGGTTCTTCCACCATATGAGCGCAGCAATAACAGTGAATGGTATACTGGAACCGCGAACGCGATTTACCAGAATCTTCGTTATATGGAAAGTATAATCCGGAATATGTTCTGATTTTATCAGGTGATCATATTTACAAGATGGATTATGAAGTTATGCTTGATTTCCATAAGGCAAACAATGCGGATGTTACAATTGCCACAATGCCGGTTCCGTTGGAAGAAGCAAGCAGGTTTCGGTATTGTGATTGCAGATGAGAATAAGAAGATTATGGATTTCGAAGAAAAACCAAAGGAGCCGAGAAGCAATCTGGCATCTATGGGAATTTATATTTTCTCCTGGAAAGTGCTAAAAAGGATGCATTATCGAACTGAAAGATCAGCAAAGCTGTGATTTTGGTAAGCATATTATCCCATACTGTTTCGAAAAGCAGAAAAGATTATTTGCATATGAATTTAACGGATACTGGAAGGATGTCGGTACCTTGGGTTCCTATTGGGAAGCTAATATGGAACTGATCGATCTGATTCCGGAATTCAACCTCTATGAAGAGTACTGGAAGATTTATACCAAGTGTGATACGATTGAGCCACAGTACATAGCACCGGGCGCACACGTCGAGCGTTGCATTATCGGTGAAGCATCGGAAATTCATGGTGAAGTTATCAATTCTGTTATTGGACCGAATGTATATATTGGTGAGGGAACTGTAGTACGGGATTCCATCATCATGAAAGATACCAGTATCGGAAAAAATGTAACAATAGATAAATCTATTATCGCAGAAAACTGTAGAATTGAAGATGGTGTAACACTTGGCATTGGAGAAGAAGCACCGAATAAACTTAACGAAAGTGTATATTCATTTGGACTTGTGACGATAGGCGATGATTCGGTAATACCTGAGAATGTTTCCGTGGGAAAGAATACTGCAATTTCGGGGTAACTGAGCGTGAAGATTATCCGGATGGCATATTGGCAAGCGGCGAAGTAATCATTAAGGCAGGTGACAGAAAATGAAAGCAGTAGGTATTATTTTAGCCGGTGGCAATAACAACCGGATGGGCGAATTATCCAAAAAGCGTGCAATCCCGGCGATGCCGGTGGGCGGAAGCTTCCGCTGCATCGATTTTGCACTCAGCAACATGAGCAACTCCCATGTACAGACCGTTGCGGTTCTGACACAGTATAATGCGAGATCCTTAAATGAACATTTAAGTTCCTCCAAGTGGTGGGATTTTGGACGTAAACAGGGAGGATTATATCTGTTTACACCAACGGTGACAGCAGAGAACAGTGACTGGTATCGCGGTACCGCAGATGCAATGTACCAGAACATTGATTTCCTGAAAAGACGCCATGAGCCATATGTAATTATTTCCAGTGGTGACTGCGTTTACAAAATGGATTATAATGAACTTCTTGACTATCACATTGCCAAGAAAGCCGATATCACAGTTGCATGCAAAGATATGCCTGCAGATGCGGATGTCAGCCGGTTTGGTGTTTTGCGCATGAATGAGGATGCCCGCATTGTTGAATTTGAGGAAAAGCCGATTATTGCGCAGTCAATACTATTTCAACAGGCGTTTATGTGATCCGCAGAAGACAGCTGATTGAGATTCTGGAGAAATCCGCAGAAGAGAATCGGTTTGACTTTTGTAGCAGATGTACTGATCCGTTACAAAATATCAAGCGCATCTATGGATACAAAATGAACAATTACTGGAGCAATATTGCCAGTGTGGATGATTATTTCCGCACAAACATGGATTTCCTGAAGCCGGATGTAAGAGAATACTTCTTCCGTCAGGAACCAAAGGTATATTCTAAGGTGGATGATCTTCCGCCTGCAAAATATAACACAGGTTCCGAAATCCGTAACAGTCTGATTTCCAGTGGCTGTATTATCAATAGCCGTGTGGAGAATTCAGTTCTGTTTAAGAAGGTCTATATCGGAAACAATTGTATCATCAAGAATTCCATTATTTTAAATGATGCTTATATCGGGGACAACACACATGTAGAAATTGTATTGTAGAGAGTAGGGGGGACTCTGAAAGCAAATACATACTATTGCGGTGAAAAGGCGTCCTGATCGTATCGGAAGATAACGAAAGATACATGTTGTAAGGATCACACATTTCTTTAGGAGATGGGATCTACGGATTTGGAAGGGGGCACATATGCAGATTACAGATGTAAGAACTGTAAGGTGGATAAAGAAGGCAAGATGAAAGCTGTAGTATCGATCACGATTGACGATGAGTTCGTGGTACATGATATCAAGGTGATTGATGGAGAGAAGGGATTATTTATCGCAATGCCGAGCCGAAAGGCCAGTGATGGAGAATATCGCGATATTGCACATCCGATCAATTCCGGAACAAGAGAACAGATACAGAATCTGATCTTGAAAAAATACGAAGAAGTCTTGCAGGAGAAGGAAGAAGAATAAAAATAGGGGCTGTGGAGTAATCCATAGCCCTTTTTTTGAGCGAAGAGAGGATATACTATGTTTTTAATTGTTGGTCTGGGAAATCAGAGAGAAAAAATACGATAAGACAAGACACAATATTGGCTTTGACACCATTGATGCATTGGCGGATAAATACAACATTTCCATGAATGAGAAAAAGCATAAAGCACTCTGCGGAACCGGTGTGATTGATGGCGTGAAGGTGTTGCTGGCAAAACCCCAGACATATATGAACCTGAGCGGAGACAGTGTTGCGGAGATCGTCAATTTCTACAAGATTGACCCGGAAGAGGAAATGATCGTCATATTCGATGATATTTCACTTGCACCGGGAAATATCCGTGTGCGCAAGAAAGGCAGCGCAGGTGGGCATAATGGTATCAAGAGTATCATTGCCCGCACAGGAACCCAGAACTTTATGCGGATCAAAGTCGGTGTGGGCGAGAAACCCGGCCGGATGGGATCTGGCAGATCATGTGCTGGGACATTTTTCCAGGGGAGGACCGTGCGCTCGTGGAAGATGCCATAAAGGATGCAGAGGCGGCAGCAGTGCTGATGATGCAGGGGCAGGTGGACAAAGCCATGAATGATTTTAATGCAAAAAGCAGGAGTAGAACGAATTGAGAGCATTTGTAGAACCGTTAGAAGAATTAAGCGGATTTGAAGAAATGACGCACAACATGCAGCAGGAGGGCCTGATTTCCATTACAGGCTGCATCGATGCGCAAAAACCACATATGATTTATGGAGTTGGCAATGGTCGTAAAAATAAGATCATTGTCACTTTTCATGAGCAGAAAAGCAAAAGAATTATACGAGGATTACCGCTTTTTTTTGATCCGGCGGTTGTCTACTATCCGGCAAAGGATGTTCTGTTTTACCAGTCCGATATACGGGGAAATCTGTTGACGGCAGAGCGTATTCAGGCATTGCGTGCCATTCATGAGCAGGATGAGGTAACGGTTATCACGACATTCGATGCGCTTATGAATACCATGGCACCTGCAAAGCAGCTTTGGGACAGCATCTGTCCGGATTGCGCCGGAGGATACCATTGATTTAGAACAGATGAAGGATCTTCTGGTCTGTATGGGATATGAAAAAGAGTATCAGGTGGAGAGCATGGGACAATTTGCTATCCGTGGCGGTATTCTGGATATTTTTCCGCTGACAGAAGACAATCCGGTCCGTATCGAGATGTGGGGGAGATGAAGTAGATACGATTCGTTCTTTTTTTCGATGTGGAAAGTCAAAAGTCGATTGAGAATCTGGACGAAGTAGTGATATATCCGGCTTGCGAGCTGGTGCTTACAGAAGCAGAGAAGAGAGCAGGCATCGAAAAACTGCTAAAAGAGGCAGAATCTTTTTTCGAAAAAGCTGCGGAAAGAAATGAAGACGGACCGTGCGGAAGCAGGAACTGGCGTGGGGGAGCGCTGTCACAGCCGGAATGGAACTGTGAAGCAGAAGGTGAATTTTGGATTATTTTGATCCAAAAGAAACCTATCTGTTTATCGATGAACTCAGTAGGAGTACCGAGCGTGGCCGGGCAGACCGAACTTTGAAGGGAGAGCATGAAGCAGCGACTCGAGAAAGGCTATATTTTGCCCGGACAGATGAAAAGAACTGTTTGGGTACTGTTAAGAAATCATGGGACGGCTGGAGCATTTTTCCTGTATTGCGCTGGCGGCATTGGATACCAAAAAGCTGTGGACTGAAATTAAACGGTCTTATGGCATTCATGTAAAAAGCGTCAACTCTTACAATAACAGTTTTGAACTTCTTATTAAAGATCTGAACCATTATATGACCATGAATTGCTTCCGGGACAGATTATGGTCTGCTATGGAAAAGTACACAGAGGGTATGAGTATCCGGTACTGCAGTTCGCGGTGATCACAGAGAGTGATATTTTCGGTGCAGAGAAGAAAAAAAGAAAAAACGTCACCGTACTTATGAGGGTGAGAAAACCAGAACTTTACGGACTTAAGCGTAGGCGATTATGTAGTACAGGAGAATCATGGATTGGGCGTGTATAAAGGAATTGAAAAGATTGAGGTAGATCATAAAGTAAAAGATTATATTAAAATCGAGGATGCCGGAGGTTCGAATCTTTATATTCTTGCAACGCAGTTGGAACTGATTCAGAAATATGCGGGCAAGGATGCGCGGAAAACCGAAGCTGAACAAGCTGGGTGGACAGGAATGGGGCAGGACAAAGAATCGTGTCCGTGGCGCGGTCAGACAGATTGCACAGGATCTTGTGAAACTGTATGCGGCACGAGAGGAACAGGACGGATTTGTCTATGGCCCGGATACTGTATGGCAGCGGGAGTTTGAGGAACTGTTTCCGTTTGAAGAGACCGAAGACCAGGAACTTGCAATCGAGGCAACGAAGAAGGACATGGAAAGCCACAAGATTATGGACGGTCTGATCTGTGGTGATGTGGGATATGGCAAAACAGAGATTGCCATCCGCGCGGCATTTAAGGCAGTGCAGGAGAATAAACAGGTCGCCTATCTGGCACCGACCACGATTCTTGCACAGCAGATCTATAATACCTTTTCACAGCGCATGAAAGACTTTCCGGTTCGCGTGGATCTGCTGTGCCGTTTCCGGAGTGCGGCGGAACAGAAACGTTCCATCGAAGATCTGCGAAAAGGCCAGGTGGATATTATCGTCGGTACGCACCGGTTGCTTTCTAAAGATGTACAGTTCAAAGATCTGGGGCTGCTTGTCGTAGATGAGGAACAGCGCTTTGGAGTGGCACATAAAGAAAAAAATCAAACAGTTAAAAAAACAACGTGGATGTACTGACGCTGACCGCCACACCGATTCCACGAACACTTCATATGAGCCTGATTGGTATCCGTGACATGAGCGTGTTAGAGGAGCCGCCGATGGACCGTGTGCCGATACAGACCTATGTCATGGAGTATAACGAGGAGCTGGTGAGGGAAGCAATCAACCGTGAGCTTGCAAGAGGCGGGCAGGTGTATTATGTATACAATCGTGTAAGAGATATCGATGAGATGGCAACAAAAATCCAGGAACTTGTTCCGCAGGCAAATGTGGCATTTGCCCATGGTCAGATGCGGGAGACTCAGCTGGAAGATATCATGTATCGTTTTATCAATGGAGAGATTGATGTACTGGTGTCTACGACAATTATTGAAACAGGACTTGATATTTCAAATGTGAATACAATGATTATTCATGACGCGGATAACATGGGCCTTTCCCAGTTGTATCAGTTGCGTGGACGTGTGGGGAGATCCAATCGTACGGCGTACGCATTTCTTATGTATCGCAGAAATAAAATGCTCAAAGAGGTGGCAGAAAAGAGACTTGCCGCCATCAAAGAATATTCGGATCTCGGAAGTGGTTTTAAGATTGCGATGCGTGATCTGGAAATCCGTGGCGCGGGAAATCTTCTCGGCGCAGAGCAGAGTGGACATATGGAAGCTGTGGGATATGACCTGTACTGCAAGATGCTCCATGAAGCTGTACGGGAGGCAAAGGGCAATGTGATGGAGGAAAGCTTTGATACATCTGTGGATATCCGGACAGATGCTTACATTCCGGCAACTTATATTGCAAATGAATCCCAGAAGCTGGATATCTACAAGAGGATTGCAGGTGTGGAGACAGATAATGAGGCAGAGGAAATGTTAGCCACCGAAGTCGGTACAGAACCTTCTTACGATTGCCCGGCTGAAGAGTCTTGCACATAGCGCATACATTAAAGAAGTGATACAGAAAGAGGATTCCTTAAAACTTGTGATGTATGAGCATGCAAAGGTAGATGCTGCAAGGATTCCGGAGCTTGTGCAGGCAAATGCACCGGCACTGAAATTTGTGGCAGACGCCAAAGGCCCTTATTTTACCTATCTGCTGAAAGTAAATTCCAGACAGGCTGCAAATGATGTGCTGGATACACTGCGCCGACTTTTGGAACAGATGAAAACGGTCTTATGCACAGAAAATGCAGAAAGTTCTTGCTAGTTAAGGGAAAAAGCACTATAATATATGAGCAAATGCTCAGAATAGAGCATATTTTAGGAGGAACTATGAGAGCGAAAAAATTACAGCTTTTATATTAGCAGCCGCACTGGGCGCTACATCCATGAGCGGATGCGGTATAAATAAAGACGCAAAAGCAGCCAGCATGAACGGACAGACCGTTACACTCGGGGTTGCAAATTTTACTGCCGTTATGAGCAGGCAACAATGGAGGATGCATATAAGGCATACCTTCAGACCAGTGACATCTGGAGCAAAGACATTTCCGGAAACGGTACTACGTTAGAGGAAACCGTCAAGGATCAGGCAATGGAGACACTGCATGAGATGTACACATTACAGGCACACATGAAAGATTACAATGTGGAGCTTACCGATGCAGACAAGAAGGCTGTCAAAGAAGCAGCACAGAAGTTTATGGATTCCAACTCCACAGAAGCAATCAAGGAGATGGGAGCAACGGAAGATATCGTAGAAGAGATTCTTACACTTTACACAGTAAGGGACAAGATGAAAGATGCAATCGAAGCAGATGTAGATACCAAGGTTTCCGATGATGAGGCCAATATGCGTGCTTATACAATGATCAAGATTGCAACCAACGGACATACCGATGAAAACTATCAGTTTGTTAATTATACCGATGATGAAGTCGCTGCAATCAAGAAGACAGCATCTGAGATGGCAGATGAGCTGAAAGAAGACGGCGCCACACTTGAGAGTGTTGCAAAAGCACATGATTATGAGACAACGACCGGAACTTATGATGCCGATAACGATACATTGGGAGACGATGTAAAGAAGGCACTTGATGATTTGAAAGAAGGAGAGACTTCCGGACTGATCGAGACAGATGATGCAGAGTACTTCGTTCGTATTGACAGTGATACGGACAAGGATGCAACCGAGAAGAACCGTCAGAGTATTATCGACCAGAGAAAGGACGATTTATACAAGAAAGTACTGAGCGGCTGGCAGAAAGATGACGGCTGGAAGGTAGTGAAGAAAGCATTAGCAAAAATTGAATTTAGTAACTCCCTCACGCAGCAGGATCCAAATGCTTCCACAGAGAGCGAAGAGCACAGAATAATGTTGAAAGATAATATTGTGTTAATTGGAATGCCGGGGGTGGGTAAAAGCACCGTCGGCGTTATCCTTGCCAAGGTATTGGGATATCAGTTTGTAGATGCGGATCTGGTGATTCAGGAGCAGGAAGGCAGACTTTTACGTGAAATTATTGCCCAGGATGGCACAGATGGATTTATTGAAGTTGAGAATCGTGTGAATGCGTCAATAGAAGCACATCATGCAATTATTGCGACGGGGGCAGCGTTGTATATGGCAAAGAAGCCATGGAACACCTTGCAGAGATCGGTACGATCCTGTATCTGGAAGTACCATATGCTGCTTTGGAGAAACGCCTTGCTGATATAAAGGGGCGTGGAGTTGTTTTAAAAGAGGGTCAGGATCTTCATGACCTGTTTTAGAGCGCACCCCGTTATATGAGCAGTATGCAGATATCCGGATATCCGAAGAAGGACTGAATGTGGAACAGACAGTGGAACAAATTATTGAGAAACTGGAATTAATGAATAACAATCGCAAAAGTAACGAATAGTATATTAGTAGGGGCATTTCATTTTTGAGGTGAGATATGGAACAGTACGTGATCAAAGGCGGAAACAGACTGAATGGTGAAATTGAGATTGGTGGAGCGAAGAATGCGGCTCTTGCGATTCTTGCAGCATCAATTATGACGGATGAGACCGTTACGATAGAAAATTTGCCAAATGTACGGGACATTAATGTTTTATTACAGGCAATCGAAGAAATTGGCGCAAAAGTAGAACGTGTCGATGCACACAAAGTAAAAATCAATGGTTCATTTATACGTGACGTGAGTGTGGACAATGAGTTTATCCGTCGCATTCGCGCATCGTATTATCTGATCGGTGCATTACTTGGAAAATATAAAAAGGCAGAAGTTGCACTTCCGGGTGGATGTGATATCGGAAGCCGTCCGATCGACTTGCATATCAAGGGATTCCGTGCCATGGCGCAACGGTTGACATTGCCCACGGACTTGTAATTGCAGAGGCAGAACGCCTGAGCGGAACACATATTTATATGGATAAAGTATCCGTTGGTGCAACTATCAATATTATGATGGCGGCAGCGATGGCTGAGGGAAAGACTGTCATTGAGAATGCAGCGAAAGAACCGCATGTCGTTGATGTGGCAAACTTTCTGAACAGTATGGGCGCAAACATTCGTGGAGCAGGAACGGATGTGATTCGAATTGTGGGAGTGGAGAAACTTCACAAGACAGAATATTCTATTATTCCGGATCAGATCGAGGCAGGTACTTTCATGTTTGCAGTTGCAGCAACAGGCGGTGATGTACTTGTAAAAATGTCATTCCGAAGCATTTGGGAAGCAACCACAGCAAAGCTGGTCGAGGCTGGATGCAAGGTAGAAGAGTTCGACGATGCGGTTCGTATCATTTCCGATGGAAAGTTGCGTCATACACAGGTGACAACACTTCCATACCCGGGATTCCCAACAGACATGCAGCCACAGATGGCAGTCGTTCTTGGAATTGCCGAGGGAACCAGTACTGTGACAGAAAGCATCTTTGAGAATCGTTTCAAGTATGTGGATGAGCTGACTCGAATGGGAGCCGACATTCAGGTAGAAGGAAACATTGCCATCATCCGTGGCGTATCCCGTTATACCGGAGCGCGTGTGAATGCACCGGATGTGCGTGCCGGAGCAGCATTAGTGATTGCCGGACTTGTCGCAGAAGGTATTACAGTGATTGATGATATTTATTATATTGAACGAGGATACGAGGAACTGGAGCGCAAACTCAGAGGAGTAGGTGCACAGATTGAGAAAGTGTCCGACGAAAAAAGAAATTCAAAAGTTTATATTGAAAGTTTCATAAAAGAAAAAGAAATTAAAACGTGATTGAATCCGTGGCATATGCCACGGATTTTTTTTTTGAAATTATTTTAGAATATTTTTGTTCAAAATTGGGACTAAGGTACAATTGACGAAAGTTAACAAAATAACTATAGTTTAAAACAGGATTATTAATTTATGGAGGAGAAACGTTGAGTATTAAAATAGACTATGATGAAATTAAGGAAAATGTACAGGGGTTGACAGATGCGGCAGAAGCATGTGTAGCAGAAGAGATGGATCCGGAAGATACAAAGACAACCATTAAGGCAAATAGTGCATGCAGAATTTCTTTTAATAAATCTCAGAATTTAATGGAATTACTCGGAGAGACATTAGCAGGGGATGCAAAGAAGATTGAAAACATGGCGAATATGTTTCAGGTAATTGAACAATCGCTCAGTGATGCGTGTATTAATGAGTAAAGGTGATACATAAGACAGAAGACATACAGGAGGCGAAATGAACGAGAATTCATATTTGGACCCGGAAGCAATCAAGAAGAGTTGCACTGGGGCAAGCAAAAATTAAAGAGCAATAATGATGAGATATTAGCTGCAGAGACAGCTGTTAAAGATTTCCTGAATAATTCAGAGTTACAGGGACAGGCATTTGAAAATGTCCGGATTCAAATGGAAGATTATTCGATGATCTTGCGCACGATGCGGGCGGCCAACTGCTCTGATGATATTTCAGATTTTAATACATTATCCGGTTCGGTAGGGGATGAGGAACTTGACGGTGCAAAAAATATTGGAACAGCAAAAGAGGCATTGCGCCAAAAAAAGAAAGCTATGAAGATGCAGCAGAAGAATACAGACAACTCGCCCGGAATGAGGATACCCTTTATTTAAAATATTATTATTCCCAATGTGAGCAGAAAAATTTGATTTGGCATTGGGGCAGGGGCTACTATATGAGGCATGGAAGAAAAAAAAAAGAAGAAAAGTATGATGCAATCGATAATGCGACAGCAAAAATTATTTACTACGGTAGGAAGTATGCGGAGTATTGCGCGCGAAGGCCTTGAATATATGAAAAAGCATACAAGAATGGTTGGAAAGGATGCGTCGGAGATTACAGCGGAGGAATATTATGCATTGTCCGTTGTGTATTTGAATCTGGACGCGGCGGAGGATTTGACACGTTTTCTCAAGCTGTTTATCGACAAGACCAAAGATGTAGATATGCCTTGGTATAATGAGCT